>Ga0180301_10004335_pt1 | contig 10962 bp, 9 predicted proteins | sample GuaBasSediGuay16_FD_121797 | JGI IMG/M metagenome (GOLD analysis project Ga0180301, IMG submission 121797) | Subseafloor sediment microbial communities from Guaymas Basin, Gulf of California, Mexico - Guay16, Core 4569-2, 12-15 cm | ecosystem: Environmental > Aquatic > Marine > Hydrothermal... | reverse complement strand
TGCGCCAATTTTTCAAACTCTTTTAAAAACAGCACCCTTAGGAATCTATGATTGGCTAATTGTTTTTAGTCTGGGTATAATAGAATTAGCATTTATTGAAGCGGCAAAACATCATTTTATTGTCCGGCATCAAACTGAAGATTAAAATCGCGGAGAGTTATTGACAATCAATTATTAATATACGATTATATAAATAATAAAATGTTCTTTGAAAAAACCTGTAAGTCCTAATATAATAATAGGCAAGGGAAAGGAGGAAAAGAAAATGGGAACGTCTCGGGCTATCCTCACCAAGAATATTTCTTTGTGGGAAGATCCGGAGATAAAAAAAGAAGATTTTTTAGAAACCAAAAAGGAAATTTTAGAGGCCCTCAATAAAGTATTGAACGACGAGAACCAATGTCCATTGTTTGATTTAGTGCTCTATACTGGTGGGCGTGGCAGCACTGGACCTTTCGTGAATAAGATTTTTATTCTTGGAAGACGGGAAGATATTCTTTGTAATTTACAGAAGATTGCAGGAAAAATAGCTTCTAAAAATGGATTAAAAAAGAAAAAAGTTTGGGTTGGAAGAGTTTGGATTGGATATGATTCTTTCAGGAGGCCAAAAATTGAGGATTTCATTTAATTTTCCTAAAGAATACGTACTTATAAAAAATAGGAGGAGTAGGTAATAATAATTACCTACTCCTTCCCAAATATTTCAAAATTTCAAGCCTAATTAAGGGCTTTTTTTATTGTTTTTTGAGGTTTGAAAATACCTTAGAACAAGAGTAAAATATAAAAAGATAATAAAAAATTAGAAAATTATTAAAATATGTTTAAAGCCAAAACAGATAGAATTGGGAAATTAGCCAAAAAATACCCTGATAGAATTGAGGAATTAGAAGGAATTTTTAATAAAAAAACAAATATTTATATTGATTTTGCAAATGTTATACGATGGCAAGATAAACTTAGATGGCATATTGATTTGAAAAGATTGAAACAATTTTTAGATTCTTTTAAAAATATAGAAAAAATTAAATTTTATAACGGAAAACTTGAAAGAGATGAAAAATCTTTCATAATTTTGGAAGAAGCTGAAAAATGTGGGTATATTGTTAAGACAAAGCCAGTAAAAATAATGAAATTATCAATTGATGTATCTAGTATACAATCAAACTCGCCAGAAATATTAAAAGATTTTATAAGGGCGCCATTACTTAAAAAATTAAAAGTTGAGGCAATAGAATTTCTAAATAACCAACTTAGAGAATTAAACCAACAAGGAATTTTGTCGGTTCAAGATTTAAAATGTAATTTTGATGTAGAGATTGGTAGAGATATGTTAATTGATTATGAAAGAAATGGAATTGAAGATTTTGTTCTTTGGAGTGGCGACAGTGATTTTGCCGACCCCATTAATCAATTATTGGAAGATGATAAGAAAGTTGTGCTTTTTTCTACGGCAAGAAAAATTGCCAGTGAATTAAATAAATTACGAGAGAAAGGATTATTTATTTTTGACATTCAAAAAATTAGGAATTTTATTTGTTGGAAAAGAGAGATATCGTTATTATAAATGCAAAGGAGACCTCTTGCGAGGCCTCCAAGCTTTAGAAATATTGGTTATTTCTAACCAATTGCATTATATCAAAAAACTTCAAGTCAAGCAAGAGTTATCCACAATCAAAAAGTTAACATTTTCATTAAATTAATATTAAAAAAATGCTATAATATGATTACGTAATATATTACTTAATTAAAATGCCAAGGAGAAAAATTAAAGAAAAGAATATTAGAAAAATTACAAAAGTAGGCAAAAAGAGTTATGCTGTTACTTTGCCCATAGATATTATTCGTAAATGGTGTTGGAGAGAAAAACAAAAAGTCGAACTTAAGATAAACGAGAAAAAGAAAACGATTACAATTAGTGATTGGAAGCTGAAGAGTTAAACAAAATTATTAACAATTTAAAACCATGCCCCACCGTCAAAAACAAAAAAGTTTTTTAATAAAAGATTTATCTAAAGTTGTTGGCCATAGAAGAAGATTAAGAGATAAATTTTTACAAGGCGGACTTGATGGATTTCTTGATTATGAAATAGTGGAATTACTTTTAACATTAGGGACCCCTAGGAAAGATTGTAAGCAAATAGCAAAAGAATCTATTAAAAGATTTAAAGACTTACGAGGCGTATTGGATGTGTCGTCTGAGGAATTACAACAAATTAAAGGGATTGGACCAATGAATATTTTTGGCCTAAAACTTTTTCATGCAATTTCTGAACGATGTGCAAAAGAAAGAATTCCTAAAAAGACTCCTTTAACGTCACCAAAATTAGTAGCTGACTATTTTCGTAAAAAACTTGGTAGAGAAAAGAAAGAACATTTTGCAATATTGCTATTAGATTCTCGCAACAATTTAATAAAAATTAGTGATATTTCAGTTGGTACCTTAAATGCTAATTTAGTTCATCCCCGGGAAATTTTTAATGAAGCTTTACGGCAAAATGCTGCTTCAATAATCTTGATCCATAATCATCCTTCTGGAGATCCTGAGCCTTCAAGAGATGACATAGAGGTTACCAAGAGAATAGTGGAAGCTGGAAAAACAATGGGGATAGATGTCCTAGATCACATCATAATTACTAAAATCAAAAGCTCCAGCTTTAAAGAGAAAGGGTTACTTTAGTTACCCACACCGCCCCCTTGACTTTTTGGTTAACATATGCTAACCTAATATTAACATGAAAAGAGAAAATTATTATACAACTCAAGAATTAGCAAAATTATTAAATATTTCTAGGGTTGCTGTTTTTAAGAAAATAAAGTCAAAAGAAATTAAAACTGTATCTACTGGTAGAAATTATTTAATTCCTAAAGATTCTCTTCCAAAAGAAATTAAAAAAGTTATATTGCAACAACAAAAAGAAACAGTAAAAAAAATAACTAAACTTAGCGCAAAGCCTGGTAAAGATTTAAGTTTTGAAAAAGAACTTTGGAAAGCAGCTGATAAATTGCGTGGAAACATAGATCCGTCCGAGTACAAATATATTGTCCTCGGACTTTTATTTTTAAAATATGTTTCAGACTCTTTTTACCAAAGACAGTGTCAATTAAAGCAATGGATGAGTGATTCCAAAAATCAAGATTATTATATTCCTAAAGAAAGTGAGAGGAAGTTTATTCTTAATGATAAAGACCAATATAAAAGTGAGGGTGTTTTTTATATCCCAGAAAATGCTCGTTGGGAATTTTTAAGAAACCATGCCATGCATGCTGATATTGGAAAGTATATTGACGAAGCAATGGAAGCAATTGAGAATGAAAACCCAAAACAATTGAAAGGTGTACTTCCTAGAATTTTTACAAAAACGACTCTTGAAAGCCATATTCTTGGAGAATTAGTAAATATTTTTTCAAAAATTAAATTTGACCATGATATTGACCAAGAAAAGGATATGTTAGGTAGGGTATATGAATATTTTTTGGGTCAATTTGCTTCAGCAGAGGGGAAAAGAGGAGGTGAATTTTATACTCCACGTTCTATTGTTCGGCTTCTTGTTGAGGTTTTAGAACCATACGAGAATGTACGCATTTTTGATCCTGCTTGTGGAAGCGGAGGGATGTTTGTACAATCGAGTGAATTTTTAAAAATTCACCAGAAAGATTCGTCTAAAATTTCTTTTTTTGGGCAAGAAAGTAATCCAACAACATTTCGGCTTTGCAAAATGAATCTTGCTATTCGCGGAGTTTTTGGACAAATCGAAATTGGCAATTCTTATTATGATGATAAATTTCCTGATCTTCGCGCGGATTTTGTTATAGCAAATCCACCTTTTAATGCAGATTGGGAACCAGGTAGATTAAGCGACAAAGATCCTCGTATAAAATATGGTACACCGCCTTCTGGTAATGCTAATTTTATGTGGATTCAGCATTTTATTCATCATTTAGCGCCAAATGGATTAGCAGGTTTTGTAATGGCAAATGGGGCTTTAGCTGTTAGCGGCAGAGAGGGAGAAATTAGAAAAAAGATTATTGAGGACGATTTAGTCGAAGTTATTATTGCTTGTCCTGCTAAAATGTTTTACAGTGTAGCTCTTCCAGTTTCTCTTTGGTTTGTGGCAAAAAATAAAAAAAATGGAAGATTCAAAAACAGAATTGGGCAAATTCTTTTTATTGATGCTCGGGAAATTTTTGAGCCAATTTCTCGAAAACAAGTTGTATTTACAAATGAGCAAATTCAAAAAATTGCTGATACTGTAAAAGCATGGCGTGGAGGGAAAGGAGCAAAAAGATATAAAAATGTTGCAGGTTTTTGTAAATCTGTTAAAAAAGAAGAAATTGCTAAGAATGGTTATGTTTTAACTCCAGGTCGGTATGTTGGTATTGCCGAAGAAAAAGATGATGGTATCCCATTTGGAATAAAAATGAAAAAATTAACTTCAGAGTTGAAACAATATTTCAAAGAGAGTAAAAAATTGGAAAAAGAGATCGAAAAAAATTTGAAGAAAATTCATTTTTAATATGTTTGAAGCCAAAACAAAAAGAATTCAAAGATTATCAGAGCTTTTTCCTAAAGTTATATTAGAGTTAGAAGATATTTTTGGTAAATCCGCGAATATTTATATTGACTGGCAAAATGTAATTCATTGGCAAGAAAAACTTAATTGGCATTTTGATATTAGAAGAATGAAGCAATTTTTAGATTCTTTTGATGTGATTAAATCGGTAAAAATATATACGGGTACTCTTGATGGTGACACAAAGTCAGAGGGACAAATTAAAGAACTTGATGGTTTGAACTATATTGTTTCAACAAAATCAGTTAAATTAATGCCTCTTTCCATTGATGTTTCTAGTATTTCCAACAATTCTCCTGATATATTAAAAAATTTTATAGATAAGAATCTTTTATCTAAATTAGATTTAGAGACAATTGAATATTTAAATGGTAAATTATCTGATTTTAATAAACAAGGAATTTTAAAAATAGAAAAATTAAAATGCAATTTTGATGTTGAGCTTGGAATGGATGTGCAAAAAGATATAGATTCGGGCGGGGTGGAAAATTTCATTATTCTAAGTGGTGACAGTGATTTTGCTGATCCGATATCGCGAATAAAAGAAAATAACAAAAATGCCGTGATATTTTCTATTTCAAGAAAAGTCACTTCTGAATTAAATCAGACAAATGTTCTAATTTTTGATGTTAGAAAAATCAAAGAATTTATTTGTTGGCCAAGAGAAATCCCGCAAAATGTAAAAAGCAAAATAGATGTCTTATAAAATGCCAAAGGGATTCCTTGCGGAACCCCTAAGCTATGAGTTAGTGATCTTATGATCATTTTCATTGTAGCATAAAACATTATGTCAAGCAAGAGTTATCCACAATTAGAAAATTCAAAAGTTAAAATGCAAAAATCGAAATTACAAGTTAAAAATCGAGATTGGAAAAAAATGAAATTAGGTAAGGCGTTTGATCTAAAGTATGGATTTGGGCTTCCTAAAAGATCAAGAAAAGCTGGCAATATACCTGTTTATGGTTCAAGCGGAGTTGTTGGGATGCATAATGAAGCTACGGTAAATTCTCAGGGAATCATTATTGGTCGTAAAGGAAATGTAGGTAGCGTTTACTATTCTTCATCACCGTTTTATCCGATAGACACTGTGTATTATATTGATTCGTTGAAAATTCAAGGAAATTTAAAATTTTTTTACTATTTTTTACGACGGATACCTTTTCAAAAAATTGGGAGTGATGTAGGTGTACCTGGGTTAAATCGAGACATAGCTTACAATTTAGATATTATTATTCCTAAAAACATTAACGAACAAAAGCAGATCGCCGCGATCCTTTCTGCTTTTGATAATAAGATTGAGTTAAATAATAAAATTAGTCGAATTTTAGAACAAATAACGCAGACAATTTTTAAAGAGTGGTTTATAAAATTTAGATTTCCCGGCTATAAAAAAACAAAGCTTGTTAATAGCGAATTAGGAAAAATTCCGAAGGAGTGGAAGATGAAACGATTAGGAAAAATCACGAAAATAGAATACGGGAAAGGTCCAGCCACAAAAGATTTTAAAAAGAATGGTTATCCTGTATATGGAGCAAATGGAATAATTGGTTATTCTGAAAAATATAAATTTAATGACTCTCAAACTATCGTTGGTTGTAGAGGGGTAGTGGGAAGTTTGTTTAAAACCTTACCTATGTCGTCAATTACTCATAATTCTTTAATTATTAGCCCCATTAATTTTTCTGAAATAAATTATTTATTTATGTTATTAAAAAATTCTAATTTACAATCTGTAGTGGGTGGTTCTGCTCAACCCCAGATAACAATAAATGAGATTTCTCAATTACCCGTATTATTCGCGACACAAATAACAAGAAGAGAATTCGAAAAAATAGCAGAAAGTATTGAGCAGAAACGACTAAATCTTATATACGAAAATCAAAAATTAGCATCTCTCCGCGATTTACTTTTACCAAAATTAATGAGCGGAGAAATCAGAATATAGCTATAAATTAAATAATATAAATTTTATGAATTTTACTTGTCCATATTGTAATAGACCAACAACTATTACTGACCCTAATTATTTTGAGAACTGGGAAAGAATTGATATTGCTAAATCGACTGAAGGAAATGTCGGATTATTCTTTCAGGCGATTACTTGTCCGAATGAAGAGTGTAAAAAATTATGGTTATCTGTTCAACTTTGTAAGGCAGATAAGTGGGGCGAACGACTCCCAAGCGGTATTCTATATAAATGGCAGCTTTTGCCTGAATCAGAAGCGCGGGCTTTACCCGATTATATACCCTTACCAATAAAAGAGGATTACTACGAAGCATGTCGTATTCGAGACTTGAGCCCAAAAGCTTCGGCTACACTTGCAAGGCGATGTTTGCAAGGTATGATCCGTGATTTTTGGAGTATTAAAAAAGCGAGCCTCAAAGATGAAGTCGATGGGCTAAAAGACAAGGTTGATATCGATGTCTGGGCTAGTATAAATGTGGTACGCAGCGTCGGAAATATCGGAGCTCATATGGAGAAAGATATCAATATTATCATTGATGTTGAGCCCGGCGAAGCACAACTCTTAATAGGGCTAATTGAGCAATTAATTGATGACTGGTATGTTGCCCGCGAAAGTAGGAGCAAGCGTACTGAAGAATTAAAAAAGCTTGTGGTTGCAAAAGAGGCACAGAAAAATGAAATACCAATTGAAAATCAAGAAGAACAATATGAAAAATTTTAACGAAGATACATTAACTGAGCAGCCAGTTATTGATTGGTTAAAGGAGTTCGGTTACGACTATGAATTTGGACCAGATTTGGCACCAGGTGGTCCTTTAATGGAAAGAAACTCTTTTAGGGAGATTGTTTTAGTTTCACGATTAAAACGTTCATTAAGGAGGTTAAATTCAGATTTATCTGATTCAGCGATTGATGATGTGGTTTTAAAGATTATGAGTTTTGAGCATCCAAGTTTAGATATTGCTAATAAAGAAATGCACAAAATGATAACTCAAGGAGTTAAAGTTGAATCAAAAGATAGAGATAGGGAAATGAGAGGTAAAATAGCTAAGGTTTTTGATTTTGAGAATCCTCAAAATAATGAATTCTTAATTGTTAATCAATTCGCGATACAGGGAATGGAAAATGTTAGAAGACCCGATGTGGTTATTTTTATAAACGGTATACCTGTTTCTATTTTTGAATTAAAAAGTCCTACTGCTGAAGAAGGAACAATTTATTCTGCATTTAAGCAATTACAGCAATATAAAAAAGATATTCCTGATATTTTTAAATATAATCAAATTTTAGTAGTTAGTGATCTTTTACAGGCAAAGCATGGCACAATGACTTCCTCTTGGGAGTGGTTTTCTAATTGGAAGGGTGTTGAAAGCGAGGAAGAAAAAAACGAAGGGGTATCTGAGTTAGAAATACTTATTAAAGGAATTTTTCATAAAACTCGTTTATTGGATATTATAAAAAATTTTATTGTTTTTGAGGCAGACAGCGAAAAAGACACAAGTAAGTTTTCAAAAAAAATGTGTCTTTATCATCAGTACTTTGGTATAAATAAAGCGATAAATGAAACTTTGCGAGCGATTGGACCTAAGGGGGATAAAAAAATCGGTGTATTCTGGCATACCCAAGGAAGCGGAAAATCGCTATCAATGGTTTTTTATGTAAATAAGCTAAAAGAATTACCAGTACTAAAAAGTCCAACATTTGTATTTTTAACTGATAGAAATGATTTAGATAATCAATTATATAAAACATTTTTAAGAACTGGTTATCCTACGGCAAAACAAGCGGAAAGCATGAAGGATTTAAAAGATAGGCTAAAAACAGCAGTAGGTGAGTTAATATTTACTACAATTCAAAAATTTGGAGGTGAAAATTATCACACTCTTTCCAATAAAGAAAATATTATAGTTATTGCTGATGAGGCGCATCGTTCTCAGTATGCAAAACTTGCAGGTAATGCACGAAATGCTTTACCAAATGCTTCATTTATGGGTATTACTGGTACGCCTATTAGTTTACAGAATCGTGATACTCGTTTAGTCTTTGGCGAGCACATAAGTATCTACCCAATTAATCAAGCGGTTGAAGATGGTGCAACTGTGCCGATTTATTATGAAGGAAGATTAGTGCCTTTGCATTTAACCAATTATTTTATTGATGAGGAGTTTGAGAATTTAATGGTGGAGCAAGAATTTGAAGTTAAAGAAAATATTAAAAAGAAGTGGGCAAGATTAGAACAAGCCATTGGAGCCAATGATCGGTTAAAGCAAGTTGCAGGGGATATAGTGGATCATTTTAATGGTAAAGGAGTTGAAGGTAAGGGAATGATAGTTACAATAAGTAGGCGAGTAGCAGTAGAAATGTATAAATTGATTTCAAAGATTCCCTTGGCGCCAAAAGTAGCAGTTGTAATATCAAAAAATGAAGATTTTAGGGGGGAAATACAAAAAGAATTAAGTAATAAAGAGTTAGAAAAAAAGTTTAAAAATCCTGATGATCCGTTAAAGATAGTGATTGTATGCGATATGTGGCTTACTGGTTTTGATGTGCCATCATTGTATACAATGTATATTGATAAGCCTTTAAAAAATCATACTTTAATGCAAGCTATCGCTCGTGTTAATCGGGTATTTAGAGATAAGCCAGGTGGTTTAATAGTAGATTATATTGGTATTGCCGATAATCTAAAAAAGGCATTAAGTATTTATAGTTCTGATATTAGGAAAGAAGCAATGATTCCATTAGGTGATATAGTAAATAAAATGCTTGAAAAATATGATGTGGTGAGCACAATGTTTTTGGGGATTAATTATTCTAATTGGAAGAAACTTAAGAATATTGATAGAACAAGATTATTTCAGCAAGCGGTAAATATGATTATAACAGACGAGAAAAGTGGTTTGCTTGATGAAGGAAAGAAGAAAAGGTTTCTAAAAGAAAGTGAATCTTTATTTAAGCTTTTTGCATTAGTAATGCCTCATCACGAAGCGCATCTGATAAGAAATGATGTTGAATTTTTTCAAGCTGTTAAAAAAGCAGTTGTAAAAAGAATTGTTATTGGCACAGGAGGTGTTGGTTTAGAAATAGAATCAGCTATTCGCGAACTTGTTTCCAAGAGCATAGTTGCTGAAGGAATAATCAACATTTTTGCTATAGAGGATAAAACAAAGTCAGATATTTCGATATTTGATGAAAGGTTTTTAGAAGAAGTAAAAAATATGAAATTTAAGAATCTTGCGATTGAAACGTTGCGGAAACTTTTAAATGATGAACTGCGCTTAAGAATAAAAAGAAATTTGGTGCGCTATAAATCACTTATGGAATTGCTGGAGCAGATTATTGAAGAATATGAAAGCAATATTATTAATTCAACGAAAGTCATTGATCGCTTAATAGCACTAGCAAAAGAGATAAAAGCAGCAGGGAAAATAGGTATAAACTTAGGCTTGGATGAAGAAGAGGTTGCTTTTTATGATGCTATTGTTTCGGTTAAAAAATCGGAGTTAAAAAATGGAGAATTAAAAGATTTAGTTAAAGAATTAGTGCGAATAATAAAAAGGGATTTAACAGTGGATTGGACTAACAATGAAGTTATTAAAGCAAGAATTCGCGCTAATGTTAGATTATTATTATTACGCAAAAAATTCCCGATTGAACAGAATAAAAAAATCTTAGATTCGATTTTTCAACAAGCGTTTTCATTATATAGAGATTTTATTCCAGCACAGGTATAAAATATATTGAAGAATTATTGGAGTTGAACTTCGATAATTTAACCAAAAGGTTAAAAATTAATCCTTCAACAAGTTCAGAACAAGTTAAAAGATAATTTAATTATAAAAATATGGCAAGAAAAACATGGAAAGATGAATTATGGGATTTTTTAGAAAAAATAAGTATTCTGTATGTATTCGCGTTATTTTTTATTTGGTTTTCTGACAAAGAACTATTTTTTAAATTATTAGGATGGGGACTCGCAATATTAGGTGTTTTAATCGCAATTATAATATTTACGCAAAGATTTACGAAAAGATCTAAAATTCATAAACAAAGTCAATGGCGAACTGATAGAGAATTATTGAGTTGGTTGAGAGGGCTAAAGCCATGGGAGTTTGAGCGTTATATTGCTGAATTATTTACAAAATTAGGGTACAAAACTACTGTCACTGGAGGTGCTTACGATAGAGGAGTAGATGTCATAGCAGAAAAAGATGGTTTGAGGCATTATATTCAATGTAAAAAATATATGACCTCTACGGTGGGAGTTGGTGAACTTAGAGATTTTTATGGAGCAATTGCTGATCATTTAGCCCAAGCCAAGGGCTATTTTATTACTACGAATAAATTTACTTTGGAGTCTGAAAGATTTGCCGAAAATAAACCGATTGAATTAATTGATAGTTATAAATTAATTAAATATATAAG
>Ga0180301_10004334_pt1 | contig 10963 bp, 9 predicted proteins | sample GuaBasSediGuay16_FD_121797 | JGI IMG/M metagenome (GOLD analysis project Ga0180301, IMG submission 121797) | Subseafloor sediment microbial communities from Guaymas Basin, Gulf of California, Mexico - Guay16, Core 4569-2, 12-15 cm | ecosystem: Environmental > Aquatic > Marine > Hydrothermal... | reverse complement strand
ATAAACAGAAAGAAGAGAGCTTGACGAAAAACAAAGTTAATGTAAAATGCTATCGTAAAACGATATACCAGCGGATATAATAATGAAGCAGAGAACGACGTTAAAAGATGTAGCTAAGGAAGCAGGGGTTTCCGTGACCATGGCCAGCAGGGTCCTGGGAAATTACGGCTACTTTAGCGAGGAGACCAAGTCCAAGGTACTCAAGGCTGCTGAAAAACTAAACTATAGGCCGAATATCATCGCCCGGGGACTCAGGGTTCGGGAAACCAAGGCCATTGGAGTGATCATCTCGGATGTGCTCTCCTTTTTCTTCACCACACTTGTCCGGGGAATTGAGGATGTGGCCAACCAAAGTGGATATAGCGTGATCTTGTGCAACAGCGATGAGGACCCAAAAAAGGAGCGAAGTTACCTTTCAGCTTTATATGAACGGGGTGTGGATGGTCTAATCGTCTCCCCCTCCACGGGAAATTATAGTTATCTTAAGAAATTATCAAGGGGCGGAATGCCCTTGGTGCTGGTGGATAGAAAGATAAGAGGCCTTGCGGTGCCCACGGTTATAGTGGACAATGAGGCCGGCTCCTATGAGGCGGTAAACTACCTTATCAGCTCAGGACATCGCCGCATAGGAATCATCACCGGCCTGAAAGGAGTGATGACCAGCGAGGAAAGATTAGCTGGATATAAGAGAGCCCTCAAGGAAAACGGCCTTCCCGTAGACGAGAAACTCATAAAAGAGGGAGATTATCGAAGGGAAAAGGCAAAAGAGGCAGCTCTGGAGTTTTTAAGGATGAAGAACCCTCCCACCGCTCTTTTTGTGTGCAATGAGCCTATGACCAGTGGAGCTCTTCTGGCTTTAAGGGAAAAGAAGGTAAAAATCCCTGAGCAGATGGCGATAATCGGATTTGACGATCCCGTATGGGCTCCTCTGACCGAGCCTGCCCTGAGCACCGTAAGTCAGCCCAGCTACGCCATGGGCACCTTAGCTTGCCAGACCCTTTTAAAAGAGATAAGGCAGACCGGATGCACTAAGATTTCTCCCGAGGATATAATCTTAAAGCCGAAGTTGATCATAAGAGAATCCTCAGGAGAAAGACCTTGAAAAATTCTTCGTCTTCAGGTTAGATGCGGATAAAACAAAAAAAGAGGCTTTCTCTCCTTCCAGGATCTTGAGGAAGCCAACTTTACCTCAAGCCGGCTATTCGCTCATAAATAGGTACTAAAGCCTTGTAGGCATCCTTAAAGATACCATATAGTTTTTCATATTTTGCCTGCAGCTCTGGACGAGGATGGTGAACCTCCACAATTTTTATCAACCTCTCCGCTACGGTGAAATCCTTAAAGATGCCAAGCCCAACTCCCCCGGCGATGGCGGCTCCTAAGGAGGTAGCCTCCTCTAATAAAGAAGGCTTTAAGATCCTCTTATTATACACATCAGCCATAATCTGTCGCAAAAGTTTCCCCTTCGCTCCTCCCCCTATTACCCTGATCTCCTCAACGCTCGCACCCTGCTCCTCAAATACATCCAGAATAATTCTCAAATTAAAGGCCACTCCTTCCAGGACTGATCTGATGAGATCTTCCCTTTTATGAGTTAAGGTCAACCCTATCCACACCCCCTTGGCCTTAGGGTTCCAGTGTGGACTTCTCTCCCCCATCAAATAAGGCAGAAAAAGGAGGTTCTTTGCCCCGGGCTCAGCTGATTCCGCCTTCAAGTTCATAATTTCATAAGGGTCCATGCCCATCTTCTGTGCAGCACAGCATTCGATCTGGCAGATATTTTCCTTGAGCCACTGGTAGGATGCCCCTGCAGTTTGCATAGTACCGGTAGGCATAAGCATATGAGGGTCTAAGTGACAGAAGGTAAATGTTCGCCTTTGGGGATCGTAAAACGGTCTTTTGCTCGCTAAGGCAATCCAGGACGAAGAGCCAATGTAGTTATAACAACTTCCCTCCCTTACCACTCCTGCTCCAACCGCAGCACAAGGCCCATCCCCTCCTCCCATCACCACAGGTGTTCCAGGTCTAAGATAAGCTTGCTCACCTGCCTCCCTGCTAACCTCGCCGACCACGTCTGTGGAAGGGTGAAGGGAAGGCATCTTCTCTAAGGGAATCCCTGTTATCCTTAGCATTTGCTCAGACCATTGTCTTTTCTCAATATCGAGCAGGTTCATGCCCGAGGCGTCGGAATAGTCGGTGACAAACTTTCCGGTGAGCTTGTGGATGATGTAGTCTTTGGCGTGCAGGAATTTGTATGTTTGATCGAAAAGATGCCTTTCATTGTCCCTGAGCCACATTATCTTCGCTGCCGAATAAGTGGGGCTGATACGGTGGCCGGTAATTTTGTATACTTCATCACCTATCCTCTTTCTGATTTCCTCCGCCTGCTTTATGCTCCGTTGGTCCGCCCAAATGATGGAATTTCTGAGAGCTCTTCCTTTCCTGTCCACTGGAAGACACCCCATCATTTGCCCGCTAAAACTGATACCGACAATGTCCTTTTTGGATATTCTGGCGGATTTGAGCAAATCCCTTGTGGAAATACAAACTGCTCGCCACCAATCACGTGGATCCTGCTCTGCCCAGTTCACCTTAGGATAGTAAGTTTCATAAGGATAAAAGGAGCTTGCCAAAAGACGTCCCCCTGTAGAATAAAGCGTTGCCTTATTTCCGGTAGTTCCCAGGTCATGAGCCAGGATATATCCTTCAACTTTCAAGCTTTCTCCTCCACCTCTTCCAGTAGCACCTTTCCGCCGTATTTCTCCTTAAACTCCTCAACCAATTGATCTCCTCGACTTGTACCAATCCTGTTGGCTCCTGCTTTTATCAGGGAAAGACAAAGATCTATATCCCTTATTCCGCCGGCGGCTTTCACCCCCATCTTGGGACCTACCGTCCTTCGCATTAACCTGATCTCCTCGACCTTCAGCTCATGAGGAGTAAAGCCGGTGGAGGTTTTTACAAAGTGTGCTCCTGCCTCCTTGCTGATCTGGCATCCCTTAACTATTTCCTCCTCGCTCAAATAATGGATCTCGAGAATTACCTTGACGATGCTCTCCTTTGCCGCCTCCACCACTCCCCTGATGTCTTCGTAGACGAGCTTATATCTTTTAGACCTTAAGGCTCCTATGTTTATCACCATATCGATCTCCTGAGCCCCCATGTCGACAGCTTTTTTCGCCTCAAAAGCCTTTACCTCTGGAAAGGTTATTCCAAAAGGAAAACCCACCGGTACCCCGATATTTATTCCACTATCTTTCAGTTGTCTCACCACTATGGGCAGGTTCGTGGGAAGTATATGAGCTGCCTTGAACCTGTATTTTTTCGCGATCTGGCAAAACCTCAGCACATCCTCCTCGGTGGCGTTTGGCTTAAGACAGGCATAGTCTATCATATTGGCCAATTTCTCCGCAGTCAGTTCCATAATCTTTCACCTCCTTCAGCATACCCTGGAAAAGACCTTATTTAAGATTTCGAACGCTCGATCGATGTCCTCCTCCTCCACGATCAAAGGAGGGAGAAAGCGCAGGACATTTTCAGAGGTGCAGTTGATCAAAAGTCCTTCCCTTCGGCACTCTTTCACAATCTCCGCCCCCTCAAATTCCAGCTCCACACCGATCATCAAGCCCTTTCCTCGAATCTCTCGGATGAAGGAAAACCTTTCCTTCAATCTCTTCAGTTTATCCTTGAAATAGGTCCCCATCTTCTTCGCCCTCTCCACCAGTCCCTCTTCTTCCACGATCTCTAAGAAGGCTAAAGCAGCCGCGCAGACCAAGGGGTTCCCCCCAAAGGTGGAGGCATGATTTCCCGGCTCAAAGCAGGAGGCAACCTCTTCCTTAGCTAAGGTCGCCCCAATGGGAAGACCCCCTCCCAAGGGCTTGGCCAAGGTCATCATATCAGGTTCAACCCCGTAATGCTGATAAGCAAAAAGCTTTCCCGTCCTGCCCAATCCACATTGAACCTCATCGAAGATTAAAAGGATTCCCTCTTCATCACAGAACTTCCGCAAGTTCTCAAGAAAACTTGCCTTAGCCACGTTTATCCCACCCTCGCCCTGAATGGGCTCCAGCATTACAGCACAGGTCTTTTCAGAAACAAGCCTCTTAACCTCGTCCAGGTCATTAAAGGGGGCGTATTTAAATCCATATGGCAGGGGAGAAAATCCCTTCTGGTACTTGGTCTGTCCCGTCGCCGCCAAGGTGCTTAAAGTTCTGCCATGGAAGGAGTTCTTCATAGTGATTATCTCATAACAGTTTCCCTCACCGGCTTTTCTTGCCCCGAACTTGCGAGCCAACTTTATAGCCGCCTCATTAGCCTCAGCTCCTGAGTTTGAGAAGAAAACCTTATCGGCAAAGGACAGGCTACACAGTCTTTCTGCAAGTTTTGCCTGGGGCTCGATGTAATAAAGGTTGGAACAATGAAGAAGCTTTTGAGACTGCTCCTTTAAGGCGCTTAATATCTTCGGATGACAGTGACCAACGGCATTTACTCCTATTCCGGAGATGAAATCGAGATATTCCTTGCCATCCTTGTCCCAGACCCTTACCCCATCTCCCCTATCCACGACTAAGGGAATGCGGGCATAGGTATGCATCACATACCTTTTGTCCAGCTCCATTATCTGTTTGGTGTTCATCTCATCCTTTCTCCCTCTAAAATTATTAATATCTGAACTCTCGCACTGCCTCAAACATAGCCATAAGATTTTCTATGGGGACCTTTTGTTGAATATTGTGTATGGCGCTGAAGACGTAACCTCCTCCCTTCCCGAATATCCGGCATCGCTCACTCACCTGCCTTCTCACCTCCTCGGGACTTCCAAAGGGAAGTGTTCTCTGAGTGTCCACCCCACCGCCCCAGAAGACCAGTTTATCTCCATATCTTTCTTTAAGCATTTTTGGATCCATATCCTTGGCTGATGTCTGAACGGGATTTAAGATATCTACTCCTGCCTCCACAAAATCATCTAAGAAGGCGACAATGGATCCACAACTGTGATAAAAGGTCTTCCAGGAGGTGTTCTTATGGATCCAGTCGTTTATCCTCTTATGAAAGGGCTTGTAAATTTCGCGATACATATCCGGTGATATAAAAGGGCCGCTTTGAGTGCCAAAGTCCGTTCCGCTGACCATAATCACATCTATCTTATCACCTACAGCTTCATATGAGAGCTCAAGATTCTTTAAGGCTATCTCACATTGAAGTTCAAATATCCCTTTGATATACTCGGGATGCTCGAGGTGAGCCATAATCCACCTTTGAGGATCTCTGATCCCTTTTGGGTATCTAACCATAGGAGCCGGCACCAAGGCGATGTCTCCAAATCCCGCATCTACAAATTCGCCCACGATGGAAAGCTCCGTATTTTTGTAGAGGGCATCCGCCGTCCTCTCCAAGTATTTTAGCTCTTCTTCGGAGAAGACCGAATACTGCTGCCGCACCCATTCCTCGGGATCAAGCTTTTCCTCATCGATGGCTTCCTGACGCACTATGACGTCAAAGTAATAACCTCCTTGGGGCATCTTTCCGCTGGGAGGAGCTGAGGTGTCTCCCTCGGGATAAAGATATATATTTCCCTTCTCATCCGTGGTAGTATTGAACTTTTCCGGCACCATCACCTTTGTTCCGTCAAATAGCCTCCAGGGTTTCCAGCCCTCCCTCTTGAACCCGAAGATGGTGGTGGGAAGCCACAGTCCTATGGTATCTATTCCCAGCCTCTCTATCACCTCCATCTCGACATAGGATAGCATCTGAAAAGGGTCGGCTATCTTTACCGGCTCATCCTTCAAGCCAAGCGCCCTCCTTAATTTCGCATAAGTGCTCGCCTGAATGCCCGTCACCAGGGTTGAGCCAAGGTCAACGGGAATGCGGTCAGCTTCCTGGTGACTTATCGCTTTTCTAACCCTTTCTCGGGGGCTCATCCGATACCTCCTCTTCGCTGATTACCTTAATTCCGTTCCTCTTGAAGAGAGCAACGGTCACTCCATCCCCCTTGATTAGCTTTCCAGTAAAGCTTCCGTCGTAGATCAGACCACAGCCACAGGATGGACTCCTGGACTTTCCAATGAACTCCCTGATATTGTATTGCCTGGCGATTCTTAGCGCCTCCTTAGCTCCCCTTATGAACTGTCGGGTGACGTCCTCGCCAGCTTCATTCTTTACCCTGGTTTTGCCATCCAAAACCTCCTCTCCTGTGCCGTTTTGAATTTCCTGACGGATCCGTGGGGTTCCAAGACCTCCAAGCTGTTCGGGACAAATGGGAATCAAGACCTCTTTCTTTAAAAGAGCTATCACCTTCTCATTTTTGTATTTGTCCGTTCCGTCCCAGCTGCACCTTATCCCTAAAAGACAGGCACTTACAAGCCTCATAGGTGAACCTCATTCCATCATCGAAGATACTTCTTTAAAGAAATCATCGATGTCCTCTCTGACAAATAACTCAACCTTGTCCGAGGTGATGTTTACCTGCCCCTTGTTCACCACGACAAGCTTTCCCCTTGTCAGATCAGGAAGCATCGCCGCAGGATAAACAGTAAGAGAAGAGCCAATGACGAAAAAAAGATCCGACTGAAGAGCAAGCTCTTCTGCCCTATCTAAATGCTTTACCGGCTCTCCAAAGAATACGATGTCTGGTTTTATCACCCCTCCGCACCTACATCTTGGAACCTGCTCTTCGAAGACCTTCTTTTTCATCTCCTCGTAGGAAAATTCCTTTTTGCACTTCAGACAGTAACTTTCCCAGAAGCTTCCGTGAAGCTCTAAGACATTCCTGGAGCCCGCCCTTTGATGCAGGACGTCGATATTTTGGGTGATAACTCCTTTAACTTTACCCCTTCTTTCGAGCTCGGCAAGAAAAAAATGGGTAAAGGTTGGCTTTATCCTCTCGGCCATTTTTACAAAATCCCTTGCAAAATCGTAGAATGGCCTGGGGTCTTCAAGAAAGCAGCTTATCTTGAAGACCTTTTCCGCATCATACCTTCCGGTAGTATATATTCCGGAAGGACCCCTAAAATCAGGGATACCCGCATTTGTGGAAATTCCTGCGCCGCTGAGGGCGACGATAAATTTGGATTTCTCAATTAACTCAGCACATCTTCTGGCCTCCTCCTTCATTAGAGTCTCACCTTCCATTAAGAGCCTTATGGTTATTTTCCGATGAGCGGTTTGTCGTTACCAGAATGGAACAGCCGGCTAAGAGAGCTGCCCCGGACAGAATTTGGTAGATGCTTAAGGTCTCCTTGAAGATAAGGTAGGAAGCTATTGCCGTGAAAAAAGGAGTCAGCAAGATGAGATTGGAACTGATCACGGTCCCGATAAGCTTTATGCTCTTGTAGTTGAAGGCGTTGGCTATGCCCACGCAAAGTGCTCCTGACAAAAACAAAATAGCGACCATGCCCTTGGGGGCAACCTTTAATGCTTTCATGTCGCCGAATAGCAAGGCGAAGATAAAAAATAACGGCAAGGACAACATAAAGACGATACTGGCCGACTCAAAGGGGTCTACTTCCCGAACCATCACCTTCACCACTATGGTGTATAGCGACCACATAACAGAACCTATCAAGATCAAGACCGCTCCCAGGTTAAAGCCAGCCAGCTCTACGCTCCCCCTTCCCGCTATCACTCCATATACACCGAGAATGGCCAGCAGTGAACCAGCTATGAATGACCTTGACCTTATAATTTTTCTTTCATCTGAGAAGAGCACAAAGGAAAAGAGAGTGGTGAAAAGCACGCTTGATTTGCCGATGAGACTGGCTACCGTGGGGGTAAGAAGATAAATACCTCCGACAAAGGATATCTGATATAAAAATACCAGCATTGCTGGAAGGATGAACTTCTTTATCCTTTTTAAGGAACTAAACAACTTTCTTTTTCGGTAGATGAGGTTGATTACCATTAAAATGGAACTTCCGGCAAGATATCGATAGAAGTTCTGGGTGTAGGCATCAAAGTGAAAGCTCAACATCTTGATAAGAATAGGTGGCCATATCCAGATAAAGGTTGCTATGGCTATGGGTATATATCTTCTCATTCTAAAATCTTCTTTAGCATTCTTCCTGTATAAGAGCGAGGATTCCGGGCAACTTCCTCGGGAGTGCCACAGGCGACCACCTCCCCTCCCCTATCTCCTCCTTCCGGGCCCAAATCAATGATATAATCGGCCACCTTGATGACATCAGGGTTGTGCTCGATGACCAGAACAGTATTTCCCTTATCCACCAGTCTGTTCAGTACATTGAGAAGCTTTTCTATATCAGCGAAGTGAAGACCAGTAGTGGGCTCGTCGAGAATGTAGAGGGTCTTTCCCGTGCTCTTTTTGGACAGCTCCCTGGATAGCTTTATCCTCTGTGCCTCGCCTCCGGATAAAGTAGGAGCGGGCTGGCCCAATTGAATATATCCCAATCCTACGTCATATAAGGTCTTGAGCTTGCTCCTTATTTGGGGAATGTTGCGGAAGAACTTTAAGGCCTCCTCCACGGTCATCTCCAGCACATCGGCGATGTTCTTTCCCTTATATTTTATCTGCAGCGTCTCTTTATTATAACGCTTTCCCTTGCACACCTCACAGGGCACATATACATCAGGAAGAAATTGCATCTCTATCTTAATCGTTCCCTCACCCTTACAGGCCTCACACCTTCCCCACTTTACGTTGAAACTAAACCTTCCCTGTCTATATCCCCTCATCCTTGCCTCCTCCACCTTGGAGAAGAGCTCTCTTATAGGAGTAAAGAGACCTGTATAGGTGGCGGGATTGGAGCGAGGAGTCCTCCCGATAGGAGATTGATCAATCACTATTACCTTGTCGATGTACTCGACTCCTTCTATTCGTTCGTGCTTTCCTGGCTTTACCCTGCTCTTGTAAAAATGGCGGGCTAACGCCCTGTAAAGTATCTCCTCCACCAGCGTGCTTTTCCCCGAGCCAGATACTCCGGTGACACAGACAAAGGTGCCTAAGGGAATCTTAACATCTATATCCTTCAAGTTATGCTCTTTAGCTCCGATGATCTTAAGGTATTGACCATCTTTGGGGCGGCGGCGAACTGGAGGAAGAGGAATCTTGAGCTCACCTTTAAGATATTTTCCGGTCAGAGAACGTGGGCAAGAAAGAATCTTCTCTAAGGGACCGCTCGCTACCACCTCTCCTCCGTGTTTGCCTGCACCTGGACCCAGGTCAATTATATGGTCAGCTGCCTCGATGGTGGATTTATCGTGCTCGACCACTATAACGGTATTGCCCAGGTCACGCAGCTCCTTTAAGGTGTTTATCAATCTTTGATTGTCCCTGTAGTGCAGCCCGACGGTGGGCTCATCCAGAATGTAAATTACCCCTACCAGACCAGACCCTATCTGAGTGGCTAAGCGAATGCGCTCAGCTTCACCTCCCGAGAGGGTACTCACCCTCCTATCCAAGGTGAGGTAATCCAATCCAACGCTGACCATAAACTTCAGCCTCTTTCTTATCTCCTTCAGGATCTCCCCAGCGATCAGTTCTTCGCGAGGAGACAGCTTCAGCTGAGAGAAAAACTCCTCACATTCCTTAACGCTCATCCTGACCACGTCATAGATGGATTTTCCCCTGATGGTCACAGCCAGGCTTTCCTTGCGAAGACGTGCCCCTTCACATTCCGGACAGGGGGTCTCTCTTATATACTTGAGGATTTCCTCCTTAACGTAATCTGAATCGCTTTCCTTAAACCTTCTTTCCAGGTTGGGAATTACTCCCTCAAAAGGAGCCCAGTACTCATAAGAATCTCCTCCTCGGTGCTCGGTAAACTTGATTTCCTCAGAATTTGAACCATAAAGGATAATTCTCTGAATCTGCTGCGGTAGGTCCTTAAAAGGGGTATCCAGGGAGAACTTATAATGCTGAGCTACTGAGGCAAGCTGTCTGAAATAATAACGAGAAGCTGTCCTTGCCCAGCGATAGAATCCAACTCCTTCCTCCCAGGGGACGATGGCTCCCTCTCTTAAAGATTTATTCTTGTCCGGTACCACCAGATCCGGGTCTATCGTTTGCTGAGTTCCCAGTCCATTACAGACAGGGCAGGCTCCATATGGGCTGTTAAAGGAAAACATCCGGGGGGAAATCTCCTCGTAGCTGATTCCGCAATGAGGACAGGCAAAATGCCTGCTGAAGATGTATTCCCTCTCTCCCTTCTCCGTCTTCTGGACAATTAACACCAGCCCTTCCGAAAGGTTAGTGGCCGTCTCCACTGAATCGGCCAGGCGAGACTCTATTCCTTTTTTTACCTTTAGCCTATCCACGACCACCTCGATGGTATGTTTCTTGTTCTTATCCAGGAATATCTCCTCTTCTAACAGATGAATCTCTCCATCCACCCTCACCCTCAAATACCCATCCCTTTTTATCTCCTCAAAAAGATCCCTGTACTCTCCTTTTCTTCCTCTTACCAGGGGAGATAGAACCTGAATCAAGGAACCTTCTGGAAGTTGCATGATCTGATCCACTATGCTCTCAACCGTTTGAGGCTGAATTTTTCTTCCACACCTGTAACAATGTGGTTCTCCAATGTGAGCAAAGAGCAGCCTTAAATAATCATATATCTCGGTGAGGGTGGCTACGGTGGACCGGGGATTGCTTGAGGCCTTACGTTGCTCAATGGAGATGGCCGGGGACAGACCCTCAATATGGTCCACCTTTGGTTTGGACATCTGCTCTAAAAACTGGCGAGCATAACTGGAAAGAGACTCCACATAGCGGCGCTGGCCCTCAGCGTACAGGGTATCAAAGGCCAAGGAAGACTTCCCCGAGCCGCTTAACCCTGTGATTACGACTAATTTATTACGTGGGATCTCAAGGTCGATGTTCTTGAGGTTATGCTCCCTTGCCCCTTTTATAATGATCTTATCCTGACCCATCATAGCTTCCCCAACATATTATTTTATCCTTTTTAAAGGTTGTGTCAATTTTTGCCCCTTGAAAATTTGCGTGGGT
>Ga0180301_10004332_pt1 | contig 10963 bp, 10 predicted proteins | sample GuaBasSediGuay16_FD_121797 | JGI IMG/M metagenome (GOLD analysis project Ga0180301, IMG submission 121797) | Subseafloor sediment microbial communities from Guaymas Basin, Gulf of California, Mexico - Guay16, Core 4569-2, 12-15 cm | ecosystem: Environmental > Aquatic > Marine > Hydrothermal... | reverse complement strand
AGTAAGTATAATTCAAAAATTCAAATTTAAGGATTTTGCCACTGTTTACTCTTATTTTCCATAAGGTTAGTGCTATTTTAGGAAGGAGAAAAAATATATTTAAGGGAATAAGATGAATTAGGTAAAAAAAAGAACCACCGAAATAATAAGAGGATTAAATGGGAATTAATGTTATTAGGGGGGAATAAATATGCATAAAATAAATTAACTAACTCAAAATATTCAACTCAATAAGAGAGAAAAGTATTTTTAAGAGAAGTAAAAGTATTTTTAAGAGATAATCAATAGTTATAAAAAAAGGAGAGAATTAAGGTTGAGTGGAGAACAGAAAGAAAGCGAGCCAGTGATGAACGAGCAGACACTTGATGTGTTATATGATGTCTATGATAAACGATATGCTCTTGAGGCACAGCGTAAGGATACTATCGAGAATAAAGCGAGCATGTTAATCGGTTTTTCAGGATTTATTGCGGGATTAATAACGGGTTTAATCGCGGGCATTTCAACTACTGAGTTATTATTTAATATCTTCTTCGGTGGAAGTATTATTTTCTTTACGGCGACAGGTGTCGTTTCGCTATATGTAATCAGATTAAAAAAATACACCTATCCTTCCAAGCCGAAGAGTTTCAAGGAAATTGACGAGCTATACAAACTAAAACCAATAGAAATTAAAGATGAGATCATTAAAAACACTGTGTTCTGTATTACAATGAATTCAGTATTAAATGATAAGAAAGCAAAGCAACTGATGATTGCCTATTATTGTGCCACGTTAGGAATTGTGTTTATTTTAGTTGCCGCTATCATTTATTTCTTCTGAAAACCAAAAAGGAGTAAATATGGATGAGTTTAGCAAAATCTGAATTGAAAAAATATATTGAGATTCTAAAAAATTCAAAAGCACCTAAAGAAGAACGTGAAAATGCTGAAAGAATTATTAGATCTCAAACTTGCAGCAATAACAAATGTAAAAAGCCGCTAAGTGATTCTACGTATCTTTTTTATTGCCCAAAATGTGTTGCGCTCCTCTGTGAAGATCTTAAATGTTTAACACCGCATTCAGGGCATGGCGTATTTCCTCTTCAATCTTCAATTACTATCGATAACAAGTTTCGTGGTTTGCTATTAGGAATAGGGATTGGGATCGATTCAAAAGACCTATTCGAACCATAATTTTTTATTTTCTTCTTTTTTTTGAAAATATGTGATTTTACGAGATATAATAAATTAAAAATGCCAAAATTTTGAAAGTGTATTAATTTTAATGTACATATTTGGAAAAAGGAACGGTCAAGTATGAACGTGAAATTTGAATGGTGGCAAAAAACTACGGTGTATCAGATTTATCCTCGCTCCTTTAAAGATTCTACGGGCGATGGAATTGGAGATTTAAGAGGCGTAATTGAGAAACTGGATTATTTAGTTGAGTTAGGTATAGAAACAATTTGGTTTAATCCTTTTTATCCATCCCCTCAAGAAGATCACGGGTATGATATTACGAATTTCGTGGATGTCGACCCAGTGTATGGCACGCTAGCTGATTTTGATGAATTGCTTACGAAGGCTCATGAACGTGGGCTTAAGATTATTTTAGATATGGTGTTGAATCATACGTCAGATAAGCATCCATGGTTTCTTGAATCGCGTTCCAGCCGGGACAATCCAAAACGCGAGTGGTATATATGGAGAGAGGGACGAGGGAAGAACGGAAAGAAGCCTCCAAATAATTGGAAAGCCATGACCGGGGGATGTGCTTGGAGATATGATGAAACTACGGAACAGTGGTATTACTTTCATTTTCTTCCATTCCAGCCGGATTTAAACATGCGGAATCCTGAGGTCAAGGAAGCAATGTTTGATGCGTGTCGTTTCTGGTTAGATCGAGGAGTAGATGGATTTCGATTGGATATTTTTCATGCAACATTTGTCGATGCTGAATTTCGAGATAATCCCCGATGCTGGACTTTATTACCAGGAGAAACACATAATAGAGCGTTCTTTCAGGAACATGTTTATGATTTACACCGACCTGAAAATTTTGAATTTGCGATCGAATTGCGAAAATTAATTGATGAATATTCTCCACCCCGATTTTTAGTGGGCGAGATTCAAGGCACTATGGACCAACTTCGCCGTTATTATGGTCCGAATAATAATGGGCTTAATACAGTATTTATCTTTCCGTTTTCATCGATACCTATGAACCCCAAGAAGATTCATGCCTTGGTGTCAGAGATCGAGAATTTACTCCCACCACCCTATACACCTACCTATGTTTATAGTAATCATGATCGGATGCGGATGATCTACCGATTCTCGAATGACCCAGCAAAGGCGAAAGTGATGGCAACGTTACAGCTAACCTTAAGAGGTGTCCCCTATATCTATTATGGGGAGGAAATTGGTATGCCTCAAGTCAAATTTTCTTTGCGTAAAAGCCAAGATCCAGTTGCCCGTAAATATTGGTGGATGCCCATCACCCAGTCTAAACGATTTGGATTTTCATTAACCCGGGATGGCTGTCGAACGCCAATGCAATGGTCTGCAGATCCTAATGCGGGCTTTTCTCCAGACCCAGAGGTAAAAACTTGGTTAAAAATTTCAAAAACATACCCAAAAATTAATGTTGAAATCCAGGAAACAGATCCCAATTCCTTACTCAATTTTTATCGCCGATTACTGAAAGTTAGGCGTGATAATATTGCCTTACAAGAAGGTACCTTACAATTAGAGCCCCCTTCCAAAACCCATTTGTTATATTTTCGAGTCCATCCAGATCAAACGCTCGCAATAATTCTAAATTTTTCTAAAAAACAGCTTGTTTTACCGGCGCCCATCTCTACTCCGTCATTGATTTTTTCAACACATCCTAAAAGCCAAATCCTTCTTCAATATGAAAACTCGGGTGATATTCTTTTAGAACCATTTGAATGTGTTATTTTAAAATAATCACAATTTTTTTAAGGAAGAATGGAATAACTTGAGAAATATTTAGGATTTAGATATACACGATCCCCTCAATCATATACTATCGTTAATCCATAGAAAAAGATTATATAATGCGTTAGGATTGTACAGCTCAAAAAATAAGAAAAAAATTTAATATTAAAAAGAACGAAGAACCCTAATTTAGAGTAAAAAAGAAAGAAATACGGTGTATGAGAATGGTATTGAAAGAACGTGGATACCGTCAAGTGTCCTTACCGATACCACTAATAGAAAGAATTGAAAAATATATAAACAATCATAAGGAAGAGGGGTTCACGTCAATACCAGAGTTTATTAGACAGGCTATTCGTGAGAAAATCGAAAGAGCTACTAAAAATAGCGGATAGGGTAGGGGATTCCTTCCTTTTTTTTAAGAATAATTCCTAAACGAAATTTTCTTCCACTTTTCTAAAATAGAGGATGTGACTTAGATTCGTATTTTCATTTATGAACACATTACAGGAGGCGGCTTTACTGGAGATCCGATAGCGTCGGGATTATTTCCTGAAGGATTTGCGATGTTAAATGCAGTTGTAACAGATTTCAAAGCTTTGGGAGAGGAAATTGTAACTACATTGGATGCACGTTTAAAGCCAGTTCAACAATATCTTAATGCCGACAATCTAATTGAGATTCAGCAGAATTCTTTTGATGATATCTTTGAGACGCTTATAAATGATGTAGATGCAGTTTTATTAATTGCCCCCGAATCTGAAAATACTTTATTTAATTTAGCGAGGCAAGTTGAAAAGGCTGGGAAACGTCTCATTGGACCGTCCTCTGACGCCATTCGAATTGCCACTAATAAGGCAGAAACCCATAGAAAAGCATTAGATGCCCATGTTTTGGTACCAAGCGCGATTCGCGTTGGATTTTCTGAGAAACAAGAAATCATTGATAAAATATGTCAACAAATTGGGTATCCCGTTGTTTTTAAACCAATTGATGGTGTGGGTGGTAGTGGAATTTGTATTGTTGCAAATCAAAAAAATATCGGCGCGGGTTTAGAAACAGTCCAAAAAGAAACTACCTTAGATACATTTCAAATCCAAAAATATATTAATGGATTAGATGTAAGTGTTTCTGCGATAGTGAGCCAGAGAGAAGTTCGTCCAATCAGTTTAAATGCGCAATTAGTCAGACTTGCGCCTCCGGGGCAGCAATCTGAATATCAAGGGGGATATTTGCCTATTTCTCATACCCTTCGAGAAGAAGCATTCCAAAATTCACAGAAAATACTAGAACATATTGAAGGGTTTCAAGGTTATGTAGGTATCGACTTCGTATTTTCCTATGCACCATTCCTCATTGAAATAAATCCAAGGATCACTACATCCTATATTGGATTACGTGAAGTGCTGTCTCCAAATCCTGCACGCCTAATTTTAGATGCACTTCAGGGAGAGATTCCTTCCAAAATAACACTTACAGGTGCAGCTGTTTTCTCAAAATTAGAACTCGCTACTGAAATTAAATCTCTTACAATTCCACCTGAATTTCAGATGAAAATTAAAATTAGCACACCACCATTCCCTCATCAAGGAAGTACCACCATTTTTCTCGTAGCTCTAGGCAGTACTGTTAATTCAGCCCAACAAACCCTAACTTCTTTTATTAATTACATGAAAAAAATATATAACCTTTAATATTTGAATTCATGAATTTTTACAATTTTTACAATTTCTTCTTTGAATTCTTCTTCCCATTTCATTAATTTTTGTTTTAAGAGAATACAACCAATGCAAGGATAGCCATACTTTTGAAGAACGCGTTTATCTGCTTCTTTTATAGAATCTAAAGCTAATTGAATGAAGTCTTGCCATTTGAACAGTTGATCTTCTTGAAAAAATTCCTTAACAACGCTACTTGGGTAATATAATATTTCTTTACGACCATTGCTTAATTCTATCGATACAGTTGTTAGTGGCATGAATATAACCAGATCTATTAAGATGCATTAACAAAGGATTCTTCCTTGATAATAATTATAAGCCTAAAATTTAAGATTAAGGTTGAGTATAATACCTTAATACGTCTTAAAGAAATTTAAAAAGCGAAAAATCTAGACCAATCAAGCTAGTAAGACTATACATGGATGCATAAGATCGCGTATGAACAAGTATTTGCTTGGGTTAAATGAGATGATGTAATGGGAAAGAATCTCTCAAAAAAAGAAAGGAAACTCTTAAAAAATGAGCGCGAAGAACTTCTATCTCAAGTGGAAGCCTTCCTTCAAGACGATGATTATGATTTACTTCCCGATTTATTTAATCAACTTGCTGAAATCTCACTCCAATTAGATGAACCTGATATTGCAAAACAATTTAAAGAACGAGCTCTTCAAATTCAGGCATTAATTGTGCCTGATGATGCTGAACTTGAACCACAAATCCTTGATATGCCACAACAGGAAATTAACCCCCCCTCTTCATTATCTATGGCTGAAGTGCCCTCATCTTTCTCCGAAGAAGTAGCTTCACGCGCATCTTCGATTTCAGCCCCAATACCCCCTCCATCTTCTGCACCCCCATCAAAAGAAACATCTACTTCTTTTCCTTCTACTCCATCTTCGTTATCGCCCCCAGCTTCTCCACAAAAGTCACCTTTGTCTTCAATTACTAATACTTCCCCTCCATCATCAAATCTTCCTGTTGATCAATCTTCTGCCCCATCGCCAGATACCACATCTACACCCACACCGAAACCAGTCGATTCTTTAACTGAAAAACTACAAATCTTAAAAGCACTTACTGAAAATTTACTGATCTCCAAAAAAGTCACTAAACCTACTGTTAAACGTGAACCTTCACAACCAACTTTTTCAGTACCTAACATAACTCCATCTAAAACATCCGTTCAAAGTCCACATCTATCATCGGTAGAGCAACCTAAATCGGCTCCAAGAGAACCAAATTCTCTACCAAGCCAGCCACCTAGCACTCCAAGCTCTCAATTTCATTCAGGTTCTGTGCCTTCTGCACCACCTCCGAGTTCACAGACTCAAAGTAATAGGCAACTTACAACGCCTGCTTCTACAAATAAACCCTCGCAATCCTTAGAAACAGCCGACTCTTTAATTGCGCAACGTCAAAAGGAACAAGGAGCACCTCTTGAATCAGGAATTATTCCAACTATTGTTAAAAGCGAAGAAGAAGTTATCTTGGAAATTTTGAATGAAAAATTACCATTAATGCCCTACGAAGAAAAACAAAAGGCAATCCAAAAGATACTTACTTACGAAAAGGGACCAGCTCGGGAAGCATGGCTGAAAGTTTTTCTCATTAAAAATAAAAAATATGCGAAGAAATCTTAATTTTTCGGAAAATTTGAGAGAAAATCTCTGACACTAGATTCTTTGGTCAATTTAATGTCTATAAGATGTTTTTCTAATGCCAATTGTGCCCCTCCTTTTAATGGCTCCTTTACAAATACTTTATCCACTGAGTTTTTTGCCAACCATTCTGCAACGGCTATTCCTTTTTGTTTCTCTTGTTGCAGGAACGGATTCTGAGAGTAATTTATATTGGAAATGGCTTTCTCTTTATAATCAAAAAATAAAAAGTAGGGAGCAGATCCGAAATGTTCTGAAATTTTTGATTCTAAACCATGGTTTTCTATAAGCGGGATTGCAATACGAACATATTCTTTTCTTTCAGGCGTAATATAGATATTAACTTTAAAAAGTTCGGGGAATTTCTGTAAGATATCTTTTTCTAAACTATCTTTTAGCTCATGACCTTTTTTAATTAATTTTATGGATGTTTTTATTTTGGCATCTACAAAATAGTAGCGCCCCCCGCTTCGAGCTTTTAGACTCTCGACTGCTAGAACTTGTGGATGTGCTTCTAATAGTTGTCTGATTAAATCTAATTTTTCGTAATTCATCATAGCATCCAAAAGAACCTTCGTTCCATGGATAAAAATCTCAATTGCCACCTTAAATATGAAAAATGCCAAAAAGATACCCATAATTGGTTCTAAAATAGGAAATCCTATATAATAACCACCAATTCCAATGAAAACTAATGAAAGCGAGAAAAGATCGACCTTACTATCAGAACTTACCGCGAGAATCATAGGGGAATTCATTTGTTTGCCTTTTCTATTAAGATAAATTGCCAAAAAAAGTGAAATAACTAGAGAAATTCCCGTTATAATAAGCCCTAAATTCGGATTCAATGTCTGGATGGTTCCAAAATGCGAAAACCCTTCTGTTAAAATAGTTAAACCTGCATAGAAAATACCTATTGAGATAAATAACTCAATTATGTTTTCGATTTTATGGAATCCATAAGGATATTTTTCAGATGGTTTCCGCGTAGATAATTTTATTCCAATTATTATTCCTAATGCAACAACGATATCTGCACCAGAATTAATAGCATCTGCAAATAATGCGATACTATTAATTAAGATACCAAAAATAAACTTAATAAGAAATAAGCTGGTTTTAGTTATAACTAAAACCAGGGCAACCTTCATAAGCGCCGATATTTTCAACTTGGAAAACTCACTTATTAATCGATTTTAATCTTCTTATTCTACAAAAAATATCCTTTGATTCACTTTAAATGTTCTATCCCCTCAAATAAACATTTCCCCATAAATTCAAAAAGAGGGAATAGAAAAATGATTATGCGATGGAATGAATATCCGTCTTAAAAATTAAAAAAATAAAATGAGGTAAAAATTGAAATGACAGCAACTGTGTATTATACAGACGCGAGAGCCTTACATAACAATCAATCGCTAGTCGCAAAGATGATTGCTTTATTTGATAAAGCCAAATTTGGTGATCTCTTTGAACCAGGGGATTATGTAGCCATTAAATTGCATATGGGCGAATTTAACAATACACAATATATTCGTCCAGTTTATGTACGTGCAATAGTTGATCGGATTAAAAAAGCTGGTGGCATACCTTTTGTAACAGATACTTGTACATTGCCGTATCATCCTTGGGCTGCTAGAACGAATCCCATCGATCATTTGAAGACAGTAGCTCGAAACGGATTTACAATGGCGAGTGTAGGCGCGCCTATTGTGATAGCTGATGGATTCGGTAGTGATGATGTATTAGTTGATCTACCAGAAGGATTACTTTTAAAGGAGCAATATATTGCCACAGGATTTGCAGAAGCTGATGCAGTAATTGTGCTATCCCACTTTAAAGGACATCCAATGGGAACATTCGGCGGTGCAATTAAAAATATTGGAGTAGGTTGTGCATCCCAAAGAGGCAAATTAAATTTGCATATGGGCAGACATCCAAAATACGGCCTTCATAGGATGGTTTATAATCCTTCCTTTTGTATTGGCGAAAAATGTGAAAATGCAGAACGATGTGAAGCAATTTGTCCAGTAGAAGCTTTGAAAGTCACTAAAGACAGTATAGAGTGGGATCGAGAGAAGTGTATTGGATGTACTGCACATACCTTTGCCACATTAGAATGCGGAGTTTTTACTTCTATCGAACAGTTAGAATACCTTGAAGCTACATCCGTTGCCATTGCTGATTCTGCAAAGGCTTTAGTAAAGCTTGTTGGAAAAGATCATATTGGATTCATTAATCTAGCGTTGGACGTCACACCATGGTGTGATTGTATTTCTTGGTCGGATACGCCTATTGTCCCAAATATAGGATTACTTGCATCAACAGATCCCGTGGCTTTAGATCGCTGTTGTATTGATATGGTCATAGAAAGTCCGGGAATGATCGGCTCAGTCGCTGAATCAAAGGATGTATTAGACCCAGGATTGCCTAAATTGAGTGCCTGCGGAAGTTTTCTAGGCGTATCTGAAAATATTCAGGTTAATACAGGTGCCGAAAATGGGCTTGGGGAACTTGACTATAAAGTTAAGAACGTAGTTTCCTTAAAATCTAAATTGATGCCAGAATATGGATTATTCATCGATTCAGGGTATGCTGGAAGGCATATGGCGAAATTATTCAAGAAGAAAGCCATTCTTCCTGACCCTACATCTCCTACTGGTGGATTTAAACGAGTAGAATCATTAGATATGGCAAAATTACGACCTAGGAGGAAATGATATGCCGTATGGATATATGGGAAAAATTTTACGGGTAAATCTCTCGGCAGGTTCGTTTAAAATCGAGGACCTCGATGAAGAATTTGCTCGGTCCTATATTGGGGGAAGCGGTTTTGGTACTCGGTTCCTCTACGATGAAGTTCCTGCTGAGACGGACCCATTATCGGAGGCAAACAAAATCTTTTTTTTCACGGGTCCGCTTGTCGGTACTCCTGCTCCGAGCTCAGGGCGTTTTATGGTGACTTCCAAAAGTCCTCTCACGGGGATATTTGGAGAAGCCAACTGTGGTGGCAATTGGGGTCCTATGCTCAAAGCTGCAGGGTTTGATGGTGTGATTTGTGAAGGGAAAGCAGAAAAACCAACCTACATCTGGATTAATGAAGGAGAAGTGGAGCTCAGAGATGCCTCCTCCCTTTGGGGAAAGGATGCCATTGAATCTGAGAATCTTATTAAAAAAGAATTAAACGACGAGAAAGTAGCCTTTGCAGGTATTGGGCAGGCTGGCGAGAGATTAATTAAAATGGCAGCAATAATTAACCATTATGGACGTGCTGCGGGTCGATGTGGATTAGGAGCTGTAATGGGATCAAAAAATTTGAAAGCAATTGTTTGTAAAGGAACTAAAAAAGTCGAAATTGCCAAGCCAGATGCTATTAGAGAGATTAATCGAAGTATAATGGGTAAATTGAACACAAATCCGCTTGTCTATTCGTTAAAGAACTATGGGACACCTTGGTTTCTGAATACAATGTGGATAATGGGTGATGTTCCATTTAAAAATTGGCGGTGGAGTGCGGAAGATTGGGGTGGAGATACGCATACACAGAAGATTGCGGGTGGTACGATTCGTAAAACAATTAAAACAAAGATATATGCCTGTCATGGGTGTCCAATTGCTTGCGGTTGCCATATTGAAGTCAAAGAAGGACCTTATGCAGGGTTAAAAGGCCATCAACCCGAATATGAAACTATTGCCTTTTTCGGAACAAGTTGTTTGAATGATGATTTAGGATCTATTTGTAAATGTAATGATATTTGCAATCGCTACGGACTCGATACCATATCTACCGGTTCAACTGTTGCCTTCGCATTTGATTTATATGAAAATGGGATTTTAACAAAAGAGGATGTCGGATTTGAGCTGAAATGGGGTGATGCGGAAGCTATTGTAAAATTGACTGAAATGATCGCTAAACAAGAAGGGATTGGTGCAATTCTATCGGAAGGTACCCGAGCTGCAGCAGAAAAGATCGGTAAAGGTGCTATTGATTATGCAGTACAAAGTAAAGGATTAGAACTTCCAGCACATGATCCCCGTGCTTTTGTATCTTTCGGGGTTCATTATGCAACAACACCTCGGGGCGCTGACCACTGTTCTGGATTCACTGGTGCTACTGATCAAGGTATTATCTTTCCAGTGTTGGGAATCAATTACAAGACGGGACGATTTGATACTTATGACAAGGGTAGAATTACAGGCGTGTTCCAAGATGTTTGGGTTCTCTTCAACTCGCTTACAATCTGTTATTTTGCAGGGCTCGGCTATGGAAGTAATGATTTGATACGTATAGTTGAAGCCGTTACTGGAGAAAAGGTCACAATGGATGAGGCCGTTTATGTTCGTGCATCTCGAATCAACGCACTAAAGCGACTCTACAATTACAAGTGTGGCATTCGACCAAAAGACGAGACTTTACCAAAAATCATTATGACTCCTCTGAAAACGGGAAGTACGGCAGGCATTGTTCCTGATCTTGAAACAATGAAAAAAGAATATTACCAATATTACCACTTGACAGACCAGGGCATCCCTACCAAAGAACGTTTATTGGAGCTTGGGCTCGAAAAGGAAGCCAAGGAATTCTATTAATCCTATTTTTTTATTTATTTCCGTTATTGCAGTCGAATCACAACTTTTTTT
>Ga0180301_10004331_pt1 | contig 10964 bp, 8 predicted proteins | sample GuaBasSediGuay16_FD_121797 | JGI IMG/M metagenome (GOLD analysis project Ga0180301, IMG submission 121797) | Subseafloor sediment microbial communities from Guaymas Basin, Gulf of California, Mexico - Guay16, Core 4569-2, 12-15 cm | ecosystem: Environmental > Aquatic > Marine > Hydrothermal... | reverse complement strand
TCCCAAGCTTATTATTTTTTGAGAAAATGATAGAAAAAGAGATCAAACCACGTATTGTTAAAGGGCGGGTCATCCTCAAATTGAAAGAGGAACCCTCTCGTGTTGTAGCAACGTCGGTACCCACAGGGCGCAGGTCTAAAGTTGTAAACCTTGGAATTGCATCGGTAGATAAGATACTGGCAGATTATGGGACCATAGGGATAACGAAGCTTCGAGGACCATCCACAGACTCCCTCCCCGGTGGGATGCGGGTCCGCAGAGTTAGCGAACCTGAAACGACTCATGAAGCATATGGGTTTACGCGCACTTTCATCGTGAAGGTCCCTCCGGAAACCGATCTCAACTCGATGGTTAAGAAGTTGAAAGAAGACCCAAACGTGGAAAATGCGGAGCTGGACTATTTTGCCAGGATGGCTGTCGTTCCAAACGATCGTTATTTTCTGCATCAGTGGGGTTTGCAACGAATAAAATGCGAGCAGGCGTGGGAACTCGAGAAAGGTAGCCAGGATGTGATTATTGCCATTGTAGATACGGGAGTTGATCGAAGCCATCCAGATTTAGTGGATAAATTAGTTCCTGGCTATGATATGGTTGATCTTACAGATGTCGAATCAGAGGAGGGATGTGTCTGGGAAGGCGATATCTATACACGTGACAACAATCCTGAGGACGAGAACGGACATGGGACGCATTGTGCCGGGATTGCCGCCGCTTCCACGAACAATGGTGTTGGAGTTGCGGGTGTTGCCTGGAATTGCAAGATCATGTCAGTTAGGGTTCTTGCCAATATAAGATGCACCACTGATGAAGGGACTTATGTTACAGGGACAGGAACGTTCACTGATATTGCAGATGGTATAATCTGGGCTGCGGATCATGGCGCTCACGTAATCAGCATGAGTCTTGGCGGGCTCGTGCCTAAAAACACGCCGCCTCCATCAGGGCTGAAGGATGCAATAGACTATGCCAGTTCAAGAGGATGCGTTTTAGTAGCGGCAATGGGTAATGACGGAGTCAACCCCGAGGACTATAATTATTATGCGTATCCTGCTGCACATCCGAAGGTGTTGGCTGTCGGAGCCATAGACAAGAATGACAGAAGGGCGAGTTTCTCCAACTATGGTGATTATAAGCACGTTATGGCACCCGGAGTCGATATTCGGAGTGCTTACATCGGTTCTGATTATGCCGACATGGATGGTACTTCTATGGCTACACCCTTTGTATCAGGACTCGCTGCTCTCATAAAATCCGCTGATCCACATTTAAGCCCTGAAGAGATTGTAGAAACAATACGTCAAACTGCAACATCTCACAGCGAGTACAGCTTAGAGTATGGATACGGCATCGTGGATGCACATTCAGCAATCAAAAAAATAATCCCTGAGCCACTCATATCAGCTATTGACCCTTGTGAGGCGGTGATTGAAGGTAATCTCAAAGACAGTGCCGACCAGAAAATCTACAAAATTGCGGTGTCCAATACCCTTAACATTAATTTGGATGGACCAGAGGGAGCGGACTTCGATCTTTACCTCAAAAAGGGTGCACCACCAACCATTCGAGACTACGACAAACGGGCATACACCGTCAAACCGGACGAAATTATCACCCACCTAATCGATAAACCAGGAGATTACTATGTTATGGTAAGATCCTATCGTGGAGCAGGTGATTTCAAACTGATGGTAAGGCGAGAATAAACACTACATACATTGGATTCTCTTCCTTAAACTAAACACCAAAAACCATTCTGAGCGTATTTCTCACCGCAGGAGCGAGACCAATGACGATAAGAGCCAGCAAAACGATATTCTTTAGCTCTCTTTCCTCCTCCTTCTCAAAATGAGTCCCCAATATGTATAACACTGGGATGAGTATTCCGAGTTTGAGTAGATACATTCCGGCTGCTGAGCCGGTGTACTTTACTATAATGCCCTCTATCACGTGCTTTCCGCTGTAACCAAGTAAATCAATCCCGATAAATGAAGAAGAGGCATCGAGCAGATGAGCAGCTAAAACCGATACGTTCAGCTTCTCTGTCAGAAAATCCATGCCAAATTTCATTCCAATTGCATATATCACGAGCAATATTATGCCTGAAATGCCAATGACAGCAAAGAAAACCCAGGGTAACAATATTTCTTCTTTCCTTAATAGAATTGTCATGTTTACAAAGAACCAAATCACTCCGAGCAGACCAAAAGGCACATTATAATTTTTTACATAATCTCTTATCTTCTTGTTCGACCTGGATATCGTAAGTATGGAAACGCAACAAGAGAATAAAAGAAAATAGATTAACGGTGTGATCAGCATATAGCTTACAGGTGGAGAGAATAACCTCGCATCTTCCATTACCCTTAAGCTTGCGCCAACAAGGATGTAAGGGGCTAAGGCTGCGATAAAACTTTCATTTATCTCTATATCGAGCTTCTTTAATAATTTTAATATCAAAAAGAGGCATAATACCAGTAATAAAGCCCATGTTATCGTATTTACTGGATTGTATCCCGTGTCATGGGTTATAGGATGAATGTAGTACGCGTAGATAAACTGCCTTATCGTTTCGAGCATATATTATGCTATATAAAATGTAAGAAACTACAAAAAACTTCCAGATCTATCATCAATTTATAATGATATATGGTAATATATTATTTCAGATAATGTTCAGATATCGAAACGAGGAGTTAGCAAATCGGATAATAGAAAAATTGAGAGCTTTGAATCTCAATTTGCGATTGATGCACGTTTGCGGCACACATCAAGATACTCTGGTACGGTTTGGCTTAAATTCGATGTTAAAAGAAGCAGGGATAGAGGTGAGACCCGGACCGGGGTGCCCGGTTTGTGTGACTACCGCAAGGGAGATTGAAGAAGCCATTTTTTTTAGCCCGAAAGGGAAAAGTGGTTGCCACGTTTGGCGATATGTTCAGGGTACCTGGCGAAAGAGTGTCGTTATCAGACGTGAAGGCGGAGGGTTTTGACGTACGGATGGTGTACAGCATAACAGACTGCATTTCCATAGCGGAAAAAACAAACAAGGACGTTGTGTTCTTTTCCATCGGATTTGAAACGACCACACCTGCGACTGCATCTGTGATTTCCACTCGTCCAACCAATTTTTCTATACTGTGTGCTCACAGGCTAATCCCACCAGCAATGGAAGCATTGATAAAAATGGGAGAGATGAAGATCGACGGGTTCATAAATCCCGGTCATGTATCCACAATCATAGGCGAAAGACCCTATGAATTCATATCGAAGCGGTATAAAAAGCCGCAGGTTATTGCAGGGTTCGAACCTCTGGACGTGCTAATTGCAGTTTACATGCTTGCGATGCAGATACTTCGCGGAGAAGCAAGAGTGGAGAATGAATATACAAGGGTTGTTCGACCGAAAGGAAATGAGAAAGCACAGCAAACAATGAACGATGTTTTTGAACCTTTTGATTGCAGTTGGAGAGGTTTTCATGTTATACCCGGCAGTGGGCTTCGCTTAAAAAAGAATTTCGAGGAATACGACGCGAGGAAACGATACGAAGATGAATTAAGCAGCCTGGAAAATGAATACAAAGAGCCAGAGGGATGTAGATGTGGCGAAATCTTGAGAGGGCTCGTTTATCCGGAAGAATGCCCTTTGTTCGGTAAGGTTTGCACGCCGCAGCATCCCGTTGGACCATGTATGGTATCAAGGGAAGGTAGTTGTAATATAACGTTTAGGTATGGTGAGAGATAAAAAGTGCTTGGAAAATTTTCAAAAAGCATAGTTAATAACATGAAGGGGTGTCCGAGTGTCCCACCTTTGCTCTAAACTCAACCCCCTTAGGGGTGCATCCCAAAAAAGTTTTATGAAAAAAATATTCCACCTTGCGGACACGCATATAGGTTACTCGGCATATCGAAAGCTAGATGAAGTGACAGGACTGAACCAGCGTGAAGTAGACACCTATGATGCGTTCAAGCAATTCGTAGATTATGCGTTGAAGAAAAAACCCGATGCCATATTGCACGCAGGCGACTTGTTTGATTCCGTACGTCCGACAAACCGCGCTATTTCTTTCGTTCTTGGGCAATTAATAAGATTAAGTGAAGCAGGCATCCCTTTTGTAGTGATTTCAGGCAATCACGAAACGCCCCGATTGCAGGAAACGGGTAGTGTATTCAGCCTATTTGAGCATATTCCCGATGTTCACGTAGTTTATAAAAGGAAATACGAACTTGTTGAACTTGGTGACTTAATAATCCATGCGCTTCCTCATTGCGATGATATTGAGGGCGAAAAAAAGAAGATGGTTTTATGTAACAACGGGTTTAATATTGCACTTCTCCATGCATGCGTTCTCGGTGCAGGACTACCGGCATTTATGATGGGCGAATTCAATGAGCAAGTAGTAAATATTGACGACTTATCGTGTTTTGACTATCTCGCGTTGGGGCATTTTCATGGTTGCACGAGAGTACGAACCAACGCTTACTACGCGGGCTCGACAGAAAGATTCAGCTTCAACGAGGTGAATGACAATAAAGGCTTTTTGGAAGTCAAATTGAGTGGAAATAGCGAAAATGAGGTCATATTTCACCCTTTAAGAACAAGAGAGATGGTGGATTTGGAGCCGATAGTTTGTAGCAATCTTGATGAACGCGAAATAAAAAGGGCGATAAAACGCTGCATACAGGAATGCAACCCTCAAAATAAAGTAGTAAGGTTAAAAGTGCTGGATATACCCATGCACGTCTATCATTCGCTGGATTTTGACGAACTAAAGCGACTGACGAGGTCTGCAGTTCACTTTGAGATAAAATACGAATTCCTGAGAGATAATGAGTCGTTTTCTGCTGAACATCCCGCTTTTCATTCTTTACATACTGAGTTCGAGCGCTTCATCCACAGATACACGATAGGAGCGCATATAGATAAAGCAAGGCTAAAAGAATTAGGGGTGAAGTACATACAAGAGTGGGAGAAAGCTGATGACTAAGGGTTGAGTAAAAAGCCATCACAAATTTTGTTCTCTCAAGGGGTAAAGTAAGTAAATAAATAAATGGATAAATATAAAAATAAAAACAAAGAAATATGAAAAAAGGGACCGCGGGAGGGAAAAATGCAATTGGACGACACTGATAGGAAAATCGTTGAAATGCTACAAAAAAACGCTATGCTTTCCTATGATGCGATAGCAGAGCAATTGGGCATAACAGAAAGCGAAGTAGAGAAAAGGATTAAAAGGCTCTCTGATACACGAACCAAGATTCTAATAGTTGACGACGAGCTTGATACCTTGTTACCGCTAAAAAGAGCGTTAGAAATGGAGGACTTCAATGTCATCGAAGCTCAGGACGGTGTCGAGGCACTGGAGAAGGTGAGGAGTGAGATTCCCGACCTCTTGCTTCTTGATTTGATGCTCCCCAAGCTGAATGGATTCGAGGTCTGTCAGCGGCTGAAAAAGGATGATGCGACGAATTCCATTCCAATAATTATGCTCACCGCAAAGGGCGAGACTTCTGACAAAATCAAAGGCATTGAAATTGGTGCTGATGATTATGTTACAAAACCGTTTGATTTGGCTGAATTAAAAGCGCGGATAAAGGCAGTTCTGCGCAGAACCGCGCCCTGACTTAAAATTCTAAATAAATCCAATTAACCTGTTTTGTTACTTACAAATATGAGGATAAAAAGAGATAACCGGGTGGTTATACTGGTAATCTGTATCATCCTTATATGTACCGTAGCCTCGTTGGGGTTCAAAACCCACGGAGAAGTGGAGGAAATAGTTCAGGAGCAATTCAGTGAGCAGCAATTGCTGCTGGCAAGACAGGCGGCTTTGGGCATTGCGAGTTTTGCCGAGGAGCGCGTAACCATTATAGAGATACTCGCACGCGATAGATCTGGTGACGAAATTACTAATCTTACACGCTGCTTTAAGACGATCTACGAGAAAACGAGCGGCTTTTATAGCATTGAGTTTATTGACCGGAATGGTGTAGTTGTATATGGTTACCCGGAATATCGCGCCCCGGTTGGGTATGACCTATACGCGGAAAACAGAAGCAGCGCCTTTGATTCCGCGCGTGACTCAAGAAAAACGAATATTTCCAGACCTACACTACTATTTGAGGGTGGTTTGGGCTCCTTCATCTGGGTTCCCGTATATGAAGGGGAGAATTTCAGGGGCGTCATTCTCGCCATTATACGAATGTCCACCATCACCGACCGATTTCTCACACCAATCATGCAGAACCGAACAGGATACGTGTATATGATAGATAATAAGGGGAAGTCGCTCTTCGAAGGAGCAGGAAAGAAAGCAATCGGTAAGAACTACATCAAGATGCTGAATAAGAATAGCACAAGCGATGGATGGCTGGAAATTCTCAACGAACAGATGAACGGTTCAGAGGGGACAGCAGTTTACCACGAAGAAGGAGAAAAATCGAACTTAGACCAAATCGTGGCATTTGCACCCGTCCGATGGCGCAACCAATTATGGTCAGTGGCTATTTCAGTACCTGCAAGTGAGGTAGATCATCTGATACGCTCGGTTTATGCCAGGCAAATGATTTTTTTAGGCACTGTCATCGCGATTATCCTGGGCGGAAGCCTTGGATTGATCATGATGTTCTCTAGGTGGAACAAAACGCTGGAAGCGGAGGTAAAATCGAAAACCGCCGACATGATTCGAATGAACAAGGAACTTGTACTGACGAATGAGCGGCTCAAAGAACTGGATAAATTAAAATCCGACTTTGTTTCTATGGTGTCGCATGAACTCAAGACACCGCTTGCCGCCATGAGAACATCGGCACAGGTGCTTAATATGCGAGACGCCGGGGAAAAGACGAAGCGAGAAATGCTGGACATTATTCTCAGGAATATAGACCGTCAAACGAACCTTGTTAATGATCTTCTTGATCTGTCCAGAATAGAATCCGGTAGAATGGAACTGAAAATTGGGAGTGTGCCATTGGATTCTGTAATTGCGGATTCTATCGAAAGTGTGAAACAGGCAGCGATGGAGAAGGGGATAAAACTGGACGTTGATCTACCTGAAGGTATCTCTCCGGTTAAGGGCGACCGAGAGAAACTTACTCAGGTGATCACAAACCTCCTCACTAACGCAATTAAATTCACGCCAAGGAGCGGAGAAATCAGCATAAAAGCCCACGACCTGGACGGGCAGGTAGAAGTCAAAGTACGCGACACCGGGATTGGAATCGCACCAGAAGATTTGGATATGGTGTTCGAGAAGTTTTATCAAGTTGACAGTACGTCAACCAGAGAAGCAGGAGGAACTGGCCTCGGACTGGCGATATGCAAGGGGATAATTGAAGCCCATAATGGACGAATATGGGCGGAGAGCGAGCTCGGTAAGGGGAGCACATTTATCTTTTGGCTGCCGAAATGGGCAGGGGGTAAGAATGGTTGAGGGATTCTTCTCGACTCGATATTATCGAAAAAAACCGAAAGTCTTTTTAACTATTGTGCAAAATTTTGAATCCATGAGTATCGAAATCGAAACGTTGTTGTTGTTTGCGATTGCGGGCGTAGCCGTGTTGTCCTCTTTAGCAGTGCTGCTTACCCGCGATAACTTCTACGCTTCGATGTTCATGTCAGCAACATTGATTATGGTTGCGGGTGTTTATGCGCTTTTCAACCTCCAGCCTGTTTTTGTTTTAATTGTGTTTATATTTGTGGGCGCGATTGGAATAGTAACAGTAGCGCTGGCAGCAACTTACAGATTCGCGCCCGAGCGGCAAATTTCCGTGTTATGGGCGCTACCTGTGATTATAACCGCTTTTATTCTCGCTTTTTCCGTGCACATCTCCAACCTTGCTCCACTCGAAAAGATTCAATTTGCGCTTCCGAAGTTTATGACGCCTGAATATCTCCTGCTCATTTTATCCCTTACCGCACTTATTATTCTACTGTTGCTGTCAGTGTTAAAAATGGGAATAGAAAAGGAGGTGAGAAAGAGCTGAATGCAAGGAATCGAGTTAGCAATAATCTATGTAACGTCCTTTTCAATCTTGCTTGTGGGTTACCTCACCGCGATTTCAAGTAAGGATTTAATTAGACTTCTTATAGCGTTGGAGCTGATGTTTGGTGCTGTATTCATGTCGCTAATCCCTCTTTTCTCTGCCATTAGTGATGCTGCTTTTGGTATCGCCATCATCACGATTTTCACAAGCAGCGGCGAACTTTTAGTTCTCATCGCTGCCATCGTAACGATGGACATGCAGAGAAAGAATATTTACACAAGTTCTATTACTCTCGGGGGTGATAAATTATGATTATGCTTTACTTCCTGCTCTTGCCCTTAATTGTGGTTTTTATAGCGCCTCTTTTAAGACCAAAAGGGGCTACTTATCTCTCTTCAGCCGCTTTTTTAATCCCTTTCTTTTCTATAATATACTGTATCTTCAAAGGCTGTCCTTCCGAGATTCACCTAATGAAGTTCTCACCCCCGATAGGAGAGATATACCTTAATTTCGACTTTATCTCGAATGCGTTTGGACTCACAATCTGTATGGTCTCTGCGATGGTCGCCCTTTTTGCGCTGCCCTACATGAAGCACAGGTTCGAGGAGATGGAGCGGGATGCGGAGAGCGAGTTCAGGAGATACATATTCTTGTATGACTTTTATGCCGTTTCGATGTTGTGGCTCGTGTATAGTGGCAATCTCATCCTCTTATACATCTTCCTGGAAATCACGCTCATTACCGCTTTCCTTCTCATCTACTTCTACGGCTATGGTAACCGGAGATGGGTGGGTCTCTTATACTTAATCTGGTGTGCCATCGCAGGTGTTCTTACACTGGCGGGGTTCATTATAATCGCTTTTGATCCCCTAAACAATACGCTTGCACTTAAGGGTATAGCTACGGTGGGGATGCTTGCATGGGCGTTTATTCTTGTCGGTATGTTAATAGAACTCCCCGTCTTAGGGCCACATATATGGCTTCCGTGGGCACATGCTGAGGCACCCACACCGGTGAGTGCATTGCTAAGCCCACTAACCGTGGGTCTGGCGGGTTATGTATTGCTGAGAATTGCCCTTATAGATTATTCTTTTATCAGTGCTTATCGAATGCCTATACTCGGTTATGCGATATTTTCAAGTATTTATGCCGGTTTTTCAGTCTTTAAGCAAACCGACTTCAAGCGACTGCTCGCATATTCAACGGTATCGCAGATGGGTTATGTGCTGGTAGCACTTTGCCTCGGACCTTTTGGGCTTATAGGCTTGGTTATACAATATATGTCCCATGCGTTTGGTAAGTCAATCTTGTTCTCTTCGGCGGGAGGGATTATTGCGGTTCATCACGGTCTTCGAGACCTTAATAAGATGGGCGGGTTGCACGATTCCATTCCGGCGATTTCAAATGCCGCAGTAGTCGGATTCCTAAATCTTGGTGGTATCTTGACGGTCGGCATGCTCGGTGAGTTTTTCATATTAAGAGGAGTTGTGGATACTTTCCTCAGACCGGAATCCCCTGCATTCCTTGGCTGGACAGGGAGCTTACCAATTATCCTGGCTGTGATCTTCATGTTCATCCTCTCGGTTTGGTATGGCTTCTGGACGATACGAAAAGTATTCTATGGTAAGCCAAAGGATACGAAAAGGCTTGAAATAAGCAGATACTTTTATGTTCCCCTCTTCGTCATCGGTATTCTCTCGGTGCTGTTACTGTTCCCACCGCTGTCAACGGTGTTAATTCAAGGGCTTAATTCAATTCCGGGTTTGGGGTTAGGAGGTGTTATACCATGAATGTGTGGCTTGTTTTTCTACTGCTGTTCTTATCTCCGGTTGTTAGCAGTGTTCCTATTGCTTTAGCATACAAGAGTAAGAGATGGACGGATAAACTGCCTTATCTTTCTGTGCTCGGTATCTTCGTATCGGTATTGATGAGCCTCTACATCTTCTTTGTTTTCCCGGAAAATCAACGATATGCTTACGACTGGATCCCCGACCTGGGGATAAATATCGTCCTTATTACTGACTATTTAAGCAGGTATATGGGAGTCATAACTGCGGTTATAGCGTTCTTCATTGCTATTTACGGCTTGGAGTATATGCGCGGAGATTACAGACCCTCGTGGTACTGGTTCTTTTTTAACCTTTTCACGGCATCAATGCTTCTGGTTGTTTATAGTGATAATCTATTCTTGCTGTTTGTAGGCTGGGAAGGACTTGGAGCCGCGTCGTGGGGTTTAATCGGACACTGGTTCCGCGACGATGATGAAATTGCATACGTTGGCGTACCAAAAAGAAAGGTAGGACCGCTTGAACTGAGCTGGCCGCCGAGCTTTGGCGGCTGGCGAGCTATTTCGACTATAAGATTTGGCGATGTACCCATGTTCTTTGCAATTGCCGCAATCTGGGTATTCGCAGGGAATCTCAACATATCAGAGATTAATTGGGAATCGCTCTTCTTAAATATCGGTGCTGCAGGAACAGTAATTCTACTCATCCTTTTCCTTATGGGTCTGCTCACGAAGTCGGCACAGGTTCCGTTCAGCGAGTGGCTGATGACTGCAATGACGGGTCCGACAACTGTTAGTGCGCTTCTACACTCCGCGACCATGGTAGCAGCCGGTGCTTTTGTATTTATCAAGATTAGCTGGTATATAAGACCGTGGGAATTGCATCACGTTCCAGGGCTTAACTATGTGTATATCTTTGCTCTTTTCATCGGATTGATATCAGGCTTATATGGTGCACTCGCAGCATCAGGAATGCTCGAGAGGAAGGTTCTACTGGCAGCATCCACGATGTCAAGCCTTGGTTTGATGTTCGGCGCAGCAGCCGCTTCCTATTGGGTTCACGAAGAAGTGATGCATGGTATAAATGTGGCTTTGCTCGTCGCTTTCTGGTACATGGCTGTGCATGCCTTCGCAAAAGCGAGCTTGTTCCTCGTGAGTGGTCATTTGATTCACGCTACGCATACAAGATTCTCTGT
>Ga0180301_10004330_pt1 | contig 10965 bp, 11 predicted proteins | sample GuaBasSediGuay16_FD_121797 | JGI IMG/M metagenome (GOLD analysis project Ga0180301, IMG submission 121797) | Subseafloor sediment microbial communities from Guaymas Basin, Gulf of California, Mexico - Guay16, Core 4569-2, 12-15 cm | ecosystem: Environmental > Aquatic > Marine > Hydrothermal... | reverse complement strand
CCTTTGCAGAGTCAGCTTAAGAATAAGCTTTCTCAGCAGCCTAAGGTATCCGGTATTTCTCAAAGAAGCAGCAAAGAAGATATTGATAAACTGGAAGATGAATATAAGTCAAAAATAAAATCACTTGATGGCCTACTAAGTTCAAGGATCTACTTGACTGAAATCCTTGATACCATACCGTGCATAATTCCAATAAATATGCGTCTTGTAAGCATGGATTTGGTAAATAAAGAAGGAGGGGTTTCATTACAGCTTGAGGGCATAGTTGCCATTGGAGAAAGAAGCAAAGAAATGTTAGCGGTTAATGACTTTCTTGTAGCGTTAAAAAATCAAGGTGTTTTCAGTAAAATTTTTCAGGACATTTCAATAGTGTCTATAAACCAGAATGAGGGTGAAAAGGGCGTGTTCACCAGTTTTATAATTCTTTGCCAAAATCAGGAAAATTTAGCTCTGCAGAGGCGCAGGAGATAACTTTGAAGAACATAAATCTTCATCTAATTGATTTATTGAATCTAAAATCAAGAGTCAAAAATAAGTTCTTAGATATCGTTCTGGTTTTATTGACTATAATTATCGCTTATTCGATTTATAAAAACCAAAACAGCACACTTGCTTCCCTAAAATCCAATATAAAAAAGCAAATAGACAGAAATGAGGTATTAGAGAGAATTATCAAGCTTGAAAAGAAAATGGATTCATACAGGCAAGTGCTTAAAGTGCAAGACGCCTCCGAACTGATAAATACAATAAACAATGTAGCTAGGGCAAGCGGGATTAATATTCTTTCGATTAGGCCGGAAATAAAAAAAGTATTGCCGGCATACGAAAAACAGATTTTTTCTATATCAATCACCGCAGAGAATTACCATTTATTAGGGCGCTTTATAAGTAAATTAGAAAGCTCAAGCGATTTCTATTTAATTGAGTTTTTTAACATAAGAAGCATATCAAAAGAATATGATAGTGGCTCTAACAGGGGCAGGAAGGAGCTAGTTTCTCAAGAAGGTGCTTTAGCCGCGGAAATAGTTTTAGCTAATTACTCTGTCCCAGAATAAGACATGAGAATACACTTAAGAAAGGTTTTCTTTTTTTTGTTTACCTGTTTTTTTATACTGTGTATCATCAGCCCATTAGAAGCGGCAAATACCGATGCCTTACTTGATTACGTAGGAAGAATAGTTGAATATAAGGCGGACCAATTAAGAGATCCTTTTGGTACACAAGATATAGAGAAAGAAGTGGCAAAAGAGGAGGTTTTGCCGGAAGAAGAATATTCAGACGAGCCGTTACCTGAACTGGAGGTGCAGGGGGTGGTTTGGGGGAATATCCCGCAGGCTATAATTAATGGGCAGGTGGTGGGCCTGGGTGATACAGTAAGCGGTGTAAGGGTGCAGGATATTGATAAGAATTGCGTTACCGTAATTTATGGAAATAAGCAGCATCGATTGTCGCCTTCAGGCTCTGCGAAAGAGCGCGAAGACGCAGAAGATAAAGACTTAGATTTTCTTACAGATTATTACAGATAAGGAGGAGAGATGAAAAGATTCAGCGTGAAAGTACATTTGTTATTTTTTATTATATATATTTTTTATTTATTCTTGCCAAAAATCAGCGCTGCCGTTGACTTGCCGTTTTTAGATACGGATATACTGATTTCTATGGATTTTAAAGACGCAAACCTTAAAGATATATTAAAGATATTTTCTATGCAGTCAGGATTAAATTTCATTGCCTCCGAATCTGTACAGGACAGGAAAGTCACTCTTTATTTAGACAACGTCCCCATCGAAGAGGCAATGAATAAAATATTTAAGGCAAATAATCTCACTTACGAGTTAGAGAAAGATTCAAATATATTCATCGTTAAAGATTGGGGCAGACCTCAGGTAGAAACAGTGACAAAAGTTTTTTACCTTAAACATGCTACGGTTTCTTCTTCTTTTATGAATGAAGAAATAGATTTATTTATGGAAAGAGACTCTGGCGGCAGAGAAAAAACAACAGAGGGAATTAGAATAGCCGTTGAGAAGATTATTTCAGAATACGGTAGGGTTAGCGAGGATCCGAGAACCAATAGCCTGATAGTAACAGATTTACCAAGCCGCATGCCGGTAATTGCCGAGACTATTGCTGCCTTAGATAAGCCTGTTCCGCAGGTAATGCTGGAGATAGAGATGCTGGATGTAAGCAAAGATTTGACTGACCAGATGGGGTTTGAATTCGGAGCTAACGCTTTTACTTTACTTATACCCGGATCAAGGGGCTCACAGTTTTTTATGGGAGATATTACTAAGAGGGGCCAGACAATGACCAATACTTCCAGCGCGGCAGGAGTTTTTACTTTTGGACGGACTTATGCCGAAGTCTTAGACTTTTTACATACCCAGACAGATGTGAAATCTTTGGCCCGGCCGCGGGTATTGGCTTTAAATAATCAGACTGCAGAGATAAAAATTACCGCTAATGAAGCTATCGGCGTAGAGACTACAGCTACATCCGACACCGGGACTACTACCGCTGATGTAGAAAGAACGGAAACAGGCGTCTCCTTGAGGATAACGCCGCAGATAAATACGGAGACCGGAGAAATTACAATGTTTATTTTTCCAAAAGTCAGCGAGGCAAGCACAGGCTCTGCTTTTACCAGCGGTGATGAAACTTATCAATTCAGAGATCCCGAAGAAAGAAGCACAAAAAGTTTGATCCGTGTAAAGGATAATGAAACCGTGATTTTAGGCGGCTTGATTCGTACTGAGTTTAACCAGGTTATCACTAAAGTTCCGATTTTAGGGGATATTCCTATTATAGGGGCTCTTTTTAGGCATAAGAACAAAAGCAAGGACAAGGAGAGAGAATTACTGGTTTTTATTACTCCTCACATAATAAAAGATACAGATATACAATTTACAGAGGCTGCGCGTTCAGCTTTCCCGGTCAGAGAACAGAATAGTGTTTCCCAATTTGACCGGCAGCTGGAAATAAGCGCAACCTTAAATAATTTGGAAAATATCAGATAATTGATTCTGGTTTATGGTATAATTTAATTAGGTTGTTTATAAAACTATAATAGGAAATTTAAAATGCCCGAAGACAAAAAACATTTAAAATTAGGCGAAATTTTAATAAAAGAGAATATTATTTCTAAGTCGCAATTGGAAAAAGCAATCAGCTTGCAAAAACAGGAGGGTGGCAGGTTGGGTGAGATTCTGGTTAAGTTGGGCATGCTTAAAGAAGACCAAATAGTAGCTGTTTTAGGAAAGCAGCTGAACATTCCTTATTTTTCTTCGGGGACAGATTTAAAGCCTGCGCTGGACCAGAATTTAGATCAGCTTATCCTTAAAGAATTTGCCCTTAAATATACAGTTATTCCTCTGTCGCGGACTTTGAACTCGGTTACAATAGCAATGTTTGACCCCTTTGATCTTATCTTGATAGATAATTTAAGAAAAATAACCGGATGCGAAATAAATCCGGTGATGGCAACAAAATCGGATATTACCAGGGCTATAGAAAGATTCTACGGCAAACTGAGAATGTTTGAGGACGCGGTAGAAGCCTCTTATGATATACCAAAAGATTTATCGATTACCGAAACCAAAGATATTACCGAGCAGGAGCTGAGCCTGGATAAATTAATTGCCAGCGCCGAGGAAGCTCCGGTGATAAAGCTTGTAGACTTAATTATCCGTCAGGCAATTGACGAGCGCGCTTCAGATATTCATATAGAGCCGTTTAAAGACAAGATTTCTATCAGATACCGCATTGACGGAATCCTTTATGAAATACCCCCGCCTGCCTCTCATCTGCACTTGGCCATAATTTCTCGTATAAAAATATTAAGCAAATTAGACATTGCTGAGAAGCGCCTGCCGCAGGACGGTTCATTTCTGGTAAAATTAGAAGACCGCCCGATAGACCTGAGGGTTTCAACCATTCCTACTCTTTATGGTGAAAAGATAGTTTTAAGGATACTTGACAAAAAATCAGTGATTCTGGATCTTAATCTTATGGGCTTTGACGAGGCTCAACTTCAGCAGATCCGTTCAGTAATTAATCTGCCCTACGGTTTAGTTTTGTTGACTGGCCCCACCGGAAGCGGAAAAACCACTACTCTCTATGCTATTTTAAATGAAATTAAGAATTCTACTAAAAACATAATTACGGCTGAGGATCCGGTTGAATATAAATTAGACGGCATTAATCAGGTTCAGATAAAACCAGAGATAGGCCTTACTTTTGCCAATGCCTTACGCAGCTTCTTAAGGCAGGATCCAGATATAATACTTGTTGGCGAAATAAGAGACCTTGAGACGGCTCAAATTTGTATCCGCGCTGCCTTAACCGGCCACTTAGTCTTAAGTACTCTGCATACCAATGATGCGCCTTCCGCAATTGCGCGCCTGATAGATATAGGAATAGAGCCCTATATGGTCGCTCCTTCTTTATTGTTAGTGGTTGCGCAAAGGCTGGCAAGAAAATTATGCCCTGATTGTAAAAAAGCTTATGAGACAAGTAGTGAAAAATTAGGAGGGGTTAAAATTAATTCGGATTTAATCTATAAGCCTCAAGGGTGTAATAAGTGCGGCCAGATCGGCTACCGCGGCAGGACTTGTATTTCCGAGGTAATGAATATAAATGATAATTTGCGGGAATTGATCGGTAAGAATCTTAGTTACGTGCAGCTTAAAGAGGCAGCCAGATCAGCGGGCATGCAGACATTATTTGAGTCTGCCGTAAAGAAGGTTGAGGAAGGTATTATTTCTTTAGAAGAAGCGTTTTCAACGACCATGGGAGTAGGGTAGATGCCGAAATTTGTTTATTTAGCCAGGGACAGCAAAGGCAATAAAATCAGGGGCACAGAAGAGGTCCCTTCATATGAGGATTTGCTGAACAGGCTTCAGACAAGAAATTTATTAGTTATTGAAATTAATTCCGCTGAGCAGGAAGAGAGAACAGATAGAAGTAAGCCTGAAAAAAGGGCTTTTAAATTGGCAGGGAGGCGTCAACATTACGGTATTAAGAGCGATGATTTAGTGGTTTTCTGCCGGCAATTATCCACTTTACTTTCGGCAGGAGTCACTATATTGAAAAGCCTGGATGTTATTTCCAAGCAGGTCTCAAGCCGCAAATTATACATTATATTGCAGGATTTAACCAGGGATATGGAAAGCGGCCTGAGCTTTAATGAGGCATTGGCTAAACATAAAAGTACATTCCCGGAATTATGGATTAACCTTGTGGAAAGCGGGGAGGCAAGCGGAAATTTAGCTGCGGTTTTAAGCCGCCTGGCAAGTTATTTAGAACGAAGCGCGAATTTCAAGAAAAAAATAATTTCAAGCCTGATGTATCCTGTGCTTCTTTTTATAGTGGGTTTGGGCGCTTTGCTTTTTTTAACGCTGCAGATCATACCTACCTTTGCCGAGCTGTTTGAGGGTTTTGAGATCACGCTGCCGCTTATTACCCAGGTCTTGATTTTATCCAGTTTAATCATAAGAAAGTTCTCAGCTCTTTTTATTATTACAGGCGTAATTATATTTTTTGCATTCAGGGTTTACATAAAGACAAAAGAGGGAAGAAAGGTGTTTGAAAAATTCCGCTTTAATCTTCCTTTATTCGGGAAGTTTTTCCGGGAATTAATGTTTGAAAGGTTTTCTTCCGATATAGGGACATTAATCGGAAGCGGAGTACCTCTTTTATATTCTTTGGAAATAGCTGAACACAGTATAAGCAATCTGACCTTAGCCGAGATTATACATAAGATTAAAGACGATGTCCGCGAAGGAAAGCTTTTAAGCGTAGGCATGGAAAAAAGCGGCTTTTTTGACTCCATGTTTACCCAGATGACTTCAGTGGGAGAGGAGGTCGGCGATTTGCCGCAGATGTTTAAGCGCATAAATGAATATTATCAAGAGAGCACAGAGACATTTTTAAGCCGTTTTGCTACGATATTTGAGCCGCTGATGCTCATTTTTATGGGTGGCGTTATCGGTATTATGGTCTTGGGTATCTTCCTGCCGATATTTCAAATCGCAACCGCAGGGGTATAGGGCATAAAATAAAAAATAAATTGACAAAGAGACATAAGCATATTAATATAATAATTTAGTTAAATATATTAGAGGGGGTGGTAGAAAAAATCAATAAAGAATGCGGTTATGGATATTTCTATTGGAAATTATAGTTTAAAAATGACAGGGTAAACAAAAGGAGGCAGGCATGAGAAAGGGTTTTACACTGCTTGAGTTGATTATAGTGGTAATTATCATCGGCGTATTATCATCTCTGGCAATACCTCGGTTCCTTAACGCGGTTGAGAAAGCTAAAGCAGCAAAGGCAAAGAACGCAATGGTTTTGATTGCTAAAGCAGCTAAGATGTATGCTGCTGAAAGTGATGCTAATGTCTATCCGAGTATTAATGACGGCAACTTTTCTGCTACCGATGGCAGTGGCTTAGGCCATCTTATTGAAATGGTAGAGATTGACAATGATTCTGATTGGGACTATACCCTTACCGGAGGGGATGATACTTATACTATTGAAGCAAAAAGAAAGACCGGTAGATTTGCGGATAGTACAATTACTCTCGACCAGGATGGCAAGTGGGAATATGATGAGGTCGTCTGGGGCCAATAGAGCCATATTTTAATTTTTAAAATGGGGCGGGGTTTTACTTTAGTTGAATTATTAATAGTGGCGGTGATTATCGGAATTTTGGCTACTTTTGCCATGCCGAATTTCACCGTTACTAAGGAACGCACTTTAAGCAGGGAAGCAATCGCTAACTTAAGGTTAATCGCTGCTGCAGAGCGGATTTATAAGATGGAACACGATGACTATCTAATCTCAAGCGCCCTCGATACAATTAACGATGAATTAATGCTCTCTATAAATGACAGTAATTGGGAGTATGAAATCCAAGCTACCGGAGGAGGCGGATTTAGCGCCACTGCTACTAAGGGAGCTTGCGTATGGGAAATACAGGATGGCTGGGATGAGCCGCAAGGAGATAGCGATTGTCCGAAGTTTTAACCCCGCCATTTTTAAATAAAGAAAGTCAATTTTTTAACCAATCTTCCAATGCTCCGATTTAAAAAAGGCTTTACTCTCACCGAAATTATTATTTCTATGGTAATATTGTCGTTGGTTGTTGCAGGTATGGCAAGTGTGTTTGTTGCCGGAAAAAGATACGTTCTACACAGCCGCGAGCGCGTAGCAGCTATGGAGGTAGCTAAGTGTTATTTCAGCGAGCTGCATACACAGGTAAGAGCAGATGAGTGGGGAGATAATTGTGTAAGCGCAGGCAGCACAACAGATTGCCCTGGGCCTATAAATAACTTTGATCCCGAATTTAAGGTAACTGAGGTAGATGGTTTGCAACAGGTGACTTTAACCATTAAATGGGAAGAAGAATAGCCTACGTTCATATTAAAGATATTTTAAAAAACGATTTATCTAGATGAGAAAAATTAAAAATAGGCATTTGGGGATTGTTGGAACTCAGGCAGTAACGCTTATAGAGTTGCTCATTGCGATGAGTATTTTTAGTTTCATAGCTTTATCTGCTGTAAGCATAGGTATATTTTCTTATCATCATACAGTCGATACGGATAGAAGAACGGAATTACAGAATGAGGCGAGTTTTGTTTTGGAGCATATGACAAAACATATGGTTGGCGCGATAGGGTCTATGGTTGACTCTGATCCGGCAGTAGTGCCTTATGTTGAAGGAGGCGTTCTAACCGGCTTTAGGGTAAGGATAGATGACTTAGTTCACGGTGATCAGGGCATGGTAGATAATCAGGATGAGTGGATTGCCTACCGTGTCCCTCCCAGTACTTTTGAGTTGGTTTTTTATCCAGAGGCAAAAGACGGGAATTTACCTGTTGAGGCGCATAAAGAAGTTTTGACAAACAGGGTACCGGAGGGAGGTTTTATTTTTGAGGTGATAGATAATTTTGTAAACGTTACGCTTACTGTACGCTGGAATCCTGCAGAGGATGTTCTTCCAAATAATCCGGAAGTGAAGATGACGACCGGTGTAAGCATGCCTTCAGTTTCTGCAAGTTAATTTTCTAAAATCTTTTCAGAATTTTCTGCCAAATCCATTTGCCAAAAATTAAAAGCTGTGTTAGATTAACTAGGGCTTTTGTCTGACTAAATAAGTTTTAGTTTTTGGGGCTGTAGCTCAGCGGGAGAGCATCTCGTTCGCAACGAGGGGGTCGGGGGTTCAAATCCCCCCAGCTCCACCAATTTTTCCGACAGGGTAAAATACCAAAATGCTAACCCAAAGATTTAAAATCCTCTATTTGATTGTATTTTTTTTCTCCGTACTCGCTACACCGGACGCCGTACTTAACACATCTGTTCAGCAAATAAAACATCCTAATGTAGCCGGAACTTTTTACCCAGATGACCCGCAAGAGTTATCTGGAATGATTGACGGCTTTCTGGATGTTGCTCAGCCGAAAGATGTAGACGGTGAGATATTCGCCTTGATTTGTCCTCATGCCGGTTACGGATACTCAGGCCAGGTAGCTGCCTACGGATATAAACTGGTTTCAAAAAAAGATTACAGGACAGTTATCGTAATCGCGCCCAGCCACTACTTTTCTTTTAAGGGAGTTTCGGTTTATCCTGAGGGTTTCTTCCGTACGCCGCTGGGTGATTTAGAAGTAGATAAAGAATTAGCTGCCAAGATACTTTATAAAAGTAAGGAGGTCTATTTTAAAAAAGAGGCGTTTGAAAAAGAACACGCTATTGAGGTACAGCTTCCTTTTATACAAAAAACCTTACCCGGCTCTAAGATCCTTCCTATTGTCATGGGAGATTGCCAGTTACAAACCTGTAAAGATTTAGCACGAATAATTAAACAGGCTATCAGCGGCCGCAGCGATGTTCTGCTAATCGTTTCTTCTGATTTATACCATGGTTTTGATTATCAGGAGGCAGAAGTAATTGATGATTTGACTTTATCTTATCTAAAAAAAATGGATGCCGAAGGTTTATATAATGGTTTGCATGAAGGCAAATTACAGATGTGCGGAGGCTTGCCTGCGGTAGCAACTTTGATTTTAGCCAAAGAATTAGGCCATGAGAAGCTGGAGGTATTGACTTATACCAATTCCGCAAATGTCACCGGCAAGAAAAATAAAGGTATCTGGACAGTAGGTTATGCCAGCTGCGTAATTGATCAGCAAGAAATCCGAAGAGAACAAGGTAAGGAGGAAGCAATGCTGAATAAAGAACAAAGAAAAAAATTACTTGATATTGCCAGGGAATCCATCCAGCATTACCTAAAAACCGGCAGGAAATTGGATGTTACTGAGCATGACCAGGTTTTATTAAAGGAGATGGGCGCTTTTGTTACTTTGCATACAAGAGGAGAGTTGCGCGGTTGTATCGGGAATATAATCGGTAATAAGCCTTTATATCTTACAATCAGGGATATGGCTGTAGAATCGGCAACTGGGGACCCGCGCTTTGCGCCTGTTGAGCTGGATGAATTAAAGGATATTGATATTGAAATTTCCGTACTTACGCCGTTAGAGAGGATAAGCGACCCTGGGAAGATAAAACTGGGCACCCATGGTGTTTTAATAAAAAAAGGAATGAGGGGCGGAGTATTCCTTCCTCAGGTAGCTACCGAAACCGGCTGGTCTAAAGACGAATTTCTTTCCAATCTTTGTGCGCATAAGGCTGGCCTTGCACCTGACGCCTGGAAGGATAAGGCTACCGAGATTTATATTTTTAGCGCCGATGTATTCTCTGAAAAATAATGCACAGATTCTACATCCCCTCGCCTAATATTAATCAAGATAAAATATGCCTTTCCGCTAAAAAACAGCTGCATCATATTAAAGATGTTTTGCGGCTTAAAGTAAATAATAAATTGATTATTTTTGATGATAAAGCCAGGGAATTTAAAGTTATAGTCGAGCAGTTATCAAAAGAAAATATAATTTTTAAAATCCAGGGGCAGCTGATGAAAAAATCGCTGAATAAAATGAGCCTTACTATTGCCTGCGCTATACCTAAGAAATCCAAAATGGATGAAATCGTTGATAAACTTACTCAATTGGGCGTAGAGAGAATTATTCCTATGCTGACAAAAAGGGTAGTGGTTAAATTGAGCGCTGATAAAAAACTACTTAAGCAGGCCCGCTGGAAAAAGGTCGCGATTGCAGCTGCTCAACAGAGCCAAAGAAAAAAACTACCTTCAATAGATGAAATAAAGCATATAAAAGAAGTATTATCTGAAGCTAAAAAATTTGATTTAAAATTAATCCCTAATTTAACGGAAAAATCCAGGACTTTAAGAGAAACTTTAGACCAAACCAGGCCTGAAAATATTCTTGTGCTTATTGGCCCGGAAGGGGATTTTACTAGTGAAGAAATAAGGCTAGCAGAACAAGCGGGATTTTTGCCGCTGACTTTAGGAGAACAGGTGCTGCGTGTAGAAACAGCTGCAGTAGCCATAGCCGGTTTTATAAATTTATATGAGCCTATTGACTAATCCCAATTCTTATAATAAAGACAGGCGCACGATTAAATTTTACACAGTAGGCTGTAAAGTTAATCAGTATGAAACCCAGGCAATCAAAGAGCAGTTTGAAGGGTGCGGTTTTAAGGAGGTAAATAACGGCAGGCCTGCCAGCACTTATTTAATCAATACTTGTACGGTTACGCACAAGGCTGATCGTGATTCCCGCCATTTTATCCATTTGGCACATCGCCAGAATCCCAGCGCCAAAATCATTGTTACTGGTTGTTATACCGAATTAGACAGTAAAGAGATAAAAAAGATCCCCGGGGTAAGCCATATTTTTAAAAATCAGGATAAAGAAAGAATTTCTGATTTATTAAATTTATCTTTACGAGCAAAAGCGCAAAACGCAAAAGGAATCAGTAAGTTCAGCGCTCATACTCGCGCATTCTTAAAAATACAGGATGGCTGCGATAACCGTT
>Ga0180301_10004329_pt1 | contig 10965 bp, 10 predicted proteins | sample GuaBasSediGuay16_FD_121797 | JGI IMG/M metagenome (GOLD analysis project Ga0180301, IMG submission 121797) | Subseafloor sediment microbial communities from Guaymas Basin, Gulf of California, Mexico - Guay16, Core 4569-2, 12-15 cm | ecosystem: Environmental > Aquatic > Marine > Hydrothermal... | reverse complement strand
TATGTGAGAAGCAGAAATGAAAAAAATTTTAGTAATAATTTGTACTTACAATCCCGAAGATAAAAAATATGAAAATTCTTTTGATGATTTTTCTCATCCTTGGTTTAATACTATTCGGAGCTGGCAAATGCAACGTAGTAACGATCTTTATGTAGATATTGTTGTAGCTGATGATGTCTCGGGCCGGAAAACGCGAACGAAGTTGATTGAATTTCAAAAACAGACAAAGGATTTCTATCTCGACTTTATTGATAAATGGTTTTCTAGTCAATTTATTGGTTTTAATCATGCCTTGTCTCTTTTTAAAAACAGACATTATGACTATTATGCTTATTGTGCTTCAGATGCTTCTTTTAGAAATAAAGACGACTTAAGGATACTTCTGGCCGATATGAATAAAGATTGTTGTTTTATCCTTCCTCAATCAGATAGCGATATGAATCAGAGATTCGATTTTGATATTAAGAAACCACCGACTAGAATTCGTCTTGGCGAAGCTGTGCCTCTTCATATTGGGATTTTCACCAGAGAATTTATGGAAGCCTATGATTTTAAATACATTGATATCTTAGGAGGTCCTCGTAACGAAGGTTTTTATCCTTATTTGTGCGCAGCCATTAAGCGTCATCAGTATTTATCTCACAGAGTATCTATTCATCATCTTAAGGCTAAAGATAGATGTACAAATCAGCCTTTATTAGCCCCTCAATATAAAAGAGATTTTTTCGAAATGCTGAGAAAGGGACAAAAATTAGGATTGGGCTTTGAAGAATGTTTGAGAGATATATCTATTTACTGGAATATTTTTTTAAATGAACCAAATTGGGCTCGTTTTCAAACATTGATTGTGAAAATAATTGTTCTTAACCCTTTTTCATTAGCCCTCTTTGACTTTTTAGATAGAATAGGAATGCCTTCTAAAAAAATAAATGATTTGATAAGTAAAGCAACGGATAAGAGATACTATTATAAACACAACCCAGATTGTTTTGATGAAAACGAATATGCTAAGAGTGAAGAACTGTACCTTTTTATAAAAGAGAGTCTTTTCTTGAGAAAGATAGAGCTAGATTATACGAAGATTTCCTATCAACTATTATCACCTGACTAGTGTCTTTAGTAAATATTAAGTTTTTTGATAATGTCGTTATCAAAAATGTCAAAAAATGTAGATTTACTAATAATCAAAGCGGCAAACTCACAAGAAATATATGGTAGTCTAAGTTCTTTAACTGCAATTGAGCCTCCGGTGTGGGGAGGGATGGTTGCTAATTTTATTCGAAAAAAAGGTTATTCTGTAGAAATGATTGATATGGAAATAGAAAATCTGAGTGTTGATGGTATAGTGGATAAAATTATAAAAACTAACCCTTTATTAGTCGATATTGTCGTAATGGGTCCTAATCCTTCAGCTTCTTCTACGCCTCTGATGCCTATAACACGACAACTTTTGAATTCGTTAAAGAAAAGAAGATCAAACATTAAAACAATTTTGACTGGAATTCACCCATCTGCTCTCCCAGAAAAAACTCTACGAGAAGAAAAAACAGACTTTGTTGGTAGAGGAGAGAGTTTCTATACCATTTTACATCTTTTAGAAACTCTTAAGTCAGGCCAAGAAATCCCTAAATGCCAAATTAAAGGTCTCTGGTATATAAAAAAGGGAAAAGTGATATCAAATGGATGGGGGGAATTGATTCAAAGGCCAGATGAACTTCCTATGGTAGCTTGGGACCTTATAGATGTAGAGAAATATAGAGCTCATAATTGGCATTGTTTTGGACATCTTAACGAGAGAAGCCCCTATGCAGTTATTTATACTAGTTTAGGATGTCCTTATAATTGTTCTTATTGTAATATACGTACTCTCTATAATGGAAAGCCAGGAATAAGATTTCGTAGTCCCGAGAGCATTATTGAAGAAATTGACTTTTTAGTTCAAGAATACCATGTAAAAAACATAAAATTTCTTGATGAATTGTTTGCTATCAACGAAGAAAGAGTAAATGAAATTTGCGATTTAATTATTGGGAGGGGCTATAATTTGAATATCTGGGCCTATGCAAGAATAGATACGGTAAACAAAGAGATGTTGGAAAAGATGAAAAAAGCCGGTATAAATTGGATATCTTATGGAATTGAATCAGGAAGCGAAAAAATTAGAAAAGGTGTTCATAAAGGAATATTTAAACAGGATACAGTAAGAAAAGTTATTAAAATAACTCATGATGCTGGTATTTATGTTTTGGGAAATTTTATTTTCGGTTTACCAGAAGACGATCTTTATTCGATGCAAGAGACTTTAAATATGGCAAAAGAATTGAATTGCGAATATGTAAACTTTTATACAACAATGGCTTATCCTGGTTCTCAACTGTACGAAGAGATGATAAATCAAGGAGTTGAACTACCCAGCAATTGGCTGTGTTATGCTCAGTTAGCTGAGGTGACCATACCCTTAGCAACAAAGTATGTATCTTCGAGAGAAGTCTTACGTTTTCGTGATAAAGCATTCCGAGAATATTATTCTCGTACCGAATATTTAGAGATGATAAGGAAAAAATTTGGTCAGGAAGAGATGTTTCATATAAAAGAAATGCTAAAACATAAACTTAAAAGAATATATATATGATTATAAGTAAAACCCCTTTTAGAATTTCATTTTTCGGAGGAGGCACAGATTATCCTGTTTGGTATAGAGAAAATGGAGGAGCGGTTCTTTCTACTACTATTGATAAATATTGTTATCTTACTGTAAGATATTTACCTCCTTTTTTTTCATACAAACACAGAATTGTTTATTCCAAAATTGAGATGGTCAGCGATGTTAAAGAAATTATTCATCCCGCTGCAAGAGCAGTAATTGAATTTTTGGGCGTAGAAAAAGGACTCGAAATTCATCATGACGGAGATCTTCCTGCTAGATCTGGGCTTGGATCAAGCTCTTCTTTTACCGTAGGACTCTTACATTCTTTATATGCTCTTAAAGGAATTATGCCTTCCAAAGAAACACTTGCTAAAGAAGCAATTCATATAGAAAGAGATGTTCTTAAAGAAAATATTGGTTCACAGGACCAAGTTGCTGTTGCTTATGGCGGGTTTAATAAAATTAGTTTTATAGGAGAAGATAAAATCGACGTCCATCCGATTACTATAAAAAAAGAGCGAGAGGAAGAATTGAAAGATCATTTAATGCTCTTTTTTACCGGATTTACGCGTATTGCTTCAGATATTGCAAAGAAACAGATAGAAAATACCCCAGATAAGAAAAAAGAACTAAATTTAATGTATCAAATGGTCGAAGAGGCGATTAACATTTTAAACGGAGATAAAGATATTTTAGAGTTTGGTAAATTACTTAATGAGGCATGGCAGATAAAAAAGAGTCTCACAGATAAAATATCTACCTTTCAGATAGATGATATTTATCTAAGAGCCCGTAAGACTGGTGCAGTCGGAGGGAAGATACTTGGTGCGGGGGGTGGCGGTTTTATGTTACTTTTTGTCCCACCTGATCGGAAAGAAGATGTAAGGAAAGAATTGAAAGATTTATTGGAAGTTCCTTTCTCTTTTGAGAAAAATGGTAGCCAAATCATTTACTATAATTCTTCAAATCAATGAAAGTTCCGTTTGGTACAATTTCCATCACGCAAAAGTCTAAAGATTTGATAAATGAGATTTTAGAATCTGGAAGAGTGTCCAGCGGAAAGTATGTTCGTGAATTTGAAGAAAGATTCGCAGCTCTCATAGGAACAAAGGAAGCAGTAGCAGTGAATACAGGGACAGCAGCAGATACCTTGGCTTTATCTGTGTTATATGATTTCGGAGCTAAGAGAAATGATGAAATTATTGTTCCTGCTTTGTCTTTTGTAGCTACTGGCAACGCTGTGCTAGAAGCGGGATTTAAACCTGTTTTCGTAGATATTGAGAGAGAAACGCTCAATATCAACCCAGATAAGATTGAAGATTCAATTACTGAAAAGACAAGGGCTATCCTTGTTGTGCATTTAGTAGGAAAACCTGCTGATATGGATGCCGTTAACCAGATAGCAAAAAAGTATAATCTTTATGTTATTGAGGATGCAGCTGAAGCTTATGGAGCAATTTATAAAGAAAAAAAGGTTGGTACATTGGGAAATTTGGCTACTTTCAGTACTTACTTAGCTCATATTGTTAGCACTATTGAGGGGGGAGTAGTAACCACTAATCGAGAAGATTTTGCTGAAGTTTTAAGATCACTAAGGGTTCATGGAACAGCCTGTAAATGCAAAGTTTGCACTCTAAGAATTGGAGGAGGTTATTGTCCAAAAAGGTTTCAATATGGGGAAGATATCAGATTTATTTTTGAAAGAATTGGCTACTCTACCAAAATGAACGAGTTAGAAGCAGCGGTTGGTTTAGGAAATTTAGATATCTATGATGAAATTTTAGAAAAGAGGAGAAAGAATTGGCTCAGCTTGAATGAAAAATTTGAAAAGTTTAAACCTTATTTAACCACCATTAAAGAAGGAAAGGATGAAAAAATCGGACCTCATGCTTTCCCAATAATTATCCAAGAAGGGGTTCCCTTTAATAGAAATCAATTAGTCGATTTTCTAGAAAAAAATGAGATTGAAACTAGAAGTTTATTTTCTTCAATGCCGACCCAGTGCAAAGGATTTTCTTTTCTGGGATATAAACTTGGTGATTTCCCTAACGCGGAGTGTATCGGTAATTATGGATTACATATTGGTATACACCAAGATTTAAACGAGGAGCACATTAATTATTTTATCAGCAAATTAAAAGAGTTTCTTTCTTTGTATATAAAATGAGAAAAGATTCATTAATTTTTATAGCAAACCATAAAGACCTAATAGGGGCAGCAATTTTACGGCGGCTTAAGAAAAGAGGGTATTATAATCTATTATTGGAGAACTTCGATTTAACTAACCAAAAAAGAACCAAACATTTTTTTAAGAAGAGAAGACCAGATTATGTTTTTCTGCCTTGGATAGAAGCAGCTGGAATTATGACAAACATATCTCGTCCTGCTGATTTAATTTATCATAATCTTTCTACTCAGCTAAACATAATTCATTCTGCTTATGAATACAGGACAAAAAAATTATTGTATTTAGGAAGCGCTTGTTCTTATCCAAAATCTTCCTTGAGTCCGATAAAAGAGAGCTCGTTTCTAAAAGGGAAGATTGAGAAAACTAATGAGGCTTATGCAGTGGCGAAAATTTGTGGAGTGAAGATGTGCGAGGCTTACGCTAAGCAATACAAAGTTAATTTCATCTCTGCTATTCCTACTAATACTTATGGTCCGGGAGATGATTTTTCAGAATCTGGACATGTTATTCCAAGTCTGATTAGAAAATTTCACCAAGCAAAGAAAAATGGATTGAAAAAAGTGGAGATTTGGGGAACTGGAAAACCAAAGAGAGAATTTTTGTATGTTGATGATATTGCAGATGCATGTATATTTTTGATGAATAATAAATATAATAGCTATAAGCTTATAAATATTGCAGGAGGAGAAGAGATTTCTATTAAGCAATTAGCTAGTCTTGTTAAAAAAATTACAGGATTTAAAGGAGATGTTATTTATGATAAGAAAAAACCAGATGGTACACCGAGACGTTTACTGGATTCAAGCAAGATATTTGATTTAGGATGGCATCCGAAGATATCTTTAGCAAAGGGAATCTCTCTAACTTATCATTGGTATCTTAAACAATATGAGTAATCAATTGACTGAAAGTGAAAAGTTAATAAATGATTTAAAAAATAGGAGTTTGTGGGCGAGAAAAGAGACACTTGAGCTTTATAAGATATTTCCGAATTTTCGGTTGGCATCTTCTTTATCAGATATTGAGATATTCGTTAGTCTTTATTACGGAGGAATTCTTAAGTTCGACCCAAAGGATCCTCGATGGGAAGAAAGAGATAGATTTATAATCAGTAAGGGTCATGGAGCAGTTTCTCTATATCCAATATTGGCTGACCTTGGTTTTTTTGATAAAAAAGAACTTTTTAGAATATCCCAAGAAGGGTCTTTCTTGAGTGATATTCCCGATACAAGAATTCCCGGCTTTGAAACAATTAATGGTTCATTGGGACATGGTTTAGGAGTAGCGGCTGGTATGGGAATTGCGTTGAATAAGAAAAAATCTAGGTCTAAAGTATTTGTTCTTGTTGGAGATGGAGAACTTTATGAAGGAGCATTATGGGAAGCTGTGATGTTTACTGCTCAACATAGGGTAGGAAATCTTACTCTCATAATTGACCGCAACAAAATTGCTATGCTTGATTATTGCAAAAATATTATTGATCTCGAACCCCTTGAGGAAAAATTTCGAGTCTTTGGATGGGAAACAAAAAGAGTTGATGGTCATAATGTGGAAGAGTTATATACTTCTCTTAGATACTTCAAAGAAAATAAACTTCCAAGACCTAAGGTTCTGATAGCAGATACTATAAAAGGGAGAGGGGTACCCGAACTAGAAAATGATGTTTTATGTCATGTAAAGTCTTTAAAAGAAGAAGAAATTAATAAGGCAATTAAACAGATAGATGAACAACAATCTTAAAAAAACAATGAGAGACTCCTTTTTTGATGGACTCTATAGAAGGATGAAAGAGAATAAGAATATTATAATTCTTTCGGATGATTTCGGTGCTCTATCTTTGGATAAGATAAGAAGAGATTTCCCTGATAGGTTTATTAATGTAGGGATAGCAGAACAAAATCTAATTAATCTTGCTACAGGATTAGCTCTTGAAGGATATATTGTTTACGCTTACGCAATAGTCTCTTTTTTAACGATGAGAGCTTATGAACAAATTAGATTGAATCTAGCTATATCTTCTCAAATAAAACCAGTGAATATTAATCTTGTAGGAGTAGGAACAGGTTTGAGTTATGATGTTTCTGGACCTACTCATCATTGCTTGGAGGATATTAGTATTATGATGGTTTTACCTAATATTTCGATACTTTCTCCGAGTGATTGGAGGTTGACTGAGAAATTGGTTGATTATTCTGTAGAGAAGAAGGAGGCTAAATACTTCCGTCTTGAAGGAAAGCCTTTACCGTTAATTTATAGTGAGATTAGCGACAAAGATTTAGAAAACGGATTTTCTGAACTTTCTGTTGGAGAAAAAATCTGCCTTGTTTCCACAGGATTTATGACACATAAAGCTCTTAAAGTGATTCAAAGTGTAGAGAGGATCGGGTTGATAGATGTCTTTAGATTAAAGCCTATAGACGAGAACTTGCTGGAAAGCGTTCTTAGTAAGTATAAATATATTATTTCTCTTGAAGAGGCATTTATTAATAAAGGAGGTTTAGATATGTTGATAGCTAGAGCTGTTTCTAAACGTAAAGAGATTGGTTTGAGAAATTTAGGATTTAGTGATAAATACGTTTTTGACTTAGGGAGTAGAGATTATCTCCACAAAATTAATCATATAGACGAACAAAGTATTATAAAGTTAATTAAATCATTAGAATAAAATTATGGACGATGAGTCACTTATTAAAAAAGCAATAAGGAGTACAACAGAGACTAAAAATAAGATTCTAGAAGACAGAGCTATTCTTGATACGATAAGAAATATATCAAACGAGATAATACGGGCCTTTAAGAATGATAGAAAAGTTCTTCTCTGTGGAAATGGAGGTTCTGCTGCTGATGCTCAGCATATTGCTGCTGAACTCTCGGGGAAATTTTATCTGGATAGAGAGTCTTTGTTTGCTGAACCGCTAGGCACTAATTTTTCTTATATTACCGCAGTATCTAATGATTATTCTTATGAGGAAGTATTTGCTAGAGATGTTGTAGCTAAAGGGAGAAGAGGGGATATTTTAATAGGGATTTCTACTTCTGGAAATTCTCCAAACGTGATTAATGCAATTAAGACAGCGAATAACCAAGAGATGATTACCATTGGTCTTACAGGAATGCAAGGAGGGAAAATGAATGATATTTGTAAGTATTTGATAAAAGTTCCTTCCGATGACACTCCTCGTATTCAGGAATCTCATATTCTAATAGGTCATATAATTGCTGAAATTGTTGAGAGAAAAATCTTTGGCGACAAAAATCTATGAAAGCAGTTATTTTAGCAGGAGGAAAGGGAACACGTTTATCTTCCCTTGTTAAAAATATTCCTAAACCATTAGTTAAAATAGGAGGAAAACCTGTCATTGAACACCAAATTGTACTTTTAAAAAGATATGGGGTTAAGGAGGTTTGGATACTTACAGGTTATATGGGGGAGAAAATCAAGAAATATTTTGAAGAAAGAAAAAAATTAGGTGTCCGCTTTTATTATTATCAAGAAAAGAAATTAATGGGTACAGCCGGAGCCTTGAAGGTTTTGGAGGGCAAGATTAAGGATGATTTTTTAATTATTTCAGGAGATATAATGTTGGATATCAATATTAAAAGACTTGTAGATTGGCACAAGACGAAAAAAGGAATTGCTACTTTTGTTGTGCACCCTTCGGATCATCCATTTGATAGTGATTTAGTAGAAGTGAATAAGAATAAACAGATTGTATCTTTATTAAAAAGGCCTCATTCTCCCAAGGAGATTTTTCACAATACTGGCATTGCATCAGTCTATATATTTTCTCCTAAAGTATTCAAATACATTTCTGGCAGGAAGAAATCTGACATAGAAAAAAACCTTCTACCGTTACTTATAAAATCAAAAGAGAGGATTTATGGTTATAGTACTCCTGAATATATAAAAGATATAGGAGTTCCAGAACGACTATTTAGGGTAAGGAAGGATTTCTTCTCCGGGAAGATTTACCAGTTTAATCTAGAGAACAAAAGAAAAGCTGTTTTTCTAGATCGAGACGGGGTGATTTGTGAAGAAGTCGATCAATTATATAAGTTAGAAGATTTAAGTTTATATAAGTTCTCTGGGAAGGCGATTAAGAAAATCAATGAGATGGGATACCTTGCTATTATTATTACTAACCAACCAATGATTGCTAAAGGGTTTATGACCGAAGATGATCTAGATCAGATTCATAAAAAACTAGAGACGGAATTGTCAAAAGAAGGAGCGAAGATAGATGCCATTTATTATTGTCCTCATCATCCGGAAAAAGGTTTTTCTGGGGAAGTTCCACATTTGAAAATAAAATGTAAGTGTAGAAAGCCAGAGATAGGCCTTTTCTTAAAAGCAAAAGAAGATTTCAATATAGATTTTAAAGGTTCTTATATGATAGGGGATAAGACATCTGATATATTAGCTGGCAAAAGAGCGGGATGCAAGACTATCTTGGTAAAAACAGGTTATGGAGGAGCAAACAAGAAGTTTCCAATTCAACCAGACTTCACAGTTAATAATCTGTTAGAGGGATTAAAAGTTATAATTTAAAATGTTCAGGAGATATTTATCAATCGAAAAATTAGATAGTATTCGTTCTGTTCTTTTTGATAATATAACAGTAAGACAGACCGTCTTAAAAAATACTTTCTGGTTAACTGTAGGGATAGGAATAAGCAAATTAACAAACTTTGTTTTGTTGGTCTTCGCTGCTCGTGTTCTGGGAGTAACGGAGTATGGAAAGTTTACTTTTGCTTTAGCCTTTGTTGCTCTTTTAACTATTTGCGGAGATCTTGGAATTTCTCCTATCTTAATTCGTGAGTTTTCTAAAGAAAAAGAAAGAGAAAGTGATTTCCATGCTTTGCTATCTTTAAAGATTTTTTTGGTAGTAGGAATGATAATGATAATTTCTTTAGGGTCTTTTTTTGTTACTTCTAGTTTCGGTATCAGGAAAATTATTATGATTTTGGCATTCTATGCTGCAGTTAATAGCGTAATAAACCTTAATGTCGCCTTTTTTCAGGCACGTCAGAAGATGGAATATCAGGCATTTGGAGAAATAGTAGCCGCTTCTACGATGATAATTTTAGGCTTCATCGTACTTCTGATATGGCCGTCTGCTGAAAACTTAAGCTACATTTTCTTTCTCAGTGTATTATTTACCTTAGTTTTTATTACTACTTTATTGCATCAAAAAATTACTCTTTTTAAAGTTAGATGGGATATACATATCTGGAAAAAGTATTTATCTATGTCTTGGCCCCTAGCGTTTACTGGTTTTCTCACGCTCATTTATAGTTATATTGATTCAGTAATGCTTGGCTATAAAGGTATGATTATTGAAACGGGATGGTATAATGCTGCTTATAGAATTGCAGCTTTTGGATTTCTTATCAGTAGTCCTATTTGTGGGAGTTTTTATCCTGTCTTGAGTGAATATTTTAAAAAATCCAAGGCAGGTCTTCAAAAAATATGGGAACATTTTTCAGAATTAATGATTATCTTAGGTATTCCTCTTACAACAGGTGGGATGTTTCTTGCTCCTAGAATTATTTGTTTCTTCTATGGCGATAACTTTACTCCTTCTATTCTTGCTTTTCAGCTACTTATAATAACGACGGGAATTATTTTTCTATATACATCTTTCCAGCAAATCCTTATTGTTTCTGGTCAACAAAAAAAGATTTTCTGTGCGATTTTAGGCGGAGCGATACTCAATATTATTATGAATCTTATTCTGATTCCTAAATTTAGTCTCTATGGGGCAGCAATAGCAACCGTTATAACTCATTTTTTGATTTTATCTTTGTTGGTGATTTTTACTGTTGTATTTACCCCTGTCAGAGTTTTCTTTATTAAATTTTTAACCGTTTTTATTGGAGTAATTGTTTCTTCCGGATTGATGCTTTTAATTATTTCTAGGCCGTTTATATATAATCTTTCTCTTATTTTTGCTGTTCTAATTGGCATTATCAGTTATTTCGTTTCTATTTTCTTTTATCGCAAATTAATAAAATTAATAATTGAAAATGATTAAGGTTACTTTAATTATTATTACACATAATCGTCCCAATCGTCTTAGACGGCTCCTTGATTATTATCAAAAGAATAAAGAAGATTTTAGAATAATTG
>Ga0180301_10004327_pt1 | contig 10966 bp, 9 predicted proteins | sample GuaBasSediGuay16_FD_121797 | JGI IMG/M metagenome (GOLD analysis project Ga0180301, IMG submission 121797) | Subseafloor sediment microbial communities from Guaymas Basin, Gulf of California, Mexico - Guay16, Core 4569-2, 12-15 cm | ecosystem: Environmental > Aquatic > Marine > Hydrothermal... | reverse complement strand
GGACCTGGTGATCGCCGAGGAGGTATTCTCCTCGGTGGGGAGGACGGTGGTGGTCCCCGAAGGACTGATGGATGCGGTCACGGGCTTGAGCGGGAGCGGTCCCGCCTATGTGGCCCTCTTCATCGAGGCCCTCGCTGATGCCGGGGTGAGGGAGGGGTTGGACAGAGAGACCGCCCTTCTGCTTTCGGCCCAGACGGTCCTGGGAGCGGCCAGGATGATCCTCGAAGGACTCTCCCCCTCCGGTCTTAAGGAGATGGTCGCCTCTCCGGGGGGAACCACCATCGAAGGGCTCTCGGTCTTGGAAGGGGCAGGGGTGAGGGGGGCGGTGATGGAGGCGGTTCATGCCGCCACCAGGAGATCCAAAGAGCTGGGAGATGGGAAAGATAAGGGTGGATAAGGAGGGAAAGTGGTACTATGAGGGGAGGGAGATAATCCGCAGGGACATCCTCTCCCTCTTTTATCAAGGGCTAAGAAGGGATGAGGAGGGCCGATATTTCCTCCAGATCGGGGAGGATAAGGAGTTCATCGAGGTTGAGGATACGGTCTTTGTCGTGGAGTGGGCGGAGTTGCGGAAAGAAGGGGGGGAGGAATTTTTCCTCATCGGTCTTAACGACGGAAGCTCGGAGAAGCTTGATCTCTCTACAATTCGCATCTCAGGGAGGGACATCCCATACTGTGATGTGAAGGGAGGTTTTCCCGCCCGTTTCCGTCCCCTCTCCTTTTATCAGGTCGCCCAGCACGCCCAATATGATGAGAGAGAGGGAGAATACTACCTGCTCCTTAACGGAAGAAGATATCGCCTCGGTCCTGAAAAGGTGTAGAGCGCTGCCCCCTTACCATCGCTGATGAAGGTAATGGCCCCGTCAAGGTCGGTCCTCAGGATCTTTATTCCCAACATCCTGTACCCCTCCAGGACATCGGGATGGGGCAGGTGGAAGGGGTTGTGGGCCCCGACGGAGATGACCGCAAAGGAGGGGGAGACCTTCCTGAGAAAATCCAGGGTGCTCGATGTCTTACTCCCGTGATGGGGGACCTTAAGGAGGGTGGCCTCGATATCATCTCTTGTCCTTACCAGATATTTCTCCGCTTCTCTTTCTATGTCTCCGGTGAAGAGGATCCCCCAGCCCTTCCAGCCGATGCGTACAACCAGTGAGGAGTTGTTTAGATTCCCTCTCCAGCCGTAGGGCGGATGGAGCACCTCCACCTTCACCCCTGAGATGGTGCGGACAAATCCCCTCCCCACCCTTATCAGCTTCACCCCCTCCTCTTTCAGCGACTTCAGAAGGTCCCGATAATCCGGGTAAGGGGGCATGCGGCCGTTGTACCAGAACTCAATGGGGTGAAAGTGGCGGGCGATGAAGAGGAACCCTTTGTAGTGATCCGGCTGGGGATGGCTCAGGACGAGGTAGTCCACTTTCAAGAATCGCCTCTTCCAGAGGAAAGGGGCGATGATCTTCTCCCCGGTGTCGAAGTCACCGAAGAGCCCTCCTGCGTCGATGAGCATCTTCTCCCCGCCGGGAAAATGGACGAAGGCCGCATCTCCTTGTCCCACATCGAGGAAGACCACCTCAAGCCTTCCGTCCCCCTGCACCTTCTGAAACCAGTAAAGGGCATCCGCTGTCAAAAGGAGGAGCGTCAGGGAGAGGAGGACCCTCCTGTGGGGTATCCTCCTCCAGAGGGGAAAGGAGAGGAGGGCGAAATAAAGGGCTATCTCTGGATGAGTGGGGGAAGGGAGATAGATGGATGAGAGGGGGAGGGCGGCGAGCTTCATCACCGCTTCGGTGCAGAGGATTGCGAAGAGGCCGCTCAGCTTAAGCAGAGGTGAAGCCAACATCGGTGAGAGGGGTATGAGAGAAAGCCCCAGAAGCCCCAGGGGGAGGATGAGGAATCCCACCAGGGGGATGACCACGAGGTTTGAAAGGGGGCCCAGGAGGGAGAGGCGATGGAAGTGGAAGGCGAGAATGGGGGCTGTGGTGAGGGTTGCCGCGAGAGATACGAGGATTGAGGCCCTGATCCATCGTCGCACCCGCTTTTCCCTCTCGAGGAGGCGAAGTCCCAGATCCGCCTTCCCCCCGAAGCGGGAGAAGGCAGGGGTAAGGAGGAGGATCCCGGCCACTGCCGCGAAGGAGAGCTGAAAGGAGACCGCCCAGAGGGAGTCCGGGGAGAGGAGCAGGATCCCGATGGCGGCCAAGGCGAGGAGATTCAAGGGGTCCCTGTACCTCCTGATGAGGAGAGAGAGGAGGAAGGCCCCTACCATTATCCCGGCCCTCACCACAGAAAGGGGAGCACCGCTCAAAAACACGTAAAGGAGCAGGGGCGGGATGCTTCCTATGGCGGCTACCCTGTCACTATCGAGCCGAAGGAGCAGTTTTGCGCTCCTCTTTATCGCTCCCCTGACAAGGAAGAAGACGAGGGCGGCTATTATACCGAGGTGAAGCCCTGAGATGGCCAGGACATGAGCGACCCCGGCCCGAATGAAGGCCTCCCTCACTTCCTTCGAAAGGGCGCCCTTCTCCCCGAGCAGAAGGGCCAAAAGGACTTCTCTGCCCGGGGATGGGACCTCCCTCCTGAGGAAGCCCTTCATCTTCTCCCTTATGCCGTCAAGCCATCCCAGAGGAGAGGAGCCGCGCTGGATGATCCTGATCCTCCGTGGGTCCTTCAGGTATCCGGTCATCCATATCCCCCGACGAAGGAGGTAACCCCGGTAATCGAAGGCGCCCGGGTTGAGGAAGTTTCTCGGCCTCCTCACCTTGAGGGTCACCTCCACCAGGTCACCACGGCAGAGGGGGAGGTCCTCTGCTGGCACCGTCACCCTCAGGCGTCCGGAGGCAGGAAGGAGCCCCTCCTGGGTCACGATCCCTTTGACATCCAAGATGAGATATAGCCTCCTCCCCTTGGGATAGGGGGGCCTGACGACCTTCCCCCTGAGGGTGTAGCGTTGGCCGTCCTTAAGACGAGAGATGTGATGGGGTGGGAGGGCTCGATGGTGGAAGGACCAGGAGAGGTACCAACCGCAAAGGAATGAGAGGAACAGCAGGAGCCAGTACCCCTTTCCCCTCGAGGTGATCCTTCCCAAGATGGCCGCCAGGGAGGTGACGATCAGGGAAAGGAGAGGGTACTCCCTTCCCAAGAGGATTCCCCCTGCTAAGGCCAAGACCAAGGGGACAAGAGGGGCTCTCTCGAGGGAGGGCAGAGACCTTCTCACCTACCGCAGTCTATAATATAAGGGGGATTTCAGGAAAGCGTAGCGGGACCTTATTCCCGCAGGGACCCTTTCCTCCTCCACCTTCTCCAAGATGAATTCCCTAAACTCCTCGAACTGATCAAGCCTTATGGTGCTCGTGGTGGCCACCTGAAGGAAACTCTGATCGATGATGAGCTCGGGGAAGGCACTGCGGCGAAAGAGATCGGGTTCCTTCAGCTCAAGGAGGATAAAGGCGAAGGTGATGAGCGCATCTATGGGTAAGGTGCCCTTTTCCCTATCCATGGGACCCAGGAGAGCGAAGAAGACCACGTCCTTGAGATGGGTGGTGACGTACCCCTTTACCCGATGGCACACGATCTCCCTTCTGTCTCTTTCTTTTCCCTTTCTCTCGAGCTTCCTTATCACCGTCTCCCTGAAGGGAATGATGAGCTCCCCCTGACGAGGAGTGACTGCGGCCTGAAGGGTCACCTCGTAATGTTCCATCTCTTGGCCTCCTCTCCAAGCCCCAATTCTTCGAGCTTCTTACGGGTGGGGATGGCCGTCTGCGGGTCCCATCCCCGGGCGAGGAAATAGGCCCTGAGGGTCTCCTCGACCTTCTGCGGATCGAGGGGAGGGGTGCCGTTTTCCTCCCGATAGAACCTGGAAGGCCACCGGAAGTCCTCCCTCCTGAGTCCTTCCCGGAGGTTGAAGAGGTGCTGCAGGTTCCAGACCCTTTCGGCGCTGAGGAGGACCTCTTCAGGGGGGATCTCTATGCCCCATACCGCTCGAAGGAAATGGCTCAGGGTTCGGGGGCCGAAGGTGCGAAGAACCGGTGGACGGAGACAGAGCCCTGAGGCGTTTATCATCGTGATGAGCTCCTCGGCGTATTTGGTCATCAGGGGGATGTCCACCTTCTGGGGCGGAGAGCCGAAGACCCTTCCCTTCAGGTCATCGGGCATATCGAGGGCAGCGATGAACTCCTCTGAGACGTGAAGCTCCTCCTCCAGGTGATTCAAGGTCCCACCCGGGAGGTACTCTGCAGGAGAGCGGGCCCTTAGGTGATCTCCTCCCCGGATGTCGGTGAGGTAGCCGAGGGACCAGACGTCCCACTTACCTCTCGGGTCCCTCACCGGGATCTCCGCTCCCTTTATGTGAAGGGCATAGGGTTCCGTGCCCCGAAAGCGAGAAGAAGCCCTCCTCACCCCTTCAGCCAGCACCTCCCCTATCCCCTCGCGGCGAGCTATCCTCCCGATCAGGGACCTTATCCCCCTCGGATTCCCCCAGGAGGGAACCTCCTCCGAAGGGAACGCTCCCTTCTCCGAGGCCTCGATGGCATAGGCGATCACCGAGGCCGTGGAGATTACGTCCATCCCCATCCGATCGCACAGCTCAACCGATCGGGCGATCTCCTCGATGGAGGGGATCTGGAGCTTCGCCCCGAACTCCAGCACGTAGGTGACCTCCATCCCGTGAAACTCATACCCCGTTCCCTCCCCTTCCTTAACCCTTGCCCAATGGGCGCAGGCTATGGGGCAGGCAAAGCAGGAGAGGTCCTTCTCCTTGTATCTCCTCTCGAAGGCCCTCCTCCCCCGGGTTTCCTCCCACGAGGGGATCCTTCCCTGAGTGAAGTTCCTCCCCGGCAGGATTCCCATCCTGTTGTAGGGGTCGGAGGCTATCATGGATCCGTAACGGCGGGTATAGCCGAAGGAGTCATCTCCCCTGATCCTCTCGGTGAACTCCCTGGCGAGCTCGAGGACCTGCCGAAGGTCATGGACCCGGAAGGCCCCTTTTCCCTTCACCGCGACCGCCTTCAGCCTCTTTGAGCCCATCACCGCCCCTAAACCGGTCCTCCCCCAGGCATGGAAGAAGTTGTTCTGGATCGAGGCGAAACGTACGAGGCGCTCCCCCGCAGGACCGATGGAGGCGACCTGGACCTTTTCTCCTTCCCTCTCCCGCAACCAGAGGTACGTCTCCCAGTTGTCCCTGCCCCAGATCTCCCTGGCGTCCCTTATTTGGGCCTCTCCGTCCTCGATCAGGAGGTAGACCGGCTCCGAGGCTGCTCCCTTTATCACCAGGCAGTCAAAGCCCGCGTACCGGAGGAAGGCCCCGAAATAGAGACCGGAATTGCTGGTGCCGATGAGGCCCGTGAGGGGAGACTTGGCCGTTATCTCCGTACGGGATGCCGTGGGGATGTTTGTTCCCACTAAGGAGCCGGGGCAGAAGATGAGGACGTTCTCCTCCCCCAAGGGATCGCATCCCGGAGGGATGAGGTCGAAGGCGAGCCTTGCCCCGATGCCCACCCCTCCCAGGTAACGGGGAAGGAGCTCTCCTATCTCTTCCTCCTCCATCTTTCGGCTGGAGAGGTCCACAAAGAGGGCCTTCATGCCGCTTCCTCAAAGACCAGGGCCCCGGTGGGACATACCTCCACGCATCTGCCACACCCCTTGCATCCCTCTTTCCTCTGGACGGTGAAGTATGCCCCTCTCGGGTCAGGACGGACGCTTATGAAGGCCTCCTCGGGGGAGAAGGCGTTCTTGTTGGTGGCAGAGCAAATCAGCTCACACAGGAGGCAACCACAGCACCTCTCGCTGAATATCAGGATCTCCTTACGCAATATCCTTTTCCCAAAATCTCCTGAGGAGGTTCCTGGCGATCACGATCCTCTGGATCTGATTGGTCCCCTCGAAGATCTGGGTCACCTTGGCGTCCCTCATCATCCTCTCCACGGGATAGTCCTTCAGATACCCGTAGCCCCCCAGGATCTGCACGGCATTGGTGGTCACCTCCATGGCCACGTCGGAGGCGAAGCACTTGGCCATGGCCGATAGCTTATCCACCCCTCGAGCCGACATCCGGTCCCTTTCGTAGACCTTTTCATCGAGCAGAGCCGCCGCCTTGTAGACCAGTGCCCTGGCCGCCTCTATCTTGGTGGCCATGTCGGCGAGCATGAACTGGATCCCCTGAAAGTCAGCGAGCTTCTGCCCGAACTGCACCCTCTTTGTGGCGTACTCTAAGGCGAAATCGAGGGCCCCCTGGGCGATCCCCACCGCCTGGGCCCCTATGGCAGGGCGGGAGAGGTTCAGGGTCATCATGGCCAGCTCCCATCCCTGACCCTCCTCCCCGATCAGGTTCTCCTTGGGAACCACCGCGTCCTCGAAGATCAGGTCGGTGGTGTCCGATCCCCTCATCCCCATCTTCTCCTCTTTCTTTCCTATGGTGAGCCCATGGGTATCCCTTTCCACCATGAGGACCGATATTCCCTCCCTCCTTTTGCCCGGGGAGGTGGTGACGAAGACGCTGTAAAGGTCGGCCACCCCGCCGTTGGTGACAAAGCACTTTCGGCCGTTTACGATGTAGTAATCTCCCTGGAGGATCGCGGTGGTCTTGAGCGAGGAGGCGTCAGAGCCCGCCTCCGGTTCCGTGAGGGCGAAGGCTGCCAAGGCCCCCTCCTCGGCCACCTTTGTGTAAAAGCGCCGCTTCTGCTCTTCATTCCCGGCCATCATGAGGGGCATGAGGCCCACCGAATGGGCCAGAATCATCAGGGAACTGGAGCCACAGGCATGGGCGATCTCCTCGGTGATGATGCAGAGGGCCGTGATGTTTCCGTCCAGCCCTCCGTACTCCTCGGGGAGGATGACCGAGAGATAGCCCTGTTGATGGAAGAGTTCAGCCATATCCCAGGGGAAAGTGCCGGCCCTGTCTATCTCCGCCGCCCTCTTCTCGACCCGCGTGGATGCTATCTGCCTTACCGACTCCCGCAGGAGCCTGTTCCTTTCGTCTATCATCTCATAAAGCATTTCTTTCATCTGCCGCCTCCTTTTCCCCAGAGGAAAGAACTGGCTGAACAGGCCTTTTCATATAACATAAATGGATGGGCCGCGCAATGTGAGGAGGGGATCTGGGGTCAGACCTTGAGGAGCTCGATCACATGCATCACCTTCTGGGGCATTCCCCTCTGGATCGTCTGATCGATGAGCTGGATCATACAGCCAGGGCATGCCGTGACCACTATGTCCGCCTCGGTGTCGGCGATGCTCTTCATCTTCTTTTCGGCTATCTTCTTGGACAGTTCATAATACTGAATGTTAAAAGACCCCCCCATCCCACAGCACCTGTCCGGCTCGACCATCTCCACGAACTCTATCCCAGGGATAGATTTTATGATAGTGCGGGGTTCCGAAGAGATGTTCTGGAAACGGACCAGGTGGCAGGGATCGTGATAGGTCACCTTCGTCCCCTCGGGAAGCTCCGTGGCGAAGGCCTCGGGAGGGGGTTTCAGGATGTGCACGATGAACTCGTTTATGTCCTTCACCTTGGAGCTGAAGCGCTCGTAACGTTCCCTCCTCTCGTCCGTATCGGCCAGATAGGTAACGTATCCCTCCTTCAGGGCCGATCCACAGGTCGCACAGGCGGTAACGATGTAATCTATCCCCTCATAGGCCTCGAAGACTTCCACGGTGGCATCGGCCATCTCGCGGGCAGTGGCGAAGTCACCGCTGCCCATCACCGGCATCCCACAGCACCCCTGCTCCTTAGGAAAGACGACCTCCACCCCCTGGCTGACGAGGAACTCTATCGCCTTCCTCCCCACCTGGGGAAAGACGAAATCGGTGGCACAGCCGGCGAAGAAGGCCACCCTCATCCTCCTCTCCCCCGATGGTGAAATGATCTCAGGGAGCTGGTCTCTGAGGAAGTGATCGGCTATCTCCGGGATCTGGCGCCCCTTGCCCAGGGCAGAGAGGAAGGTGGGGAGGTGGCGGATCTTCCCTTCTGTCTTAGGCAGGAGCCTCTGGAACTTGGAGGCCACCTTCACCACGTTCCCGAAGAGGCGCCTGTTCTTCAGGAGATTCCGGAAGACCACCTTCTTGGCGAAGGGTAGCCCCTTCGCCTCCACGATCTGGGCCCTGGCGAAGAAGGTGATGGTGGCCACCTCCACCTTGGCGGGGCAGAATTGGGCGCAGCGGTTACAGGTGAGGCACTTGCTGAACCTCTCCTCCAGGTGCTTCCAGTCAAACTCCGCCCCCTCCAGGAGGTCCATCGCCAGGACGTTGCGCCCCCGGGCCACATAAGCCTCTTCATAGATCTCCCGGTAAACCGGGCAGAAATACATGCAGAACCCGCACTTCATGCACTGATAAACCTTGTCCTCGATCTTCCTCAGCACATCCAACCTCTCCTTCCCTGCCATCTGTTTCTCCTTTGCCAACTATGGGCTTCCCCCCTTTATTAGCACTTTCCCCCTGGGGCGTCAATAAGCGCGATCTGGGCTTGACTTCCCTTCCCCTTCCCTTTAAAATTTTTTAATTGGGACGTCAAAAGTTCAAGTAAATCAAAGGAGATCTCATAGCTTTTTAAACAAAACGAAAATCTTTTCACAGGAGGTGCAATGAAGTTAGAAAGGTTTGAAGGGTGCTGGACGGCCCTGGTGACCCCTTTTACCCCATCGGGAGAGCTCGATCTGGAGGGGTTGCGAAAGAACGTGACCTTTCAGATAGAACAGGGGGCAAAGCTTGTTCCCACGGGTACTACGGGTGAATCCCCTACCCTTGAGTGGGAGGAACAGCACCGGGTGATAAAGGAGGTGGTGGAGCTGGCAAGGGGGAGGGTGCCCGTTATGGCCGGCACAGGGAGCAACTCCACCGCTGAAGCCCTGAAGGGGACGAAGGGAGCGGTAGAGCTGGGGGTGGAGGCGGTGCTCCTTGTCGACTGCTACTACAACGGCCCCTCCTCGTTGGAGCTCCGCACCGAATACTACGAGGTGATCGCCAAATCCTTTCCCGATACCTTCATAACCCCTTATATCATTCCCGGGCGCACGGGGACCCAGATGGAGGTGGAGGATCTGGCCCTCCTGAGGAGGGAGTGCAGGAACGTTCAGGCCGTGAAGGAGGCGACCGGGGACCTGGAGAGGATGGCGAAGACGAGGACACTTCTGGGAGATGACTTTGATATCCTCTCGGGAGACGACGATAAGACCTTTGAGATGATGGTTCGAGAAGACATCAGGGCCCAGGGGGTGGTCTCGGTGGTCTCCAACGTGGTCCCGGGGGCGGTGGCTGAGATGACTGAGGCACTGCTTAGGGGAGATATGGAAAAGGGAAAGAGGCTCAGGGAAGCCCTGGCTCCCCTCTTCGGGATCGTCACCGTGAAGACTGAGGAGGAGTACGGGGGATTTCGGGTCCCCTGCAAGTTCCGAAACCCCGTGCCCATAAAGACCCTGATGCGGGGTTTGGGACTTCCTGCCGGACCATGCCGCCGGCCCCTGGGGAGGATGACTCCCAACGGGGTGAAGAAGGTGAGGGAGGCGATAAGGGAGGTCTATGAGAGGGCCCCGGAGATACTTTCTCCGTTGGAGGAGTTTTACAAGATAAACGTGGAGGAGAGGATCTCCAGCGATGAGTACTGGGTCTAAGGTCCTTCTCAAGGAGGAGAACGAGAGGCTTCCTGTCCATGTCTTCGATCTGCCCATCCACGAGATCAGGAGGGGGTACCGCTCTGACGTCTACTTTTGGCGGGAGAAGCTGATCCTGGAACGGGACCGGCATAACCCCATCGTCCTCATGCAGGTCTTTCAGAAAAAACACGCGGTGCTCTGCGGGGTGGATGAGGCGATCGCCATCCTGAAGGTGGGCACTGGCCACTACAAGGATCTGCAGAAGGCGCATAAGCTCTTCGATCGCCTGATGGAGATCAAGATGGAGATGCGCAAGTACCGGTACGCGGACAGGGAGCGTTTTCTCGCCCTCACGAGGGAACGGTGCGAGGTCGAGGCGGCCCTGGACGAGATCTGGGTGGACGAGTTCGATCGGCTCAAGATCACCGCATTAAGGGATGGTGATGAGGTGGAGCCCTACGAACCGGTGATGCATATCGAGGGGCCGGCGGCAAGCTTCGCCCACCTGGAGACGGTCTACCTGGGGGTGCTGGCCCGCAGGACCAAGGTGGCCACGAACGTGCGCCGCTGCGTTCAGGCGGCCCAGGGGAAGCCGGTCCTCTTTTTCGCTGCCCGCTTCGACCACTTCAGCGTGCAGGGAGGGGATGGCTATGCCGCCACCATCGGAGGGGCCCATGCGGTATCCACCGACGCGGGGGCAGAGTGGTGGGGTTCCCGGGGGATAGGGACGATACCCCATGCCCTTATCGCCTGCTACCGGGGGGATACGGCCCTGGCCACCTATAAGTTTTACGAGCACATTGCCAAGGGGACTGACATCAAGGTGATCGCCTTAGTGGACTACCACAACGACTGCGTGGGCACATCCTTGGAGGTGGCGAGGAAGCTCGGAAAAATCCTCTGGGCCGTGAGGCTTGATACCTCGGACACCATGGTGGATCGCTCCCTCTGGGAGGAGATGATGCAGTTTGACCCAAGGGGAGTGAACGTCCGTTTGGTGGAGAAGGTCCGCTCTGCCCTGGACAGGGAGGGGTTCTCCTGGGTGAAGATCATCGTCTCAGGGGGCTTCAGCCCTGAGAAGATCGCCCACTTCGAGGAGAAGAAGGCCCCGGTGGACATTTACGCCGTGGGAAGCGCCCTCTTTGAGGGGAGGTACGACTTCACCGCCGATATCGTCATGGTGGATGGGGAGCCAGAGGCGAAGAAGGGGAGGGAGTACCGGCCCATTCGCCTGCGCCGCTGAAGCCTGATTGACCCCTCTCGGGTCGATATCGTATAATTTCCTCGGTTGCCGGAGTGGCGGAATTGGGAGACGCAGGGGACTCAAAATCCCCCGGGAGTCACTCCCGTGTGGGTTCGAATCCCACCTCCGGCACCAGCTTTTATGG
>Ga0180301_10004325_pt1 | contig 10974 bp, 10 predicted proteins | sample GuaBasSediGuay16_FD_121797 | JGI IMG/M metagenome (GOLD analysis project Ga0180301, IMG submission 121797) | Subseafloor sediment microbial communities from Guaymas Basin, Gulf of California, Mexico - Guay16, Core 4569-2, 12-15 cm | ecosystem: Environmental > Aquatic > Marine > Hydrothermal... | reverse complement strand
TCTATGTTCCCTTTTTCACCAGTAATCAAACTATCAACACACACAACCTGATAACCCTTTTCCAAAAGAGATTCGCACAACCAAGAACCTATAAAACCAGCGCCGCCTGTAACCAATATCATGGAATCACTCACTGTTTGGCAAAGGAGGCGGAAGTATTAACCCCTCATGCGCCATCACGCTTGCCTTCTCATACGCCTCCATAGTGCTTATATCAAGCCAGAAGGGAAGTTTTTCAACAAAACCGGCAAGCTTCTCCTGCTCAGCCAGCACAGGAAATATGGATTCCTCAACCTTTGTTTTCTTTCTCGGGAACAAATCCAGAACATCTTCCACTTCCAAAATATAATACCCGCCGTTTGCCAATTCCGAAGGCGCCTCGCTGATGTTTGGCTTTTCCACAAAGGATTTTATAAGGGTTAATCCATGTTTCTTCTTGATGTCAGCTATCCCGAACCTGTCCAGTTCTTTTTTCGGAGCTTTAAAAAGCAGAACAGTTGCTGCCGTCCCGAGTTTTTTTCTGCATTTTCTATGATATTCAATCATTTTCTTCACATTAAACTGTGTCATGTTGTCTCCATACGCCACCAGCACAGGCCCGGATGTTATATTCCTTTCCATTAAGATATGAAGTATATCACCAGCTGTTTCCTTCTGAGGGGTTGGAATGGTATGAACAGGAACACCGTAATCCACTTTTTTCAGATAATTGTCTATACAAATGCCATGCGTGTGGGAAAGAATCCTTTCCTGAAAATCCTTACCAACCGTTCCCGAAATGCCCACATATATTTCCTTTATATTGTTTCCAGACAGAACGCTCCTTATTACCCATTCAATCATTGGTTTTCCCTTTAAAGGCAACAAGGGTTTGGCTATACCATAAGTTAACGGTCTCAGTCTTGTTCCCTTGCCAGCAGCGAGAATTATGGCCCTCACCAGCAGACACCCTCTTTTTCTTTAATATTTAAAATCTTTCTGCCCTCTATAATTATCTTTCTCCTCATTGAACTAAAGTCTTTTTTATTTAAATTTTTAAATTCGTTCCATTCTGTCAAAATCAAGCAGGCATCAGCTCCATTCAAAGCCTTTCTTGCTGAATCAGAATACTCTATTCTGGGAAAAATCCTTCTAAAGTTTTCCATTGCTTTTGGGTCATACACCCTGACGTTTGCTTTCTCCTTTAAAAGCTTTTTAACAATTTTTATTGAAGGCGCCTCTCTTATATCATCTGTGTCAGGTTTAAATGCCACACCGAGAACGCATATGTTTTTGCCTTTCAGATTCCTTACCCTTTTTTTCAAAATCTCAATTATTTTCATTGGCTGTTCCTCATTCAGCTTTAACACGCTTTCCAAAAGAACAGGTTTTAACCCCTCTTCCTTTATCCTGTACACCAGTGCTTTGACATCTTTGGGAAAACAACTCCCGCCAAACCCTATTCCTGCATTCAAAAATTTCGGTGAAATCCTGAAATCCATGCCAACGCCTTTCATAACCTCGTACACGTCTATCCCAAGCTTTTTGCAAAAATTGCCGATCTCGTTTGCAAACGATATTTTCATCGCCAAAAAAGAATTGGAAGCGTACTTTATGAGCTCAGCAGATTTTATGCTTGTTCTCAGGACTTGTGTTTTAAAGTTTTTGTATAGCTTTTCCAGAAAATCTCCAGACCTTTTATCATACTCGCCTATAACAACCCTGTCTGGATTTAAAAAGTCTTTTAAGGCAGAACCTTCCCTGAGAAATTCCGGATTCATACACACACCAAAACCCTTCCCGGCTTTTTTCCCGGATTCTTTTTCCAAAACAGGAACAACAAGGTTTTCTGTTGTTCCAGGAACAACCGTTGATTTAACCACAACGACATGATAGTCCTTTTCCCTTAAAACCTTTCCCAAATCCTTTGAAGCCTGTTTCAGGAAACCCAAGTCTATCTTGCCGTCTGGAAGCGAAGGTGTTGGAACACAAATAAAGCTTATCTCGCTTTCCTTTACAGCCCTTTCCAAGTCAAGCGTAACATCAAAACTCTTCCCCAAAAACCTTTTCAGCCCTTCTTGCAATCCGGGTTCATACACAGGAGAAACACCGGATTTTATTTTCTTTACCTTTTCCTTATCTACATCAACACAAGTAACTCTGTTTTTTTTGTACGCAAACCCTATTCCTGTGGAAAGACCGACATATCCTGTTCCTATGATAGAGATTCTCATATCACTATTTTATTAAACACCAATAAATAATTAATTATGAAAAAAGGCATTGCCCTGATATCAGCAATAATTCTTATAGGCATAACCATTGTGGCAGTAGGAATAATTTACAATTCTGCTGTTCCCATTGTAAAAAAACTCCAGATATCAGGAGAAACAGAAAAGATGAAGCAGGTTTTTAACAAGCTTGATGAGATTGTTATTGACGTTGCTTCGGGCGGCAAGGGAACAAGAAGAACAGTTTATTTAACCATGGGTCTCGGCAGGCTTTGGTTAAACAGCTCTGACAATTCTTTGTACTGGAAAACAGAGACAAGCGCAAAGGTTGTTTCCCCAAGAACGCAGCAAAAAACAGGAAATCTTATTTTTGGTTCAAACCTTGAGACATATGCGAATGAAACACAATATAATGGAACAGATGCTTATGTTCTTGAGAATGAACACCTGAGGGTTTATATAAGAAAAACAGGGTCTCCTCAAAACCCGGAACACTATAAAACAAGCGATTTGCTGTTATCTGTTTATAACAAGGATATTAGAAAAAGCCTTGACCTTGATGGTCTTGAAATATCAATAGACAGCAATCCCTTGTCTGTTTCAGGCCAGGGTTACACTGTTTTGTCTGAAAAAGGAAAAAACCTTCCTTATGCAACAGTAACAGCTTATATGAGTTCAGGGTATATAGATTATTATATAAACTTCACTCTTGAATCAGGAGAAGATTTCATTATCATTCGAGGTGGTTTGACTTGAAGGGAATATCGCCTCTAATAGCAGCGATAATTTTGATTGGAATAGTTGTTGCTGTAGGCGGCATGTTGGGACCATGGATTTACAGACTCACGTTCAGCTCAGGAAAAAATCTTTACAACCAAACACAAAACCAAATATTTTGCAATAACATGGCTTATGATTTTGAGTATGATTACGGAATCTATGGTATTCACTGGAATTTTGACATTCCTGATGGCGACTGGCTTGCAGCAAAAATAACCAATACAGGCACCGTGAATGTTTATGATTTCTTTTTTGAACTAGAGCTTGACACACCAAGCGGAATTGAAATAAAACACTTTGATCCCAAGGAGGAAACACAAAAAACCAGAACAAATCCCTTAAAACCAGGAGAAACAGCTGTTATAGAGGCAAACATAACAGAAGACCTGCCTTCAGGCGAGGACACACTCAAAAGAGCAAAGCTTATGAACAGACTCTGCCCAGACGTTTATGCCCTCTGGAAATCATCCATTTAAACAGAAAAAACCAAAAAATAAAATATGGAAACCAAGCTTCTTAAAAAATTCATTGAAGAGCAAAAACAGAAAGAAAACGTTATAGTCAATGATATCAAGGATTTGTGGGAAGAGGTAAACAAGCTAAAAGCCTCGCCAGCGCCAAAGGATTTGGTTAAGATAGAAGACAATATTTTCAGGGAGTTTGACAGGTTCAGGAAATCAATAGAAAAGGAAATTGAAAGAAACCAGAAAAGCGTTCAGGAGGTTTTTTTACAAATAAAAACGCTTTCCGATGAGATTAAAGAAATAAAATCAATCAGAAAAAAACTTCAGGAAACTGATATAGATTCTATAAAAAGGGACATGGAATCTGTTAAACTAAAGCTGCAGTGGCTTGAGAACAGAATCAGGGAATCAGGACATGAGGACCTCTTTGAGAAAATAGAAGAGATTGAGAACATGGTTAAAAGATTAAAGGCTTCCTCGCCCCTGGTGATAGAATGAAATGGATAATAATAAGCTTTCTTATAGGATTGATTATAGGATATATGGTTGGTATCTATTACCCCGTTTAAGGTTCCTGCCAGAACCTTTTTTCCTTTTTTGTTTTGACTGATTTTAGAGTTTCTAAAAAAGCAAATTCAAAATCCTTAACAGAAACATATTTCCCGCCCAGCCCCATAATGAAACTATTAACAGGTATTTTAGAAGCTAAAGCCTTTATTTCCGGATAAACAACTCCTCCAGAACCAGGAGAGAGGTTCTGATCAATCACACCAATTGCTTTAACCTTTGAAAGCGCTTCTCTCAAAACCTTCTCGGGAAACGGTCTGTACACACGAATTCTTATAAGACCGGCCCTGATGCCCTTTTCCCTGATATTGTTAACAGCCTGCTTCGCTGTTGTTGAATTTGCTCCCATCACAACCAAACACACATCTGCGTCACTCATCATATATTTTTCAATCAGCCCGTATCTTCTTTTGAATTTTTTGTTCCATTCTTTATGAACCTCTTCAATAACATTTAATGCGTTTTTATTTGCCAGATACACCTGTTGCCTGAAATACGTGTATTCCTTCATCACCCCTATACCCAAAGCCATTGGTTTTTTGGTGTCAAGCAAAACTTTTGGTTTATATTTTGGCAGGAATCTGTCAACTTTGGACTGCTTAGGAATCTCGGTAGGCTCTCTTGTATAGGAAAGGATAAATCCGTCCATATTTACAAAAACAGGCAGCAAAACCCTTGAGTCTTCGGCAATCTTGAAACCCTGTATCACAGTGTCCAGGACCTCTTGGTTATTCTCGCAAAAAAACATCAGCCATCCAGAATCCCTTTGATCCAGAATATCGTTATGGTCAGACCATAAGGTTATGGGGGCGGACAAACCGCGGGAAACATTAACCATAACCAATGGGATTCGCATGCCAGAAGCCACGTACACCATTTCGTGCATATACATTAAACCCTGCGACGAGCTTCCTGTAAAAGTCCTTGCTCCAGCAGCTGCTGAAGCAACAGCAGCAGAAAGAACAGAATGTTCTCCTTCCATTCTTAAAAACTCCCCCTTCCACTTTCCCTCTGCTTTCCATTTTGCCAGTGTTTCTATAATCTCTGTTTGGGGTGTTACAGGAAAATTCGGAACAACCTGAACTCTTGCAAGTCTTGCTCCCCACGCAGCTGCTGAATTTCCATCAATAAGAGTTTTGGGCATATAAATAATTTTATGAGAAGCCAGTTAAAATTAGTTTCAGATTGAAATTATTCCATTGCCTTCTTTAATTCCCTCTCTATTTCCTTTGCTCCGTACTCCTTTTCAAGAAGCAAATAAACAGTTCTCCAGTGCGCAGGAACCCATTGCGGAGATTTTTCAGGTATCCATATGCCTTGAATATCCGGTGTTCCAAGCGGTCTTTCTTTAATAGTTTCAACCATATACTTGGATAAAGCCCTGGGATTGAATTCTGCCAAAATAGGAGGACCTTCAAATTTATCCACCGCAAACTTTGCCTGTTCCCTTACATCCTTGCTTTTGGCGTCTGTTCTGGTATGCATTATAATCTCTGCATGCAAATCATCATAAACTCTTCCAATCTCAATAAGCTTCATATTCTCTGGTATGGTAGAATCCGATATGTTTACCTCTTCCCATAATTCCCTTACAGCTGTAATGAAAGGAGAAACGTCCGGGGTTTTCACAGGAAAAACACCATATTTTTTATCATCATATCTATCCTCTGGTTGCATAAACCCAGCCGGCACGCCATAAAGTCCCGGATATTGATGAAGTTTTTTGCTTCTTTTGGTCAGAATAACATGGTTATCAGAAGTTACAATCCCTAAATTCACACCGATGGGGTTTGCTAAGCCGTCTTTCAAGTTTTTTAAATCGTTCTCGTTCACATAAAGTTCTCTTATGGTTTTTCCGCCCAGTTTCTTGTCTAAAGAGCGATTGGAACATGCGAATCTATGGTAAGAGGTTCTCTGCAGTTCTATCAATACTCTGTTTCCATCTTTCCTTACGTTTCCAAGTCTTACCAAAGGACCATCATAAAAGGCTTTACCTTCCCTTTCCGCTTGCTCCTTCTTCATTCTAACCGTTTCTTTCATATATGTGTCAAGTTTTTCGGGCAGTTCAAACAATTCATCTTTATAGGAAGCCCTCATTTCTTCTGTTCCTAATCCTTCACCAAAATTCTCAACCACTACGTACGGAACGCACAAATCCCCTGTTTTCAAACCTTTGTAGTTCATAACACCAATCTAAAACCTAAAAGTAATTGTTTCCAAGAACTTTTCTCAAAGATGTTCTAACTTTATCAAATAAAATTTCATTACCACACGCTATATAACCCAGATCCATTTTAACATTCCTGATTGGTATCTCCTCGGGTTTAACTTCATTCAGATTACTGTCATAGAACTTTATAACGGCTTTGTTTGTGTCCCTTATTATAGGCCATGCACCAGAAACATCATAGGGGTGCATGCAAAGGCCCGCAGGAGATTTGTATCCTTCAAGACCAAGAAAGTCTGCGATTAAAGAAACCGCCGGTCTCAAATCCATAACCCCTCTTGTGCTACCCTTTGCTATGTTTATGAGTTCTCCGCAAGATGTAAGCATCTCTCTGTGAAACACATCAGGAGCTTCCTGTTTTCCGTACATTTCTTCAAACATTCTGTCTTTTAAAACAGGCAAAACCCCTGTTCCTCTGAAGCTTGTTATTGTGTTGAAATATCCACGGTTATTGAATTCCTTTTCATCTGTCGGTTTTAATATCTCTTTTCTCCTTTCTTCGTCAATTTTGTAACTTCCTTTTGGGCCACTAAAATAAGAATATAATTTACCTGTTATGGGATCAAAACCAATTGCAACAGCAATGCCGAAACACGTGTCTGAAAGTCTTGGATCATCTGACCAGGGAAGCACGCCAGCCTCGAAATAGGACAAACCAACCTTATGTGTTGTTTCCCTTGTTCCATCAACCACATCAACATGAACTATGTATTTTGGTTCTCTATTTCCAACAATCTTATTACTAAAAGCCTCTCCAACAATCTCTATTCCTGTGCCACGTTCCTTTCCATATTTGTCTAGTTCGTTTCTCAATATCTCAGAAGGTTTCATATCTATTAGAAGTTTCTCGTCACCTTCTGCAAAACGTGTTTTAATTAGTTCTGTCTCAGTGGAATTTAATGCCTGTTGTAAGGTTGCAGTTCTTATTTTTCTTCCAGCCGTGTATAAAACCTCAACAAGCTCTTTATACTCTTCCATAACACAATTATATGGGAAAAGTTTATAAATCTTTAGATAGTAACTATTTATAAGTTGTAAATATGTTGGAAAAAATGAAGAAGAAAAGAAAGCTTAAAACATATGAAGAAAAGGATTTTAATATTTTTTTGTAGGATTTGATTGGATAAAAACAGGAGACAGTTTGGTTTTACTTGAAATGAACTTGGGTCCTGGCGGTTCAGGATATAGTCCCATTTACTCTTCAAGGTTAAATTATTTTCTCCATTTTTCAGTGCCAAAAACCCATCAACATAGAGTTTTCGGAGATATCATGCCAGAGTTTTGTTCTAATAAAGAAAAGTTCAGTGAATTTATCAAAAGAAATAAACACAGGGGAGTTGTGTACAAGAAGGATATAGAACAAAGAGGAGAGGGGGTAAGTGTTTTTTTAGAGCCTGAATGGAAACCCGACCTTCTGGAGGTTTATGTTGATGGAGAAAGATATAAAGACTCCGATGGAAAGGAATACGCAATGGTTCTGAGAAATGTAATTGAGGTTGTTATTGAAGATAATAACCTGAAATGGAAACAGAAAAGAGCCTTTAAAAAAATTTCAAATGCTCCTATTGACCGATCCTGTGAAGACCCAAATGAGAAACTTCGTGTAAATGTAATGAATCCACGTTATCCCTCAAGGAAATTTGAAATAACAAACAGAAAATATCTCGATATCTTATTTGATTCCACATGTACAGCCATAGAAAGGTTAATAGAAAAGGGGGAATATTCTCTATGGGATGCAAGAAGGGCGTTTCCAGACAAAGCAATCCTGTTAAGATTCAATGATTATTATGGAAAAGAAACCATAGACGCTATCCAAAAAACGGGATATCATGTATGTGATATAAAACTTCCAGAGTATATTCCTTTTGAAAAAGCACTGGATACAGCCAAATACGGTGTTGATGACCTTCTTTTTAGCAGGAGTTATTCCTTTCGCCGTGAGGATGATCCAACCCACAAAATTCATGTTGTTATAAATGAGGATGAAATTCCATCTTGTTCATACATCTTCGAACCCAAAAGAAACAATTTCAAGGAAATTGCTTTGCAGATAATTGAGGAGTACCATAAAAACAGAAAATTCCTTACTTAAACTTTTCATTCCAATAATAAAATATGGGTATTTTTGGTTTCTTCAAAAAGGAAAAGCCGATACAAATAGATATTTATGATGCTGAGGAATGGGTAAGAAAAAATTTTTCAGGTAAAATAGAAGAAAGCAGAAAAAGACTGGAAGAACTTTATAAAAACCTTGTGAAAGAATTCTCTGAACTGAAAAATCTTATAGATGCACTCAGCACAGCAAGTTTTGAGGGAGAGGGAAAATCAAGCGCAGTAGTTAATATGACAAAAGACATGATTGTAAAAAGAGGAACCGCGCTAATCAATAACATACTTTCCGTAAAATTTGACACAAGCTATGACTCAATCAGAGAGTTTGTTTTTACAGCAGAAGAAGCCCTAAGAGACATAGGAAGCCTCACACCAAAACAGGCTGTTGTTCTTACCAAATATTTCTCTTCGCACGGGTCTGAAATTTCCAAAAAAGTAAAAACAATTCATTCCGAACTGAAGGAACTGAGGGAGTTTCTTGAAGGAAAAGGCAAGCTTTTGAAAACAATTGACGACATAAAAGACAATGTAAACAGATACATAGAGATAACAGAGCAGCTTGGAAAAACAGAAGAGAGAAGAAACGAAATAATTAGAGAAACAAAACAAATAAAATCTGTCACGGAAAGGGAAAAGAAAGAATTAGAATCCATTCTTTCAGGAGAGGATTACAAACGCATTGAAAAAATACAGAAAGAAACAGATGAAATAAAAAACAAAATTCAGGAAAAAGAAACAAAAATAAAGGAAACGCTCTCCTCTATAACAAGGCCGGTGAAAAAGTTTGAATACCTGATAAACAAGGAGTATCTGCTTCCAAAAGACGAAGAAAACACGCTGTTGCACTTTCTTGAAAACCCATTTGAATCAGTGGTAAGTGAAAAGGAAAGGAATCTTTTGAAAAACATTCTCAAAAAACTGAAAGACGTTTCAGAACAGGGGATGCTTGAGCTGAAAATGAGCGAAAAATCAAAAGTATCCAGTGTTTTGAAAAGCCTTGAAAAGGACATACCTGCTGTTTTGAATGAAATAGATGCGCTTAGAAAGGAAATAGAAAGGAAGGAGAAAGAAAGAGAGGGGCTTTCCGATATTCTTCAGAGAAAAACAGACCTTGAGGAAAGCATAGAAAGGAACGAAACACAGGTAAAAAACCTTGAGGAAGAGCTAAAACACCTTGAAGAAGAGGAAGAAACCCTCAAGGAAGAGATAGAAAGCAAAACAGAAGAGATAAAGAAAGAGATAGAGGCATTTACAGAAAAGAAAATAATTTTGACACGGTCAAAAGACTAATTTTTTCTAACGTAAAATCAGCCATCTTCACTTTATATTATAATATTTATCCCCAACGACTAAATATTTATAAATAAATTTATCCCATATAAAATTATGAAAAAATATCTTGTGGACAAAAAAGAGGAGATAAAGGAATTGGAGGTTCTGGACAGGTTTATAAAGATGGAGATTTCAAAGGAATTTGTAAATGCTGTTATAGGACCGAGAAGGGCGGGCAAGAGTTTTTTCATGTTTAATACCATCAGAAAACTTGGAATGAGAGATGATGATTATCTGTTTGTAAATTTTGAAGATGATGAAATAAAGTCCATGGAAAGAGAGGAAATAACGAGATGTATCCAGACGCATATAGAGATATACGGAAAGCAACCCAGATATCTGTTATTCGATGAAATTCAGAACCTGGAAAGGTGGCAATCCTTTATTTACAGTTTATCAGAGAAAAAAAGATACTCCATTTTCATCACGGGCTCTTCTTCCAAGCTCCTTAGCAGGGAAATAACAACTCAACTCAGGGGAAGGAGTTTAAATGTGGTTGTTTTTCCTTTTAGTTTTAGGGAATTCCTCTCCGTAAAGGGATTCAAGTTCAAGAGAATTTACTCGAGTTACGATGAAGCGAAAATAAAAAACCATCTGAGAGAATACCTGAGGAGTGGTGGTTTCCCGCAAGTTGTTCTGAAAAAAACGTATGGAAAGACCTTTTTCAGAGAATATCTTAATGTGGTTCTTTACAGGGATTTGATTGAAAGATACAAAATAGAAAACATGGACGTCGCAAGGTTTCTCCTCTATTCAGCAATCCAATCCTTCACAACAGAATTTTCCATTCATAAGATTTTCAGGCAGTTGAAACAGAAGACAGAGGTGAGCAACAAAACTGTCTATACCTACTCCGCATACCTTGAAGAGGTATTTTTTGCATTTTTTCTGAGAAAATTTTATTTTTCTTATAAAAAATCCCTGCTTTCCATGCCGAAGATTTATATAAACGATACAGGTTTGGCTTCGAACCTGATAAGCTTCTCATCCGATACAGGAAAATTCATGGAGAACTTGGTTTTTCTGGAGCTGAAGAAAAAAGAGCTAAACAACATTTTTGAGATTTTCTACTGGAAGGACTACCAGGGAAGGGAAGTGGATTTTGTTGTAAAGGAAGGCTTAAAAGTAAAACAATTAATCCAAGTAACCTATGCCTCTGGAAGAGATGAAATAGAAAAAAGGGAAATCCGTTCCATCCTTAAAGCCAGTAAAGAGTTAGGATGTAAAAACCTCCTTATAATAACCTGGGACTTTGAAGGTGAAGAAATTCTGGAAAGAC
>Ga0180301_10004324_pt1 | contig 10975 bp, 10 predicted proteins | sample GuaBasSediGuay16_FD_121797 | JGI IMG/M metagenome (GOLD analysis project Ga0180301, IMG submission 121797) | Subseafloor sediment microbial communities from Guaymas Basin, Gulf of California, Mexico - Guay16, Core 4569-2, 12-15 cm | ecosystem: Environmental > Aquatic > Marine > Hydrothermal... | reverse complement strand
TAGGATATAAGTGGGGATGCGACTGGGCGCTAAAGTGGTATGAGAAGAAATTTGGACATAAGGCTCCGATAATCGGAGAAGACTCAAGATATGGATCCGGACCTAACTGGAAGGATGGGATGTATTGTCCGCCGGAGACTCCTGGAAAGTGCTGGTATAAGGGTAGAGTTCTATGGACATATACTGGAACCTTCAGCGACATAACCAAGGGATATGAGGCCGCCAAGCCAATGTATGCCAAGGGAGCCATCGCGGTCTACAATATCGCTGGACCTCTAGGGCTTGGAATAAATCGAGCGGTTAAGGAGATAGCTGAGGCTAAGGGATTGGAGATGGGGCCACCCTTCTGGATTGGAGTAGACGCCGACCAAGACTGGATAAATCCGGGATTCGTCATCGTGAGCATGATTAAGAGGGTTGATCGAGGAGTTTACTACGCGACCAAGCTGACCATAGAGGGGAAGTTCAGGGAGGCCGTGAAAGAGTATGAGGGAGTCATGACCTTAGGTATCGGGACGAAGATCCTCGGAATACCGATGGAGGGAATCTCCGCCAGCACCTTGAAGGATCTAGACGAGTTCGTTAAGATGGGAATCAACGCCGAGAAGCTGACTGGAAAGAAGGTCTTGCCCATGCCTCCAGAGGAGATAAAGGAAAAGGTCAAGAAGATGCGTGAATCGGTTGCACCCTGGATCTGGGAGGCTGCGAAGGAGCTCGAGGAGAAGATAAGGAAGGGTGAAGTAGAGGTTCCATGCGTCTTCACGAAGGAGAAGATAGATTATTGGAGGAAAATCCTTGGCTAGAACTCCCCAATCTTTTTATTTTTATATGACCGATTCTAAGTATATCTAAACCAGCCGGAGGTGGGGAATTGACTTCAGCCGCCATCCAAGGGGTTAAGAGACTTTTTCAAAAGCTTAAGAGACCTCTACTCGAATCGTTGCTCGCGATAATTATAGGTCTCATAATCGGCGCAATCCTGATGGCAATATTCGGCTATGATCCGATCGCTGCATACTCGGCATTACTTATCGGATCTCTCGGATCATTTGATGGGATATGTGAAAGCCTAGCCAACGCAACGCCGCTTATGCTCACCGGGCTAACCTTCGCGATCGGAATGAAGTCTGGATACTTCAACGTAGGTGCTGAGGGGCAGGCATATCTCGGCGCGATAGGAGCTATTATGATCGGGAGCACCATACATCTACCATATGGAGTCCATCTGGCGATAGCCACGCTCTTCGCCATGTTCATGGGAGCATTATGGTCTCTACCAGTATCGGCGTTAAAGGCTTGGAGAGGGGTTCACGAAGTGGTATCGACGATAATGTTGAACTGGATGGCGCTATTCTTCGTCAGATACCTGATAGAATATCATTATTATGAGCCTGGGAGGGCTGAGAGGGCCATGCCCGTCTTGCCGACCGCCCGCTACCAAGTTCTGGGAGCGTCCTTGACGACCGTGATCTTCGCGGCATTAGCCTTCATGCTCTTCGCATACTTCCTCCTATGGAGAACCACCCTCGGATACGAGCTTAGATTGACCGGAAGCAATCCAGAGGCTGCGAGATACATCGGGATAAACTCGACGAGAGTAATATTCCTAAACTTCTTCCTCGGAGGATTAGCGGCGGGCTTGGCCGGGGCCACGCAGGTCCTAGGGAGACCTCCTGCATGGACCATCTACAAGACCCTTGGAAACGTCATAAATCTGGGATTCGATGGTATAGGAGCGGCTCTAATAGGTAGAAACCACCCCATAGGGATAATATTCGCCTCGATCCTCCTCGGAGTCCTATCGTATGGAGCGAGGTTCATGATGTATCTCGGAGTTGATCCAGATCTAACTAGGGCCGTGAATGGAGTCATAATAATAGCCCTATCCCTACCAGAACTCTATAGAATCATTAAGACGCTGATAGTTGGGAGGAGGGAGGCTGAATGAAGGTTCCTAGGAGGCTTGGCTGGTTCATCATAGGGATCATGGCCTTAATAGGAGTCCTCTATGCTCTAAGCATGATTGGGATAGAGCCGAGCCACCTACTTGAGACGACATTTATGGCGATGACACCCCTAATCCTAGCCGCCGTGGGCGAGTGCCTGAATGAGAAGGCTGGAGTTGTTAACATAGGGCTTGAGGGAATCTTCTTGATCACGGCGGTGACCGGCGTGTATTGGGCGGAGATAGTTGGAGATGGTATAGGTGGATTGATAATCGGCGGAGCTATCATAGGGGGAATTATAGGATTATTGTTCGGAGTCATAAGCACCTATGGTAAAGCAGCTCAAGTAGTCGCAGGAATGGGTCTAAACGTCTTCGGCCTAGGATTCGTCCCATTCTTAATGGTCGCCCTCTGGGCCTTCCCAGGAATCCATATGTTCGATCCAAAGCTCGTCATAAGAACCATAGACATACCGGTTGGGGGAGAGATCTTCAGGCTAAGCCCCATAACGGTCTTCGCGATAATAGTGGTGATAGTCGTCGATATAATCCTCTACCACACGCTTCTAGGTCTTAGGATCCAAGCAGCTGGAGAGAAGCCGGAGGCCATAGACGTGGCTGGCGTGAACGTTAATCACATCAGGATCTTGGCCAGTACCGTCTGCGGAGCTTTAACCGGTATTGGAGGAGCGTTCATGCCCTTAGGGTGGTTCGGCGGATTGGTCAAGGAGATAACGGCTGGAAGGGGATTCATAGCTTTGGCGGCGGTCGTCTTCTCAGGTCTAGACCCCATCCTGGCGGCAGTCTCATCATTCATCTTCGGATTCTCCGAGGGATTAGCCTTCACCGTCATGATAACCCCCGGGGTTAAGGAGGTCGTCCCACACTACTTCATCAAGATGATACCATATATCGCGACCATAGTCGCCCTAGCCATCGTAGGCTCCAAGAGATTTCCAAAGGCACTCGCCAAGCCATACATCCGAGAATAACCTCGATTTTTCCAAAACATCTCCTTCCATCGATTTAGAATCCTTCTACGAGTTTAGAACTTGGAAAACCTTATAAGGGCTTTAACTCTCTAGAAGAAAGTGAGATTAACATTAACCACCATCTCGGATTGGATGTGATAAAATGTGTGGGATCATAGGCTATATTGGAAATAGGAGGGCCGCCCCAATCCTATTGAAGGGTCTCAAACACCTAGAGTATAGGGGTTATGACTCCGCGGGCATGGCGACTCTGAGCTCAAGGGTCGAGGTCAGGAAGGATGTCGGGAAGATTGAGGATCTTGAGAAGAGGTTGAGGTTTGAGGAGATGGAGGGTGAGGTTGGCATAGGGCATACGAGGTGGGCGACCCATGGAAAAGTCACCAAGGAGAACGCTCACCCCCACTTCTCACAGAACAGGAAGATCTACGTAGTCCATAATGGGATAATCGAGAACTATCAAGAGCTGAGGGAGTTCTTAAAGGAGAATGGGTTCAATTTTTATAGCGAGACCGATACAGAGGTAATCCCAAACCTCATCCAATACGAGATGGAGAGGGGAAAGAACTTCGAAGAAGCGTGTAAGGCGGCGTTAAAGAGATTGGAGGGAAGCTTCGCCGTAGTCATAATGCATGAGGGCGAGGAGAAGCTTATAGCGGCGAGGAGAGGATCACCTCTAGTCATAGGGGTTGGGGATGGAGAATACTTTGTGGCGAGCGATATACCGGCCTTCTTAGAATTCACGAAGAAGGTAATCTTCATGTACGACTGGGACTTCGCGGTCATAACCAAGAACGGCGTAAAGTTCTACAATTTGAGAGAAGGTAAAGAGGTTGAGAGGAGCATAGATGTGATAGATTGGGATGCTGAGCAGGCCAAGAAGGGCGAGTTCAAACACTATATGATAAAGGAGATCTTAGAGCAGGTCGAGACCATTCAGAGGGCCGCAATGCAGGATGAGAGTATAGTGGCCGCTATCGTGGAGGAGATGAGGAAGGCGAGGGGGATATTCTTCGTTGGATGTGGATCAAGCTATCACGCATGCTTCGCCGGGAGCTATATCTTCTCAAAGGTCGCAAACCTCCACGTCAACGTGATGCTGGCCTCCGAGTTCCCAAACTTCAAGCACTTCCTAAACGAGAATACATTGGTCTTCGCGGTGTCCCAGAGCGGTGAGACGGCTGATGTATTGGAGGCCGTGAGGGCGGCGAAGGAGAAGGGGAGTAAGGTCATCTCGATCACAAATGTTAGAGGGTCTTCGATAACTAGATACTCGGATAGATTCCTCCTACTGAATGCTGGCCCCGAGATCTGCGTCCTCGCCACGAAGACCTATACATCTCAACTCGCTCTACTAACCCTTCTAGCCTACGCATATGCTGGGAGATATGAGGAGGGTAGGAAGAGGCTTAGATACCTCTGGAATGTGGTGTATAACTTGACCTCTAGGACCAGCCGAGAGATGATAAAGAAGCTCGCTGAGAGGTTGAAGGATGAGGAGCACATCTTCGTCATCGGGAGGGGATTACAATATGCGACGGCGCTCGAGGCGGCTCTTAAGATAAAGGAGGTCTCATATATTCATGCCGAAGCCTTTGCGGGTGGAGAGCTTAAGCATGGAACCATAGCCTTGATAGAGGATGGGACGCCGTGCATAGTCTTCGTCTCGGAGGAGAATGAGAAGGAGATAATATCGAACGCGGTTGAGATTAAGTCTAGGGGAGGATACATAATAGGGGTCTCGCCGAAGAACAACGATGTCTTCGACTTCTGGATAAAGGTGCCCGAATGCGACGTCGCAAACCCAATAGTCCAGATAATACCTATCCAGATCCTAGCCTATCAGCTCGCGGTTCTGAGAGGGTATGATCCGGATAAGCCCAGAAACTTGGCGAAGTCCGTGACGGTGAAATGATGGATATTAGAGTGGCGAGGGAGGAGGATCTACCACAGCTAATCTCCATCCTCAGCCAACTCAATCCACGGGCGGAGAGATGCGATCTAGATAAGGCGAGGCAGGTCTTCAGGGAGCTGTCAAGATCCAATCAGCAATTCATCATGGTCTGCGAGATCGATGGGAGGGTCGTTGGAACAGCGGAACTCGTCATAAAACACAACCTAACCCATGGATGTAAGCCCTATGGATTCATAGAGAACGTGGTCGTGGATCAGCGCTATCGTGGCAGGGGAATAGGGGTCAAGCTCATCGAGAATTGCATCAAGATGGCTAGGGAGAGGGGATGCTATAAGCTCATCTTAACATGCAAGGATGAGCTAGTGAAATGGTATGGAAGGTTTGGATTTAAGGAGTTCGGCGAAAAGGCCCTTAGACTAGATCTGGAAGAGTGATTTAGGTGAAGGTGATCAAGCAGAAAGCTAGGAGAGCCTTTTCTCCGACGAAGATCCCTGGAGCGAGGTGGGTGATTAACCAATATATCGGCTGCCAACACGCCTGCAGATACTGTTATGCCAAGTTCATGTGTAAGTGGTATGATTATGGGAGATGGGGTTCTTGGGTGGTTGTGAGGGAGAATATGCCGGAGCTTGTGAAGGGTAGATATGTCGCTGGAAAGGTGTATATGTCGAGCGTCTCCGATCCCTATCAGCCGATCGAGAAGAGATTTGAACTCACAAGGAGGATTCTCGAAAACATGGGTAAGAGAGTGAAGATCTCGATCCTGACGAAATCCGACCTAGTTCTGAGGGATTTAGAGCTATTCAAGAGGTTTAGGAATATCGAAGTTGGGCTGACTGTGAATGGCTTCGAAGAATCCGTCAAGAATGATCTCGAACCATATTCGCCGAGCATCGGGAAGAGGATCGAGGCGTTGAAGAGATTACATGAGAGCGGGGTCAAGAACTATGCCTTCATCTCCCCAATAATCCCAAGTCTGACGGACATCGAGGGGATAATAAGCGATACCAGAGGCTTCGTCACATACTATCTCTTCGAGTTCCTAAACTTTAGAGCCGCTGGAGCGGAGTTTAGGAGGTTTCTGAGAGATAGGTATTGGGAGGCATATGAGGTTATGTCGAATAGGGATAGATTTGAGAGATATGCTAGAGATACTATTGAGGCCATTAGAAGGAGCGGGGTTAAGATAGGTGGAATATACCTACACTACCCAGAACTCACCATGTTGAAGTAAGCTATGCTTATCTCTTAACCTTCCTCTTCCCACCTCTCCAAATGGGGGGATACGTCCCTCTCTCCATGATCACTCTCTCCGTCTTCGCGGCGATTCCATGAGATGCTTCGAGAATCTCCTCTGCATTCATCTTGGCCTCGGCTAGGGCCACGAGCTCTCCCTTCAGGGTCATTAAGGCCACGGTCTCACCCCTCTTAACCGAGTCCTCAACCCTTGAGATTCCCGCAACCGCTAGATCCGCTCCATGGCATATCGCGTCGACAGCTGTGTCGAGGACATAGATCTTAGGGAGATGTTTAACTGCCTCCTCAACGGGCTTCACAACTGATCTCAGAGGCCCCTCTTCCCCATCCTCCCTAAACCTCTTCAAGGCATCATAAACGTCTAGGATCGTGACCGAGTCTTCCTCGGTGAACGGCCCAGCCCTAACTCTCCTAAGCTCCTGCATATGCGCCCCGCATCCTAGGTAGAGTCCGAGGTCGTGGCAGTATTTTCTGATATAGGTTCCGCCCGAGCATGAGATCCTCAATAGAACATCTCTCCCATCCCTCTCGATCAGCTCAGCCCTATAGATCATCCTAGTCCTTATACTCCTTGAGACGCTAGATCGAATGGGTGGAACTTGGTAGATCTCTCCAGTGAATAATCTTATGGCCTCGGCGAGCTCCTCGTCTGAAACGTCTCCATGAAGTCTGAGGACGCAGACATACTCCTTACCCCCGCGCATAACCGCCCCCGCGCATTTTGTCGCATCATTTATGAGGATCGGCAAGACCCCTGAGACCGCTGGATCAAGGGTTCCTCCATGGCCAGCCCTCCTAGCCTTGAATAAGGACTTTATCTTGGCAGATAGCTCATGGCTGGTTGGCCCCCTAGGCTTATCCAGATTAACCACGCCCAGTCTTAGAAGTTTCTCGACACTCCTCCTATATGGGTCCTCGCCATAGTCTGGATCGGTCTCGGCTTCAAGTCTAACTAGAACTCTATGTCTCTCCTCCCAAGGCGGGGTTGTGGCCTCGAAGATCATCCAACAATCCATCGAGTTCTCTCATTATAAGGTCTACGATGGGAGGGCCGTGGGCTTAACCTCAACCCTCCTTCTCATATAGTCGATCAGCCCAGCCTCCTCCAAGGCATACAAGACCTCCACATCGCTTGCGCCCTTGGAGATCTTGATCTTATGGGGGGTGAAGGCGAGGTGCGCGATATTCACCCTCCTCCTCTTAACACCCGTTAGGCTTTTGGGGCCTGTGACTAAGACGAAGTTCTTGCCTATGACATCGACGATCACGCATTTTCTAGAAGCCTCCCTCCCAGCCACCTTAACAGCTATCCTCCCAACCTCCTCGATCATCACGTTTCCTAAGAGATAGCTCCTATTTGATCTTATGCTAACCTCTATCGATCGGGTTTTGAGATGGTGGATTGCCTCTCATGGGATCAAGTGAGTGTCAAGAATCTAAATTATTAGTTTCCCGCTCTTCTTCTCGAAGATATGTGATTTCTCGAAATTGAAGTAAACCCATACCTTATCGCCCATCTCCACCTTAAAGTCAGGTGATGCTAGGGCTTTAATCGATAAGCCATCCTTTACTAAGGTTAATACAATCCTATCTCCTAAAGGTTCTACTACATGAACGGTGAACTCTATACTCCCTTTCTCCTCTCTCTTAAAAACTCTCAAATCTTGAGGTCTAACGCCATATATCAGCTCTCCTGATCCTTGAATGAGGCTAGCCCAGCTATCGGGGATCTTGAGCTTGAAAGCCCCGAAGTCTAGGGCTCCCGCCGTGATTAACGAGCAGTTAAGGAGATTCATCGGCGGGCTACCTATAAAGCCAGCGACGAAGAGATTAGCTGGTTTATCGTAGAGGTCGCCGGGGGTACCAATCTGCTGTATCTTTCCTAAGTTCATTACGGCGATTCTATCCGCCATACTCATCGCCTCAACTTGGTCATGGGTGACGTAGATCGTTGTACATCTAAATTCTCTCTGAATTCTCTTAAGCTCAGCCCTCATATACACTCTCAGTTTAGCGTCTAAGTTTGCTAAGGGCTCATCTAACAAGAGGACAGCGGGCTCAATTATTAAAGCTCTAGCGAGAGCAACTCGTTGTTGCTGTCCGCCGCTAAGCTCGTGGGGCTTTCTATCCAGAAGATCTCTTATCCTAAGAAGGTCTGCTATATCATGCACCCTTCTCCTTATTTCCTCCTTTGGAAGTTTTCGGATATATGCGGGGAAGGCTATGTTATCGAATACGTTCATATGTGGGAAGAGAGCGTAGCTCTGAAAGACCATCGATACGTTTCTCTTCTGCGGTAGCACATATATCGTCTCCCCATTATCAACCAATTCATCGCCGAAGTATACGCGACCTTTAGTAACTCTCTCCAAACCCGATATAATCCTAAGAGTCGTTGTCTTGCCACAACCACTTGGCCCTAAGAGCACCATAAATTCACCATCCTTTACTTTAAAAGTTAAGCCGTCTACAGCAACTACTCTCCCGAACTTCTTTGTAACATCTTCAAGAGTTACTGCAACCATGCCATGTAACCCCCAGCTATCTAACCTCTATTTTTCCGAGCTTTATCTTCATCAGATGCTCTCTAAATGCGAAATATATACATATTGGAGGGATGGTATAGATCACAGACAGGGCACAAGCTGATCCATAGTCTATGGCAAGACCTATTTCGCCGGGATTATGTACGAATATGGACGCTAAGCCCAGCGATATGGGATAGAGGTCTTCAGAGTATATCATGATGAGCGGCACGATGAAGTTCCCCCACCCGCTTAAGAAGCTTAAGAATGCCACTATGGCTAGCCCCGGACCAGCCGCTGGCAAGACGACCTTAAACAAGGTCATTAAGTGGCCGCAGCCACATATCCACGCCTGCTCCTCTATCTCTCTAGGTATATGATCGAAGAATCCCTTTATGATCCAGATTTGAGTTGGAATTGTTCCGGATGCTATGACGATCGCCGTTCCTAGGAGATTATCGATGAGCCCGAGAAGTTTACCAAGCCTGTATAGTGGAAGCATTTTAGCGGTCATGGGCATGAATCCTATTAGCAATATAGCGGTCATTAAGAGATCCTTCCCTCTAAAATCAAGTCTTGAGAGAGCATAGCCTGCCGGAGCACTAAGTACAATGGTGATGATCATTGTAGCAAATCCTATAAATAAGCTATTTGCTATCCATCTAGACATATAAATCGGGTGAGCTGCATATCCAGCGATCCCCTTAGTGTGTTGTTCTGTGAAAATCCTGATAAAGTTATCTAATGTGACTTCTTTAGGAATTTCAAGATAGGGGCTTCCCGTAGCGCTAAAGGCCGTGACAAAGAGCCATGCTAGAGGGGTGAGCACATAGGCGAATAAGGTGAAGAGTATGACATAGCCTATAACTGTAAAGCTTGGCTCAGCAATCTTCTTTAGCATCTTACTCATAACATCACCCCCTGACCTCGCTCATCTTTAATTGGAGTAGCGTGAGCACGAATACTATAATCGCTATTATGAAGCCGACGGCGCATCCAAAACCTAGCTCAAAGTCGCTGAAAGCTTTATGGTAGGCGTAGAGAGAGATGAGTTCTGTTTTGTAATCTGGGTAGGGTGTCTCTCCTGTAAACATATAGGCATATGTGAAATCGTCTATGTCCTCTTTGAAGATGAGGATTAAAGTTAATATCAGAGGATATTTGATTAGGGGTAAGGTTATTTTTCTAAACTTAAACCACCTAGATGCTCCATAAATGTCTGATATCTCATAATACTCCTTGGGTATGCTTGTTAAAGCCGATGCTAGGACTAGCATGGCCAAAGCATATCCGGCCCAACAGTTAACCGCTATTATGCTCTCAGTTAATCTCTCATATGTCCAGCTTTGGGGAGGCAGGTTTAAAGCTCTTAAAACTCTATTGACCGTTCCGTAGTCAGGTTCGAGCATGCTTAACCATACATATGAATGTATAGCTCCAGGGATTATGTAAGGTAGAAGGAAAATGGCGGCCATTACCCCCTTGCCCTTGAAAGCCTTGGAGGTTATGTAAAAGGCTGCGGCGAGACCTAGGAGGAAGCGTAATGCTAGGGATGCGAGGCAATAGTAAAGAGTCACTTTCATCGAGATCCAGAAGTAACTGTCGCTAAGAGCTTTTATGTAATTCTTTAAGCCTACGAAATTGTAATGTAAGAACTTTTTGCCTACAAGCGCCATATCCGTGAAGCCTATCCATATAGTCCATATCGTTGGGATTAGCTGAAATATCACTAAGATTATCAGAGCTGGAATTAAAAATAAAGTTAAGACCAAGATTTTGGCATTAACCTTTACTCGGTCTTTAATTTCCTTCATCCACCAATAAAAAATAAGGAGTATTGTATTTAGAGTTTGCTCTTAACCCTGTCGGCCCCGAGTTCGGCGGTCACCGCTGCTGCAAAGGCCTCCATGCACTCCTCAGGAGTTTTACCTTCGGTTACTAACTCCTTTTTCACGGTATCCTGCAAAACTTTCAGATACTTCCTAATACCCAGGGCTAAAGGCTTCGCTACGCCATATTTCTCCATAGCCTCGGTATTCCATTTAAGGAATACGTCTTTAGCGTAATCTCCTATTACCGCATCGGCACGTGCAACTAGGTGACTGGTCTTGTAACCCCAACTAGACATAACTTCCGGTTTAACGAGCTCCTTTATTAGCTCGAAGGCCAATTCTGGGTGTTCCGATTTCGCGCCTATAGCCCACGCATAATCCCTCATAGTCACAACATACTTCGGAGCTCCAGCCTCTCCCGAGCCAGGTAGATATGCGTAGCCGACAACTTCCTCCCTATTAGGTATCTCATAAGCCATCCCAGGACCCCATTTCTCGCTATAACACCAGGT
>Ga0180301_10004323_pt1 | contig 10975 bp, 7 predicted proteins | sample GuaBasSediGuay16_FD_121797 | JGI IMG/M metagenome (GOLD analysis project Ga0180301, IMG submission 121797) | Subseafloor sediment microbial communities from Guaymas Basin, Gulf of California, Mexico - Guay16, Core 4569-2, 12-15 cm | ecosystem: Environmental > Aquatic > Marine > Hydrothermal... | reverse complement strand
CCAGTTTATAGAGGAGATGGAGAGACAGAGGATAGCAGTTGCATGTGGTGGTGGTCCTGTTGCCACTGTGATGAAGGCTGCAAAGATGCTTGGTGCTGAGAGATCCGTTATCCTCCATACCACCACGTCTGCTGATGTTGTGGGTAATTACTCAGGTTATGTTGTGGGATATGTTTCAGCAGCACTGGTTAAAGGGAATGAAAAGGAGGAAGGTATAGAGGATTCAGAGGTTGAAAAGCCCTTTGACCTTACAAAAGAGCAGAAGAAAACCCTCCTGAATATTGCAAGGAAAACCCTTGAGGAATACCTTAAAACAGGGAATATCCCTGAATTTCACATAGATGACCCTGAACTTCAAAAGAACATGGGAGTTTTTGTTACACTGAAAAAACACGGACAACTTCGTGGTTGTATTGGGCTCATAAGGGGTGTAAAACCCCTCTATCTGGGTGTTCAGGAAATGGCAATATCTGCTGCAACAAGGGACCCAAGGTTTCCACCTGTTAAATATGATGAACTGAAGGATATAGAGATAGAGATATCCGTTTTGACCCCCTTTCAGCGTGTGAAAAAACCTGAAGAAATAAAAATCGGGAGGGATGGTCTTTACATTGTTAAGGGTTTCTACTCAGGCCTGCTCCTCCCACAGGTTCCTGTTGAATGGGGATGGGACAGGGAAACATTCCTCAGGCAGGTGTGTTACAAGGCCGGGCTTCCTGGTGATGCCTGGAGGGATGCAGAACTATATAAATTCCAGGCGCTTGTTTTCTCTGAGGAATGAGCATAAAGAAAAAGGTCTCTGCTGCAATCTATAACTATAAGATGCTTGAAATGGGTGATAGGGTTGCAATTGCTTTTTCTGGTGGAAAGGATAGTGTTGCCCTGACACTTTTTCTAAAGGAGAGAAAGGAAATCAGTGAGTTTCTCCTGATTCACATTGACCATGGTTTTGGAGAGGACAGGGATAAAATAAAAAAAATGATGGAAGCCTCTGGACTACCCCATGTGATTGATGTTGTGGACATTTCTAAAGAGGTAAAAAAGGACCACAGAACCCCCTGTTTCTTATGCAGTTTTTTCAGGAGAAAGAGAATATTTGAAATAGCCCATGAAAATGGCTTCAAAAAGATTGCATTTGGACACACAAGGGACGATGCTGTTGTAACATTTATCATGAATATCTTTTATCATGGAGAGGTCTCCACACTGAAACCTATTCAGGATTTCTTTGATGGTGAGATTATTATGTTGAGGCCAATGTATTATGTGAGGGAGGCAGAGATCGAGAATTTCCTGCGAAGAGAGGGTATAGAATATACGGAAAATCCATGCCCTTATAAGAATCAAACACGCAGATTCAGAATCAAAGAGATGATTGAATCCTTCCCTGATGGAATGAACAATGTATATAAAGCCATGTTCAACATAAAAAAGGAATATCTTCCATGAGAAAAACCATTATCCTGATTCTCCTTGGATTCAAACTTTTTGCAGGATTTAAAATAATAGATGTGCAGTTTGAAGGTAACAGGGCATTCAGGTCAAAATTTCTCATGGAAAAAATCCAATCAAAGGTGGGAAATGAATATAATGAGTATGTTCTCAGGCACGATGAATTGAAACTCCTTATGTTATACAGGGATAACGGTTACTTTGATGTTGAGGTGAAGAAGTACATAAAGGTGAACCTGAGAAAAAAGGGTGTATCCCTTAAATTCAAGATTGAAGAAGGAATGCTCTATCCTATAAAAAAGATTGAGATATTAGGGAATTTCAACATACCAAGGGACTCCATTCTTTCCCTCTTAAGGGTTAAAAGGGACGGCCCGTATGATGCACTCAGAATCTCTCTCTCAAACTATGCCATTATGGATTATTATTCAAGGAAGGGATTTGCCTACGCCAATGTCAGGGATACATTCGTTGTTCTGAAGGACATGGGTGTTATTGTAAAGTTTCTGATTGATGAAGGTAAACGGGTTTATATTAAGGATGTCCAGGTTGAAAACAGGACAAAAATCAGGGAATCAGTACTAAAAAAATACATCACGCTGAAAAAGGGTGAAATATACAATCCTGAAAAGGTTACCAGGATAAAGAGGGACCTGCTTTCAACCCATCTATTTGGAAGGATAGGGACAAAAACTGAAGGAGAACTTGAACAAAAAGACTCTGTTGTTGTCAAATTCATTCTCTACCCTTCCAAGTTGCTGGATATAACCTTTGGTGGTGGTTTCCTTTCACCTGAGTGGCTCATTGCAAAGGGAGGAATTGTCAAGAGGGGAATACTGGGGGGTGAACACAGGCTTAAAATAACCGGTGAATATGGTTTTGGAATAAACGGAGGAAGAAAGGACAACATTTTCTTAACATTCACATCCAGGGACATCCTGTATTCACCATTCAACCTGATACTTAAATACAAACTCATGGAGGAGGTTAAAGACTACCATTCTTTCCTGAAGGTGTACGAGGGACAACTGGGTTATACCCATTCAGAAAATCGTGGTGGTTATATCAGCATAAAATGGAAGGATGAGAACACTGTTAGTGATACTGCCTCTTATCAATCATATGAAAGGGTACTCTCATTCCACACAGAGGTTGATTTCAGGGATAATCCCTTTGACCCAACAAAGGGGATAAAAATCCTTGTGAACCTTGCACATGGTGGTGGTTTTCTGGGAGGCGGTAATAACTTCCAATCTTATCTTTTCAGGGCTGGTGGTGCTATTGGCATAGGGAAACTGGTCTTTGAAATGTTTGGAGGGACTGGAAAGGTATTTTATACAGACCTTCCCACATACTCAAGCCTCTTTTACACAGATGGAAGAACAACTGTAAGGGGGCTTCCTGCCTACTCTATTGGAGGGATAGTTGATTCCCTCACCCAGAAGAGATACTATGATGAGTTCAAATCATTCAATTTTCAGGTTAAATACAGAATTATTCCCTCACTGTACTTCATTGTGTTTTATGATGGTCTGTTCATCCAGACCAATTACCTTTCCTATGGTCTGGGAATAAACTACATCACACCAGTGGGCCCTTTGAGGCTTGAATTTGGGATGTGCGAAAGTGAAAAGAACTTTGTTTTGAGCATTGGAGGAATACTGTGAGGTGGTTTAAGTTAATCCTCAAAATCACAGGGATAATACTGGGAGTTGTGATAATCGGGATAGTCATTTTTCTCAATACCCCTTATATGAAGAATATAGTTGAAAGGATAGCAAATGGATTCCTCAAGGGTGAAGTATCCATTGAGAGTTTGAGGCTTACACCTGTAAGCATCAGAATAAGAGGGTTTAAATGGTCAGAGAATGGTGAAGACATCATTAAACTTGATTACTGTGGTGTAAACTTTAACCCTCTTGAAATTAAGAATTTAAAAATAAGAAAGGTTGTGGTTGCAGGGCTCGTGATGAATGCACCAGAGAGTTTAAAAACCCATTTAAACCTTCCTGAAAGGAAACGGGAAGGGGTGAACATACCACCCATCACGGTTAAGTACATAAGACTGGATAGTATAAGTGCTTATTCAAAGGGGCATAAAATTGACCTGAACACCACCCTATCCATTATCAGTGATACCTCTGGAATGAGCATTGGATTTTCAAGACTTGTTTTTAATCTGGATGAAGAGGAACTGGTTTCAGGAATGAACGGGGAAATCCTTATAAAGGATATGAACAGAATAAGGATTGATTCACTTTCAATAGGATTAATCGGTGGAAGAATGTTCGTTGATGGGATAATTGATACAACTCTTAACCTTTCTCTACTCCTGACAAATATCCATTTAAGTAAACTTCGGGGGATTGCAAAGGATACAACACTCACAGGGATCTTCAATCTGAAGGCATTGGTTGGTGGAAGTATCAAGGAGCCAGATGTAAAGGCAAGAATAAACCTGAGAAAACCAGAATTCAATGGTTACTCCTTAAATCTGGTTAATGTTGATGCACATCTTAAAGGTAAAGAGTATTCAGCAACCCTCTCTGTGGACACTGAACTCTCGGGTGAAATTACAGGTGAGATACAGAGATTCACAAGGGGTAAACTACATTTAACAAAACTCAACCTTGAAAAATTCACAGGAACGGGAACAGAACTCAACGGAAACATCACATTCAACCTTGATAAAAACTTCAATGGCGACTTTAATATACAACTGTATCAATCTGATTATGAAGGGATAAACTTTGATAAGATAAAACTGATTGCACGAAGGGTGGGGCTTGATTTTTACCTGGATACCCTTGTTGTTATGGGTGAGATTGGCAGGCTCTTTGCTGGTGGTGAATTTGTTTCAGGTGCTCTTGATGTAAGTGCATGGAGTGATTCCCTTGATATTGGGATAATGAAAAAATTTGTTAAAAAGTATGATATGGATGGGATTTTAAAGATGAATATCAGTGTTAAAGGTAAACCCCAAAATCCTTCTGCCACAGGAAATATATTCATTCATAAATTCACCTTCAGGAACATATCCATGGATTCCCTCTGTCTGGCACTCAACCTGTCTGATAAGAAAAACGGGATGGCTACAATAAAGGTATGCAACTTCAAACAGGGTAAGACAACGGTTGACACCCTTTTGCTCAAGGCCTCCCTTGAGGATACTGTTGCAAGATTTGGTATTATCTCATACCTCGGCAAACAGAATTTGAAGATTTCAGGAAAGACCAGCACAGGCATGCCATTTGTATGCAGACTGGATACATTCCTCTTCAGAAAGAAGGGAAAGAAGGATATAAGGAACCTGAAACCCATCTTAATCAACATGAACAGGGGTGAACTATCCATTAGAGACTTCTCTATGAAAGGCCCTGGTTTCCAGTTTATTCTGAATGGGACACTTGGTAAAAAGATTGACTTCCTTATGAACATCTCCTCCCCTGACCTGAGAAGGATTGCCATGTATATGGGTTTGAAACACATACTCAAAGGTGATGTTGACCTATATATAAATGTTCAGGGAACAAAATCTTCACCCATTGCAAGTGTGTATGGCAAGATAAATCAGTTCCAGTTTGATGAGGCGAATTTTGACAGTATATCCATCATTGCTGAATACAACAAGGATAGGGTAAAACTGATTGCCCTGAACCTTGCTAAAGACACGATTGTATCCCATGTTGATGCCGAGATACCCATGGGCAAAAAGGGAATAGACAAAAATGGGGATTTCTCCTTCAATGCAAACATAAAATTTGACAACATTGCCTGGGCATTGACAAGGTGGCGTTCAATGATTGACGTGTATAAAGGCGGAATAGACCTGAAGGTGAATGGTTCAGGTAGCATAAACAACCCTGTGATTGATGGCAATGTAAAGATTCAGAACCTCTGCATGAACATACCAACAGCAGGCATGAGGATGGAGGGATTTGATGGCAATGTGGCCATATCAAAAAAGGGTATAGACATAGATATTAAAAACAGGGATAAAACAATCAAGGTGAATGGTAAAATGGGGATGGAAGGATTCAGGATGGGCAAAATGGACATAGGGATTGACCTTACTGGATTCCATATAAAGGATGTGATGAATGTTGAGGCTCTCCTTGATGGTAAATTGAAGTATGCAGGAACCGTGAAGCATGCAAGCCTCACAGGAGACATAAACATCTACAAGGTGGTTGCAAATATTCCATTCCAGGGTAGAAGGAAGGGAACAAAGCCAAGACCAAGCCCTGTTGACATTGACATAAAGATACACATGCCAAGGAATGTATGGGTGAGGAATGAGTTTGTTGATATGGAACTTGGTGGAGATATAAGGTTTATAAGGAAACAGAGGATGAAGATGGAAGGAACAATGGAGATAAAGGGTGGATATTTTTACTACTTTGACAAGCCATTTGATGTGGAGGAAGGAAAATTTGTGTTTGTTGAGGACATAATACCCAATATAAACCTAAAGGCAAGGTCAACCCTTACATACAGATACACGGATGAAGAGGGAGAAACAAGGGAGATACAGGGACCTGTTGTTCTTATTGTTTCTGGAACCCTTGACAATCTCCAGTTTGACCTTTATACAGAGTCTCCCCTACCCCCACTCACACTTCAGGAGATTATTCCACTTCTTAATCTTGATATGACATGGTCTGAACTTGCATCGTTCCAGAGGATGAGCAAAACCCTCCCTTCAAAGGCGGTTTCATTCTTTCTCAGGACACAACTACTCAACAGGATTCAGAGTTCCCTGGGAATTGATGCACTTGACCTGAATGCAAACCTATTTGGCGAAGAAAAATCCACCCAGATTACTGTTGGAAAATACTTCACAAAGAACCTCTATGGTAGTTATACCCATGACATACTCTCAGAGTATCCAGACCAGTTTCTCCTGAAATATATCCTGAAACGGGGAGATATACTAATCCAGAGGGATGAATACGGCAGATACTGGGGTGGATTTGAGATAACAATCAGCAGATGAATTTTTCACATACATTCTGAGTAATTTATAAAAAGGGAGGTTCTAATGGTGTTTTTGCAGGTAGCATTGATACTTGGCATTGGCCTGTTCATCTTCATAATAGCATTTCTGGGTATCAAACTCGTGATGAAGGAATTAAGAAAAAAACTGAACCCGATTGCAGAAAAACTTGGGGGAAGGGTTGTTTCAGGAAAATGGGACATATGGGTTGAGGCAGTTATTGATGGCTTTACTGTAAAAATTAAACTCAGACCACCCAGCCAGTACAACAGGGAAACCCTGTATATAAACGTAGTGAAGCCATTCATTGGGAAATTCACTGTTAAGAGAAGGTCAAAACTTGATGAAATATTCTCAACAAACAGGATTGTGAAGACCCATGACCCTGAATTTGACAGAGATTATATTATAAAATCACCTGTACCTGTGCAGGTTTCTCCCCATTTTCAGGATGTTTCAAGAAGGTCTGCAATAAGGTTTTTCTTTGAGAATGGATTCAATACCCTCCAGTACAATGGAAGGGAGTTTGTTTTTACAAAAGAGGGTTATTCAAAAGAAGACATAAGACCAGAACGCATGGAAGTCTTTGTGAAAAAGGCACTGGATTTTATCAGATAAGCCATTCCCCTGATGTCTAAATAAAAAAGCCCTCCCGTCCACAAAAATATAAGGATAAAATACACGGGGTTATAAGGGGGAAGTTGTGGCGGGAGGGAACCCTTAGGGAGAGTTAAAAGGGAGGAGTAACCCCGACCTCGCTCCCTATCTCCCTCATATCTTCAACAACTTTATAGTATATCTCCACTTCCTGAGAGAATCTTTCTTCCTGTTCCCATTCCTTCTCACCAGCAACATAGATTCTCTCTTTACCTTCTGCCTTGTTTGAGTTCTTCAACATTCTCATATACTTATCCATGTTCTCCTTAAATATACTCACATCTGTGAATGCGTCAACCCTCATGGCACCAAAAAAGTGGCAAACATTTGGAGGTTCACCCTTCTTACCATAAACATCAAGACCAAAGGCACCGTTGGAGAGGACACCACTGAATATGTCAACAATCACACCAAGCCCATAACCCTTATGCCCACCAGTCTCCTCCTCAGCACCACCAAGAGGCAACAGTCCTCCTCCACGTCTCTCAAGAAGATTCTTCAGCACAACTGATGGGTCAGTTGTTGGCTTACCTGTCTCGTCGGTTGCCCATACCTCTGGAATGGGTTTCCCGTGTCTGTTGTAAACCTCAAGTTTTCCCCTTGGAACTGTGCTTGTTGCCATATCCAGAACAAAGGCCTTTTCTTCCTTGCATGGCACTGCAAAGGCAATGGGGTTTGTTCCATAAATGGCATCCCTTCCATTGGTTGGAACAACAAGTGGTGCAGAGTTTGTTATAGAGATTCCAATAAGATTTTCGTGTTTTAGTGCCATCATTGCATAGTATCCAGCAATACCATAGTGGTTTGAGTTCCTAACCACACCAAAGGCAATGTAATTCTCAAGCGCCTTTTCTATAACCTTCTCCATTGTCCTGTATGAAACGGGCTGACCAAGACCACCATGACCATCAACAGTTATACTCACAGGGGTTTCTTTCAGAATCTCCATCTTTGCATCTGGAATCATTATTCCATCCTTAATTCCCTTCACATACCTTCTGAGCCTTGCCACACCATGAGAGTGAATCCCTCTCCTGTCAGCAGCAACAAGCACATCCGCAATTATGTCTGCATCCTCTTTTGTAACATTCAACTTAACAAAAACATCGCTAACAAAACCTTTGAGTTTGTCTATTGGTATTTTATGATACTCCTCCATGCTTCCTCCTTTTTTCCCTATTCTCTATCAAAATCAATGCTTTGTCAATACCATAAAATTCAACTTCCATATAAAACCTTTTCACAGAATCCATAGAAAAACATTGCTAATCCCACCCTTCATAATGTAGCAGGTGGGAGGAATTAGATTAAACCTCATTCAACTCCCCAGGTCATTGAATTTGACCCCAACCCATGCACAAACAATATGGGATATGGTTTATATGGCGCAGAGAAAAGGATAACAGATAAAAAGATTAAAATTAAAACAAATCTCTTCATCTTTACCCCCTTCTTACTTAATTAAATCCTTCAAATACCATTTATTGGTACCATTAGACCTTATTACAAACCAGTCACCATCATAGGCAATAAACCACAGCCCATCTGGTGACCATTTTATACCATCTCCAGATTTAAAATAACTAATTGTATCAATTTCGTCCGTCTCTATATTTATTTCCATTGGGTCAAAAAAGTACGAAAAAGTTATAATTTTATTACTACCTGCAGGACCCCAGTCTGGTTTTTTTGCTTTTTGATACACCTTTATAGAATCACCATCCAGATTCACTATATGTGTCCACCATTCCCCATACGCAATCAAACTATCATCAGGACTCCATGCAGGATATTTTGCATCAGCATCAGGAACTATGCAATGATTATTTGAACCATCCCTGTTCATAACCCATATCCCTGAATCTGGTTTCTCATAAACTATTCTACTTGCATCTGGTGAAAAATCTGGATGTAATCCATAACCCACCTTCTCCAACCCACTGCCATCCCGCCTCATTACCCATATCTCCTTATAATTAGCATCTCCTATTACTACCCACTCACCTGCACTCGATATACAATCTATCCCCTGCAGAGCATCATCAAATATCTCCCCTATCACTCTATACCCACTACCATCAGCATTAACCTCACATAACTCACTCACCTCACTCTTTATATCACTACGCTCATAAAACCATCCCTTTACATTCTCCCATACACGCTCCTCCCTCACAAATAACACCTTTCCATCACTACCCCAGTTAGGTGAATGCACCATTACATCCACCTCCTCCCACCGCTTCTCACATCCCACAAAAACCAAAATAACCAGCAGCAATATAAAAAACCTTCTCATTATATCACCCCCTGATTAAGGTTCTTTTAAGGTTTTTATCTTTCTATTCTGAGCATCTTTGACCTGAATTAAAGAATTGATTATTTTTATTCTACCAGAAGAAATTACATTTTCAAGCATTTTTTAACCTTTCAGGTATCCTGCACCATCTATCATCATATCCCTTATAATCAGGATACCTCAAATCCCCTATCTTTGCCCCATTGATATTCACAGTCACCCTTGTCTGTGCAAGGAAATATACATTATCAAGTTTGAAGTAAATGGCGCAGGATTCAGGAGAGGCCATGAGAGTATCTATAGAGCCATCTGTTAAAAATGTAGTATCAACTGTATCCTCTTTTACCTCAACAAGGATGATTGAATCAAGGGTGGGGGGATTCTCAAGGGCATGTATGAAATTCTCTAACTTCTTTACCTCATACTTATGCATTACATGTTTAAGACCCTCTGGTTCTATCGTTAAATTAGGATTATCAGGATAAATATTCTTGAGATTCTGACTCTTAACCCATACATTCTCATCACTGTTACTACCCCAATCATACCACCAGAACGTACTCCCACCTTTGAGCCCTGCTATCACTGTCCACCTTATCCCTCTACCTACATCCCCACTATAATACGCCGCAGCAGCTATACCCGCAGCTATTGCTGTCTCCACTGTACCCATACCCACTATGAAATTCCGCCAACTATCGTACATCCAGTGATCCGACAATATAACATGATACCCATTAGAAATCGTATGCAATGACGAACTATTTAATCTCCTCAAAAATTTATTCTGCCCCATTATAGGCCTGGCTAAATCATGCCCTCCCGGTGTCCACTTCGCTGAAAGATATAATAATACTGCCTCTGTAACCCCATATCCCAATCCCCCTAACCCCCACTCCACTAATTTCGTGTTAAATAAATTTAATACCTCCACAAACTTCTCAAATCTCCAAAAATCAATCTCACTCGGAACCCCCTGCCAATCCCATAAAAATGGCGCTATATACACCATAAAAAACACAAATAACTCTCCTTCACCCCATGTAGCCCATGGCGAACCTTGATGGGTGTCCCTATCATCACTACTTTCTCTATCCTGCCCCTCATCTCAGGATATACTCGTAATGCCTCCCGTGTAACCAATCCTCCCATTGAATGTGCCACTATTATCACCTTCGCATCCGGATTATCCTCCCAGTCTTCCCCATAATACTCCTCCAATACCTCCTTAACCCTCTCCCACAACAACGAACTTGCACCTTTACTATGTTCCCAACCAAGAGTATCATATTTTATTGGAACTTCACATGTTATCCATTCTGTCCCTGTATTCTGTATTACAGGCTCCCTTATCTCCACCCCCCAAACAGGCCTCAAAATAGGTATATCCTCACTATCCACTGTCATACGATTGGGATAATTTATTATCTCCAAAAAGGATTTGTTGGGGTAACGGGGTCCAACTGGTGGAGGTAAATTAGGATCTGGAGTATACGTCTGTGGTTCTATCCCATTTTCTTTCTCCCATTCATACCATGCCCAGGCATAGGGTCTCATAAGGGGAAGGAAAT
>Ga0180301_10004321_pt1 | contig 10976 bp, 9 predicted proteins | sample GuaBasSediGuay16_FD_121797 | JGI IMG/M metagenome (GOLD analysis project Ga0180301, IMG submission 121797) | Subseafloor sediment microbial communities from Guaymas Basin, Gulf of California, Mexico - Guay16, Core 4569-2, 12-15 cm | ecosystem: Environmental > Aquatic > Marine > Hydrothermal... | reverse complement strand
ATAGACCCACCGTTTGCAGGCGATAGTCGGCATAGCCAGAACGTTGCGAAGCAGCTCGCCCGGCTTTCTATCTGAAAGCGGCATTTCGTCCGAAGACCATTTATGGACGCGGTCGAGGTAGCCTGGTCTTTTACGGGGCCTGTCATAGACGGGAACTCCGCCACCGAGAACGAGTGTCGAAGCCGGAATATCGCAAACCTTTTCTCCGCGCCACGTGCAGGTCAGTCTATCTCCGTCGACCACCTCGCCGATTTGTTCGATATGAAGTTCCCATTTCTCGGCAACTTCGCGTAGTTCCCTCTCTCTGCCTTTCTTTCCGATTATCAACATCCGCTCCTGGCTTTCCGAGAGAAGAATCTCGTAGGGAATCATCCCCTCCTCGCGAAGTGGAACCTTATCGAGGTCGAGTGTGATACCTACCCCGCCGGCCTCCGCCATCTCGGAACTGCTGCAGGTAATCCCGGCGGCGCCCATATCTTGAATACCCTCGGCAAGACCGAGCTTAATAATCTCCAGTGTGGCTTCGAGAAGCAGTTTTTCAAGAAACGGGTCGCCAATCTGGACACTCGGGCGGTCGACATCGGAATCTTCCCTCAGTTCTCCGCTCGCGAAAGTAGCGCCGTGGATACCGTCGCGACCGGTCGAAGCTCCGATAATAAATACGGGGTTTCCTATGGTGCTTGCCTTTGCGGGCATCATCTTGTCGATATCGGCGATACCGACAGCCATCGCGTTGACGAGACAATTGCCGGCATAGGCGCTGTCGAACTCGACCAAACCGCCGACAGTGGGCACGCCGAAGCAGTTGCCGTATCGCGCGATGCCCTCCACAACGCCGTTGAAACGGTGTTGTTGTAACGGTTCCGTAAGCTCGCCGAAATACAGAGCGTCGAGCGCCGCGATGGGGCGCGCACCCATACTGAAGATATCGCGCAGAATTCCGCCGACTCCAGTCGCCGCACCCTGGAACGGCACAATCGCCGACGGATGGTTATGGCTTTCGATTTTGAAAACGAGCGCTTTACCGTCGCCGATATCGAGCGCACCGGCGTTCTCCTCCCCCGCCGCCGCGAGCACGTGTTCCCCCTCGCGAGGTAATGTCTTCAGGTATTTAATAGAGCTTTTATAGCTGCAATGTTCGCTCCACATAACCGAATATACTCCAAGCTCCGTGAAATTGGGTTTTCGGCCTAGTATTTTGCAAATTCGCTCGAATTCTTCACCAGAAAGACCGTGCTTCTCTACAAGTTCTGGAGTTATCGGGGGTTCTTTCATATCGGTTTCCATTAAATCGATTTGTTCGATTCAATATATTTCGCGGCTGTTGTTCGGTCAAGGGATATGTAACGATGAGTTTCCCGAAAAACTATAAAAAAGAGATTTTGAATTGCTAGGCGATTGCCCGCGATTTCAGTCGTCGGATTATTTAAACGCCTGTTATTTCCTAAAAGGAGCGAGTCGATGAAGTCATAGAGCAAGTCGGTTCCGATACTATTCGGCGATGCAGACTTCCTGCGGTCGCTGGCGCGAGAGTGGTGCCCGTGTGTGGTGGGGAATCCGTGCGGTCGGAAATAATATATTCTAAAACCTTACCGACCGTAGCACGGAGCGTGCCAGCGCGAAACCGCCTGTGTCGTGATTGTCGCGCGGTATATAACTCGAATACCTAGCCAATTATTGGATTAAATAGGCTTGCAGATTTCTTATATCGAAACTATATTTAATTTGAAAATTATGAGAAGAACTACTGTTAAAACTGGTCTCGATAGACTGCCCGGATATATTTCGGAATTGCCTTTAGGAAAAACACCGGGCGTATTGTGCCATCAGGCTTCGGTTACAGGGGAATTAACCTTCATTATCGATTTTCTGATGGAGATGAATATCGAACCACGCGCGATATTCGGTCCACAACACGGGCTATTCGGTATAGACCAGGCGAATATGGTAGAATGGGAAGGCGATTTCTACAGCCGGGTTGGCATTCCGGTTTATTCCCTTTACGGCAAGAACCGGGAACCGACTATAGAAACGCTATCCGGCTTGAGCAGTCTTCTCGTGGATTTGCAAGATGCCGGCGCCCGCTACTATACCTATATCTGGACAGCGCTGCTTACCCTTCGCGCCTGTTATAAAGCCGGAATCCCCGTAATTATTTTAGATAGACCCAATCCGATAGGCGGAAAGATAATTGAAGGTCCCGGTATCGAAACTGGATACGAAAGTTTCGTCGGCTTATCCAGTATTCCTATCAGGCATGGTTGCTCGATTTGCGAGTTATTGAGCCTTCTTGCCGGTCGTGAGGGTCTTGAAAGTGCGCTTTATACAGTCCCGATGGACGGCTGGAATCGAGATATGCTTTGGACGGATACCGGTTTGCAATGGGTTAATCCATCGCCAAATATGCCTTCTCCGACCGCCGCGTTCGTTTATCCCGGAGGTTGTCTTGTCGAGGGCACGAACCTGTCCGAGGGGCGTGGAACGACTCGGCCGTTCGAGCTTGTCGGAGCGCCGTGGGTAGATGCGCAGGATTTCGCCGAAGAATTATCGCGCGAAAACCTTAACGGCGTCGCTTTCCGACCTTGCTCTTTCAAACCGACATTCGATAAATACGCAGGAGAGACTTGTAACGGCGTTCAGGTTCACATTACGGAAAAAACCGAGTTTAAGCCGGTGATAACGTATTACACGATTATAAAAACGGCGCGGGCGCTCTATCCAACAAATTTCCGCTGGGCCGAGCCGCCGTATGAATACGAATTCGAGAAGCTTCCGATAGATATTCTCGCTGGAGGGTCGGCATTCCGCGAGGCTTTGGAATCGAATACGCCGGCTTCCGAGCTCGAAAAAAGCTGGCATAATAACGAAAGCCGTTTCCGCGCGGAACGGGAACCCTATTTAATCTATGGATATGGACGCTATCATTCTGTGTGCGGGTGAAGGAACGCGACTTAGGCCGCTAACGCTGCACAAGGCAAAACCGGTGATTCCGGTAGTCTGCGAACCGATACTGAGTCATATACTCGGCGAATTGGAGAAATACGGTATTTTCCGAGCCGCGGCGAATATATGGCACAGGCAGGAGGATTTCCTCGATTTTTGCGAGGCTTCCGGTGCGTCTCCAGTTCGTTTATCCCTCGTCCCGGAGAAAACGCTTCTCGGAACCGGCGGCGGTATATCTAATGTCGCCGCGCATTTGCAGTCCACGGGGCCGGTTCTCGTTCATAACGGAGACATATATACAGATGCCGACCTTTCCTCCGTTATCCGCGAACATAGAGCATCGGGGGCGATGCTAACACTTCTGACCCGCGACGGTGAACCTGAAATAGAGACTATCGGAAATGAGGTTATCGACATTGCCGGCAGGCTCGGTAAAAAGGGAGAGAATGCGTGGAAATTCACAGGTATCAGCGTTTGGGATAGCGAGGCGTTGGAATACTTGCCTCGCCCCGGTGTATTCGGCGACGCGGTAGATACGATGGTCTCGATTCTTAAAGCCGCACCCGGAGCGATTAAAGCGCATAATATCGGCGACGCTCTCTGGACAGATATCGGAACACCGGACGAATATCTCGAACTCCACCGCCGGCTTCTCGGCAAAGAAGTCTATTCAAAGGAAAATATAGAATTGCCGCCGGGTGTTCGTGTCGACGGTTTTCTATGTTTATGTCGTAACGCCCGAATCGGTGCCGGTAGCGTTCTCGAAGATGTGATAGTCTGGCCGGACAGCGAGATTCCGCAGGGAAGCGTTTTGAATCGTGCGGTTGTCGGCCCGTTCGGGATTTTGAGGATATGATTAATCGAAAACTATTGGCGCGACTTTTCGAGAGTGCGGGATTTCCAGCCGACGCGGTAATCGAGCAGCTTCCGGGCGCAGGTTCGGATAGGCAGTTCGCGCGCGTCTACGACGGCTCCCACACCGCTATATTAATGTTCGGGACCGGCCACGGCGCAGCGCTGGACGACTGGCTAGCTATCCAGCTATACCTTTCCAGTCTGGGATTCGGAGTTCCGCGAGTCTATGCGAGTAATTCGAGTATTCCGGCCCTGGTCGTCGAGGATATCGGCGAAATGCGACCACCTAAATTAAGCGAATACCAGCTGATAGTCCGTGAACTTGCGCGGCTCGCGGTTATCGGAAGTAAAGAAATTGGGAAATGCCGCGTAGTCGCCGACAGGCCGTTCGATTCCGACGCCTTCCGCTGGGAATCGCAATACTTCTCCGAGCGGTATCTTCTTGAATATAAAGGGATTTCGCAAAATAAAATAGAAAAATTCACTGTCGGATTCGATGCACTCGCAGAAAGGCTTGCCGGGCTTACAAAAGCTTTTTGCCACAGGGATTTCCAATCGAGCAATATCGCGGTAAGAGATAGTAAAGTCCGAATAATCGATTTTCAATCCGCAAAACTAGGTCCGCCGGAATACGACCTGGCGAGCCTGTTATGGGATTCACGCGTAGATATTCAAGAAGATACCAGAAACGAACTTATCGGTGAATACATAGACGCAATGCGCGAACTCGATTATCCGGTCGATGCCGGAGAATTTAAGGAGAACGTTCAATTCGCTGCGATATCGCGAATGATGCAGGCCCTCGGGGCGTATTGCTTTTTATCGAACGTAAAAGGAAAGAGGAAATTTATAACCCTTATTAAGCCGGCGGAAATAAGATTACGGGAATTACTTAATAAATTGGATTATATATCCGGGTTAACCGATTATATATAAAAAGAGATTTTCCGTCTTTAATGCGATACACACGGAATCGGTGGGGACGAAGGGTTTCTGAATCCTGGATTCTCAGAACCAAATATCAATCCTTATTATACAATTCTGTTTTCACCAATAATTTCCCCCGTCGTCTATATTGGAACTCGACGGCGGAAAACCGGGGCCCCAGTCGTTCGTGTCTGTGCCGTTATCGCGGTAAGGGACGTCGTTCCAGTATAGTTCGTTATTCTGAATAATGTTCTCGGTGCAGGTATCGTCGTCGATATTTATACCGTATTTTTGGCCTGCACCGATTATTTGATTGCCAGTTATCACGTTGCGGTCGCACTCGTATGCCAGATGCAACCCGTTGTAGAACTGGTATGTGCGATTGGAGTTATTATAAACCATATTGCCGGTTATGCTGTTATACATCGATTGGTAAATATAGAATCCGTGCGTTCCGTTGGCCTCGATATAGTTACCGTTAAACACGTTGTTCTGGGAATCGATTAGGAGAATACCGTTATTATAATTGTCCCTGCAGGTGTTGCTGTTGACAATGTTCCTGTCGGAGTTCTCGATATATATTCCACTCCCGCCGTTGCCGTTTACGGTATTTCCGATAAGCGCATTTCCCGGTGATTCGAAAAGCCGAATTCCACGGGCATAATTGCCGTCGACTCGGCAATTCAATATCGTATTGTCTGACGAACTATGAAGTAGAATCGCATCCTCGTTGCAGTCCTCGGCCCAGCAACGGTCGATGACGCTTTTCTCGACATATTTAAAATAGATTCCGCTGCCGCCGCAACCGGTCGAACTTGTCGATGAAACGAACAGGTTCGATATCGTTATCCCCCTGCGGTTGTCTCCGGGAATGCCCTCGACATGGATTATATGGACATCGATAGCGAAATCAGAGAATATTTTGGTAGCTCTTCCGGCGCCACGGATAGCTATATTATCGCCGCTTACCACGACCGCGCCGTTCGTTCTGTAATCGCCAGATTTGATATATAGTTCTCCCCCTCCGAGAGAAGCGAGCGAATCTATCGCGGCGTTAATCTGTATCTGTGCAGATGACGACCCGCAGACGAAATCGCCGGTGCTGTCAGGTGAAGCCGAGATTGTCAGAGCAACACCGTTACCCGGGCATACAACGCTCATTTCAGCCGTGAGGCTGTCGGCAATCGCCGCCCGATAGGCGTAAGGACTCGAGGTCAGATTAATCCGGGGGATTAGTTCGGTGCCTTCGACAACTATGAGAAGCCAATAGGTAGTATCGAACGGCAGGTCGATAGGATTGACCGCCCCGAGTTCGACATCGAAAAGCCCGTGAACGACCGGCACATTCGGTTGCGTTTCTCCCCAGATAGAATCGGCGGAGGATTCGGAATCGAACAGGAGGAATTTCATCTCGAGGGTGTCGTTAATTCCGATACCGTCCGGAGTTGTCAGTTTGCCCTGATAGGAGATAGTTTGCGGAATAGCGGCGGACAAAGACAAACTCGCGATTAGAACCGGAATTATAATTCGCCTCAATTTTCCTCCTTGTTTAAATTATAATATACATATTTATTCGTTTTGGGTCAAGAGCGATTGATAAAAAGAAATCTCCTATAAGTGCTATCAGAACCGATTTGCTCCTCCTTGCAGAAAATAACACTCGCTTAAATAGACCCACCGGTAAAACTACGGGCTATCGATTATCAGTCGAATTTCTTCTTCTGTCGCGGATGTTTCGCGAAACTCCCGCGAATATAAACGCTTGCGGAATGACTCTTCTCGGATTATTTTTGTTGTATAGAAATTCTATAGAATTGATTTCTCGTCGTTTCAGTTCTCGAAATGGCGTTTATTAGTTATTCAGCAAGAGTTGGTTATATAGTTAGAAAGGAGCGATGTGAAAGTAGTTACTACGGATATGATGCGCGAACTCGACCGGATTACTATCGAGGATAGGAAAATCCCCGGAATGACGCTTATGGAGCGCGCCGGCGCAGGGGTTGCCGGCATTGCGTTTGAGATACTGAAAGATATCGAGGGCAAATCGGTTCTCGTGCTGGCCGGCCCGGGGAATAACGGCGGCGGGGGATGGGTTGCGGCGAGATTGCTTATGGAAAGCGACATCGACGTAAAAGTCGCTACACCGGTAAATCCCGAGAAACTTAAAGGTGACGCGAAAACCGCTTTCGAGAGGGCTAAGAACGCCGGCGTGGAGTTTGCTATTTTTCCCAACGGGGAGATTGTATTGGAAGATATCGACCTCGTTATCGACGGACTTCTCGGCACAGGCGCGAAAGGCGCGCCGCGCGAGGCGATTCTTGAGATGGTCGTTCGGACCGCCGAAAGCAATCTGCCGGTCGTTGCGGTAGATAATCCGACCGGTGTCGATGCCGACACCGGCGAGGTGCCGGGAGAGGCGATAATCGCGACGGCTACCGCAACATTCGGATTACCGAAGCTGGGACAATTCCGCTTTCCCGGCAAGGCTTTTATCGGGCGACTCGTAGTTGTCGATATCGGGATACCGGAGGATGTTATCGATGATTTCGGAGAGCCCGATTGGCGCGTGGATTCTACCGATGAACTCGCGAGACTTCTTCCGCCGAGACCGGGGGACGGTCACAAAGGAACTTTCGGCAAAGCCGCGATAATCGCGGGGAGCGAGGGTATGTCCGGCGCGGCGGTTATGGCATCGGAGAGTTGTCTCAGATGCGGAACCGGTTTGGTAGAATTGATTACACCGAGGGGGCTGGTCGATACTGTCGATACCCTTTTGCGCGAGGTCGTTACAAAGCCGGTTCAGCAAGTGAACAAACGTAGATGTTTGTCCGTGCGCGCCCTGGGGGATATTATACGAATCGCGAACGAAGCGGATGCAATAGCTCTCGGACCCGGAATTGGAACGCACCGCGAAACTGTGGATTTAGTAGGGAGACTTCTGCCGAGGTTCTTAAAACCACTCGTTATAGACGCTGACGGGCTGAACTGCATTTCAAAATTGCGGGAACGTGGTATAGCTATCGAATACGGTTCTCCAGTTGTTATCACGCCACACCCCGGAGAGTTATCACGATTACTTAATATATCGGTTGATGATATATTATCTAATCGGTTTAACGATATGCAGAAATGGACTAATGAACTCGATGTGGACGTCCTCATTTTGAAAGGCGCTCCAACGACTATTTCCGGTAAGGAAGGCATGGTTTATATTAATCGCACGGGCAATCAAGGTATGGCCACGGGCGGCAGCGGCGACGTTCTGACTGGGGTAATCGCCGGATTCCTCGCTCAGGGTGTCCCGCCTATCGACGCGGCGCGATTGGGGGTTTATCTGCATGGTTTCGCAGGAGACCTGGCATCGGCCGAGCTTGGCCCTCGCGGCGTTATCGCCGGCGATATACTCGATTGCGTGCCGGAAGCGATTTTCGACCTCGAAATATATCCGGGAATATAATAAATCGCGACCTCAGAAAACGCAAGAACACTAAAAGACTATTACGGAATCCGAATACGGAGGAAGAAAAATGAATATTCGGAAAGGAGTGAATATTGATAACATCGGGAACCCTAAACGAGAAAACCGCCGAATGGCTGGAAAAAATCGCGCCGTTCAATATCCACAAAATGGAATTAAACCGCGAATTCGCGGCTCTTCTCGTCGTCGATATGCAGAACTTTTTTCTCGATAAGTCCTCCCCCACTTTTACATCGGGCGGACCGATTATTCTCCAGAATGTAAAAAGGCTTATCGGCGCTTTCCGCAAAGCTGGACGCCCGGTTATTTATACTCGGCATGTTCATCATCCGGACGATATCGATATCGGGATAATGGGCTGGTGGTGGAAGGGGAAATGTGTCGAGGGTAGCCCGGAGAGCGAGATATATCGCGAAATCGCTCCGTTGTCGGGAGAAAAGGTCGTTCTGAAACACCGCTATTCCGCTTTTTATAATACGGATTTAGAGACGGTTCTATGATGCACTGGAATCGAGGACCTGGTTATATGCGGCGTTATGACCAATCTGTGCTGCGAATCGACCGCCCGCGACGCCTATTTCCGCGATTACCGGGTGTTTTTCCCGGCTGACGCCAACGGGACTATCGATGAGAGAATGCACGTCGCGAGCCTGATGAATCTGGCTTTCGGGTTTGCGTATATTACGACTTCGGACGATATTATTGCGATGGTTAGATAAAATCCTTATATTATTAAATGATTGCTTCGCTTTCGGTTTGTTACGACGTAATTATAAACTTCATCGATTTCACGGGATTATTAATAAAAAATACGAAAAGAAGCCTATCGCACTGGAGGCATACGAGGCACTCGCCGAACGCTACGCCGAGCTTATCGATACGAAATCGGAGAACGCATATTACGAGCGCCCCGCGACGATTTCGCTATTGCCCGAAGTCCGTGGGAAGCGCGTTCTCGATGCCGGTTGCGGAGCGGGAGTCTATTCGGAATGGCTTATCGAGCATGGCGCGGAGGTTGTCGCGTTCGATGTCAGCCCGGCGATGGTCGCGCTGGCGAAGCAGAGACTCGGCGATGGCGCGGAAATCCGCAGAGCCGATATGGAAAAGCCGCTCGATTTCCTCGGCGACGCCGATTTCGACATAATCCTCTCCGCGCTAGCGCTTGATTATATCGAGAATTGGACCGGGGTGTTAGCGGAGTTCTATAGAGTTCTCAAAAATCCCGGAACGCTTATATTTTCTGTGGGACATCCAGCGATGCGATTTATGCTCGATAAGCGCGAAGACAAAAGCTATTTCGACACGCGTCTCGAAAAGACCGAATGGAAGGGTTTTGGAGCGCCGTATGTAATCGTGCCGTCATACAGCCGCCCGCTGGAGGCGATGATTACCCCGCTTATAGACGCCGGATTCCGACTCGAACGGATATGCGAACCGCGCCCGGGCGAGGATTTCAAGCGCGCCGACCCGGAGAGTTACGAGAGGCTGTCGAGATTTCCGGGTTTCATCTGTTTTCGCGCCGCGAAAGATTGAAACGAAATGCTGTCCTTCCGTAATATCGTTTTCATTGCGGTTATCCTTATAACGAGTATTTGTTTTGCTGGGCCGGAACTCAAATACGGCATGGGCTGGTCGCCGAAAATCGGTGTCGAATATCCCTCGGAATACGCGTATTTCCCGGAGAGCGAGACGCTTTACGACGAGTTCTCCCCTGAACTATCTATATTATGGGATTTCGGGTCGATATCCATCGGCCCGAGAATGGCGTTTCTGACCGCGCGCGAGAATTTCACCGGCGGAAACTACAATTCGATGACAACCTGGCTGTTTGGCGGCGAATTTATATACAATTTCGAGATGAACGAGACCGGCGAATGGCTTTTTCCGATAATTCTGTCCACGTCATTCGCGGACATAAAATACACGCATAAATCCGCGCTCGCGAATGTCGATTTCGACGGCACAGGCTGGAGTATAGGCTTTATGCTCGGTGTGGAACGTTTCTGGGAAAATAGATTGAGCCTCGGTTTTATTCTCGGCGGGCGGATGTTAAAAACGGAGCTTTCCAACCCAAATTGGGATATTCCTCCGAAAATTGCCGGCAGTAGCTGGCGGTTCGAGGTTTTCGGGAGATGGAGACCGTAAGCGGGAATTAATACTATTATGTCGCTCGGTTTAGAAAGCCCGACGACCGGTTCGCCATTGTTGCTTTCGTCGTCTCTTACATATTTTTTTATTCTGCTGGATAGAATTACCCCCTTCGGCACTATAACGAGGTGATTACTATGTGCCTTTACTCGACACTCCCGTCTGTTTTACGGCATTGACATCTCGATTTAGCCTGTATATATTATTTTTGAATCAAGAAATTACATCGGAGGATTCCTCGTGCGAAAATACACGTGGATATTGGTATTTATTATACTTCTCGTCGCTTCGGCCGGCGGCTTTTTCGACCCCGGTTTCGATAAACCCGATGCGCTCTATTTTCCGAAATCGATATATTCCACCGGCACAAGCGGCACACACGCGACAACTCCCGGTTATAGCGGGTTGTCCTACTATTTTCCCGCCGAACCGATTAACTTATCGAGTAACTCCGAAAAAGAGCTTCTCGAAAGCTGTCTCGAATATATCGATTCAAATTCGGAGATATTCGCAGTAAGCCCGGCAAATCTGGTTAAACTTAAAGCAACCGACCGTCTCGGCCGGTGGTGGGTAACTTTCCGTCAGACACACAACGATATCCCCGTTCTTTCGGGCCGCGTGGATT
>Ga0180301_10004320_pt1 | contig 10977 bp, 11 predicted proteins | sample GuaBasSediGuay16_FD_121797 | JGI IMG/M metagenome (GOLD analysis project Ga0180301, IMG submission 121797) | Subseafloor sediment microbial communities from Guaymas Basin, Gulf of California, Mexico - Guay16, Core 4569-2, 12-15 cm | ecosystem: Environmental > Aquatic > Marine > Hydrothermal... | reverse complement strand
TCGATACCCTATCCGCGCGGATCAATCGCCCGGGTGTGCGGGTGAGCAAGGTGACCGCCTGGGAATCGGACACGGCCGCGGCAAGCTATCTGGAACCCTGACACTGACAGGACGTCCTCCAGCGAGGGGGCTCTCATATCCTTGTGGAGATGGTCCAATGAAGACCTATGCCTTCATTCCCGCACGGTATGGATCAAGGCGATTCCCTGGAAAACCACTCGTCCCCATCGCGGGCAAGCCCATGGTCCAGCATGTCTACGAGAGGACGTCGGCGTGTCCGGGTCTGGCCGGAGTCTATGTGGCCACCGATGATGAGCGGATCGCCCGGTGCGTGAAGGATTTCGGGGGCCGTGCGCTCATGACCCGAAGCGATCACTCATCCGGAACGGATCGAATCTGTGAGGCGGCCGTATCACTGGGCCTCGGGGGAGATGACGTGGTGGTGAACATCCAGGGCGATCAGCCGCTTTTTAGGCCGGAACTAGTCGGCATACTCACAGCCCCGTTCCGGGAAGAGGAAGGGATCCTGATGACCACCCTCATGCACCCGATTCGAGACGCTCGGGATCTGGAAAATCCCAATCACGTCAAGGTGGTGACCGACAAGCGGGGGTTTGCGCTTTATTTTTCCCGCTGCCCTATTCCTTTTGTGCGGGAAGCGGGTGGGGTGGGAGGCCGGCACTTCAAACATTTGGGCGTTTATGCCTACCGGATGGATTTCCTTGTGCGCTTTACCGGACTGTCCCGCGGTGTGCTGGAGGAGGCGGAAAAACTGGAGCAGTTGCGGGCCCTGGAAAACGGATATCGGATACGCGTGATCGAAACAGACATGAATTCCTTGGAAGTGGATGTTCCCGACGATGTAAGGGCCGTGGAGGCGGCCCTGGGGACCCTTTAGGCCCTCCTGTGTGTTCGTCCATGGACATGGATTGGGGGGCCGCATGAGTGCGCCTAGGCCATGGTGGGTGCGGAAACGATCTCTCCGGGCGGCCGCACTGGCCGCCGAGACGGGCCTGTCTCCCCTCTTGGCCCAGGTACTCATCAATCGCGGTATCCGAACGGCGGCTGCAGCAAGAGCCTTCCTTGAGCCTCGCCTGACCGATCTTTGCGATCCCTTGCTCCTGCCTGATATGAAGCCCGCATGCGATGCGGTTCTGGAGGCCCTGCGGTCGAGGCGCCGGATCGTGGTTTACGGCGACTACGATGCCGACGGGATGACGGCTGTGGCCCTGCTGGTGCATTTCTTTTCCGACCTGGGCAACCCCGTCTCGTATTACATCCCTCATCGTTTACGCGAAGGGTATGGGGTGAATCCAGCCGCGCTGGAACGGCTGGCAAAGCAGGGGCCTGCCCTGGTTATCACGGTGGATTGCGGTGCTTCGGACGAGAAGGCCATTCGTTTCGGCCTGAGGCTCGGCCTGGACTTTGTGGTGACCGACCACCACCAAACGGCACAAGATATTTCTCTTCCCTGGCCGGTGGTCAACCCACATAGATCGCGTTCACACGATGAGTGGAGAGGGCTTTCAGGGGTGGGGGTGGCGTTTTGCCTTGCCGTGGCCCTCAGAGCGCGACTCAGGAATCAGGGCTGGTTCGGCCGTGTTGCCGAGCCCGATCTCCGACGCTATCTCGATCTGGTGGCCGTTGGAACCATCGCGGACCGATCTCCTGTTGATCGACAGAATCGCCTTCTCGTCAAACGAGGCTTGGAGGCCATGGGCGAAACCCGCTGGGTGGGTCTCAGGACGCTCATGGAAGTGGCAGGTGTCAGTACGGCCGAACCCAGTGCCGTGGACGTGGGATATCGATTGGCTCCCAGGCTCAATGCGGCGGGCAGGTTGGGATCGGCTGAGCCTGGGGTCCGGGCCCTCCTGGCGCGTTCCCCCGAAATCGCCTTTAGGCTGGCCAAGGACCTGGACCGTGCGAACCGACGGCGCCAGGACCTGGAAAGACAGGTCCTGGAGGAAGCCGAGAGCCTGCTCCATCGAAGTGCGGCACTGCGTGAACAAAGGGCCTTGGTGGTGGAGGGGCGCGGCTGGCATCGGGGCGTGCTGGGTATAGTGGCCTCCCGCCTGGTGGAACGTTACCATCGCCCGGCCTTCGTCTTGAGCACGACGGACGGCCTCACGGTGGGATCGGGGCGCAGCGTGGACGGGTTCCACATGGTCCGCAATCTTGGAAAGGTCTCCCATCTTCTGGAAAAATTCGGGGGTCATTCTCATGCGGCAGGCTTCACCCTGGCCTCGGCCGGGGTTCAGGAATTCTCGGACAGCTTGTCCCGATTGGCAGAGGATTGCCTGGGAGAGGAACCGGCCTCTCCGCCCCTGGTGGTGGATGCGGCAATTCCCCTGGGACACTGGGAGCTGGAGAGCGTCCGGAATCTTCAGTCCATGGCGCCTTTCGGGGAGAAAAACCCCGAGCCGCTTTTCTGCTCCCGTGAGGTGCGGGTGGTCGCTTCACGGGTGGTGGGGGAGGGGCATCTTAAGATCTCTCTCCAGGCCGGGGGTCTGTTCGATGGGATCGGTTTTCATATGGGAGCGCTGCACCCGCTCGAGGGTGAATTGGTGGACTTGGTCTACACACCCGACATCAATTCCTGGGGTGGGCGGGAGCGTGTGCAACTGAGGATTGCCGACATCCGGGCCGCCGGAGACGGTGAAGAACTAATCTTCTTTGAAGATCCGCGCGGCCAGTTCGATATCCTCGGGGCAGAACACGAATAGGGATTTTTTACCTCGTGGCAGGGCCGAACCATATACGTAATTGATGTTGATGCCCTCTTCCCCGAACTTTTTCGCCATGCCGGCAAGGGTCCCCGGCCGATTGTCGATCTCCAGGGCGATTACCGGGATGATATCAAAGACGTAGTCCGCCTTGCCGAGAAGGTCGATGGCGCGGTCCGTGTTGTCCACCAGGAGTCGGATCAGCGCGTAATTGGCCGAGTCCTTTTGCATGGAACCGTAACTTGCCGCGGGTGCGATGCGCTTGAGGGACTTGCCCCGGGCGCGGAAAAGACCCTGGACATATTCCGATGCATCCTGAATGGTGAGGGCGTCTATGTTGATCTTGGCCTCGGCGAGCATGGTGGCGAGTTTACCCAGTTCACCCGGGGCGTTCCTGAGAAAAAGAGAGATCTCAGTTCTGACCATGTCTTCATGCCTCTTTCTGCGGGTTTGCTACCGGCTTGTCTTTACGAGCGGCCATTTCTCTTTCGGGCCGCCTTCCCTTTACTCCATCTTTCCTTGGATCCCTTTGAAGTATTTCAGAAAGTCGGTGTTGGTCGACAGTATGAGCGAGCTGTCCTTGTCCAGTGTTTGCTTGTAGATTTCCAGGGTCTTGATAAAAGAGTAGAACTCCGGGTCCTTGTTATAGGCGGCCGCATAAATTCGGGTGGCCTCCGCATCCGCCTTTCCCTTGATCTCCTGGGCCTTGCGATAAGCTTCGGACGTGATGCGTTTGAGTTCTTTTTCTCTTTTTCCTTCGATTTTCCGAGCCTCCCCCTGGCCTTCGGAGCGGAATTTTTCCGCGATCTGTTTCCGCTCGGCGATCATTCTGGCGTAGACACTTTTTCGAACCTCTTCCACGTAGTTGAGACGTTTGATCTTGACATCCACCAGTTCGATGCCGAACCCCGTCAACTTTGGCTGTGCCTGCTCGAGAATGTTCTTCGTGATGGCAGCCCGGCCCACGGTGATTTTTCCCAAAAATCTGCCCGCTGTCCCCTGCCCGATACCCCTCTCGAAGGTGTCCAATTTCCTGTTGGAAGCCCGAACGGTCTCGATGAGAGGGTAGGAGGTGATGAAGTTGCGCACCGCTGCGTCGAGGATGTCGTCCAGGCGGGCCTGGGCCGCAAGAACGTTGTTGACCGTCTCGAAAAACAGGAGGGGATCAACTATCTTCCATCTGGCGAAGGTGTCCACCCAGATAAAGGTCTTGTCCAGCGTGGGGATCTGGCCGGGGTCTCCGTCCCAATCCAGAAGGTTTTTTGGAAAATAGTTGGCCTGCTGAATCAAAGGGATCTTGAAGTAGAGACCCGGCTGAGTCTTTGGGTCTCCGATGGACTTGCCGAATTGGGTGATCACCACCTGCTCGGTTTCGTCCACCACATAGGCACCCGAGTAAAGGGCTATCAAAATTAGGATTGCGACGGCCAGGAGGATCTTGGTTTTCATTTGGAGCCTCCTTTAGGCAATCCCATGTTCAGGAAGGGGAGGAGGTTTTTCTGGTCCGCGTCAATTATGTACTTGTTGCCCAGTTTAGGAAAGATGTCGAGTATCGCCTCCAGGTAGAGACGCCTTCGGGTGACGTCCTTTGCCTTCCGGTATTCCTCGTAAAGTGCCAGGAACCGGGATGCGTCGCCCTTGGCGCGATTGACCCGATCCAGTGCATAACCTTCCGCCGCGCTGATGGTTTTTTCCGCCTGGCCCTTGGCCGCAGGGATCACCCGATTGTATTCTTCTCTCGCCTTGTAGATCATGCGCTCCTTTTCCTGTATCGCCTGATTGACCTGGTTGAACGAGGGCTGGACAGGTTGCGGGACGTTCGTCTTTTTCATCTCGATGGTTGCGATCTTGATCCCTGTCTCCGCTTCATCCAGCTCCTTTTGGAGGAGGGCCTGGGCCGCGTGGGCGATCTCCTGTCGTTTGCTGATGACTTCGTTGATGCTGCGGTCACCCACCACGAGGCGCATGCTGGACTCGGCCAGGTCCCGAAGGGTGCTCCGCACGTTTCGGACCTTGAAAAGGTACTTGTAGGGATCTACGATCCGAAATTGCACGATCCAGGGGACTACGGCCACGTTGAGGTCACCGGTGAGCATCAGGGATTCGCTCAGGTATGCGGCGCCCGATGCATAGCGGGTCCTGATCCCCGCTTGCAGGGTCCTGAGGCCGAACTCCTCTTTGAATACGAAACGGACCTTGACCTTGGTGACCTTTTCGATCCCCCTGGGGAGTTTGAAGTTGAGACCGGGCGGGGTGGTCCGCGCATATTTTCCGAACCTCTGCACAACGCCCACCTCATCCACGGCCACCGTATAAAAGCAACTGGACCCCAGGAGCACCACAATTACCAGGATAATGATGATCCAGGCGCCTCCCGGGAATTTGCCCCGAACGGTGCGCAGTTTGCTAATGATTTCATCCATTTGGGGCGGGCCGGTGCCCGGTGCGCCCTTCCTCTGCTGCTGCAGTTTATCCCAGTCCCAGGCCATGGAGACTCCCTCAGATCGTGTGAAAGGGTGGGTTTCGGACGATACAGGGTCTCTGAAAGACCCGTCCCCTGCAGATACGGAGGGGTGGGGACATGCTCTCCGAAACGAACTGACTGCTGGAAGGATATCGGCAAATGGATGGGGCGTCAAGGGGTAACCTTCCCCATGCGAGGACTTGACGATGATCCGGACCGGGTCCTATAGTAGCTCCATGGAAAGGAAAAACCGGTCTTTCACGCAGATCAAAGACGTGCTGGCCGAATTATTTCAGAGCAAAGGCCTGGGCTTTCATCCCGACGACGCGAGGATCTGGTCCGATTGGGAAAGAATCGTCGGAGACCCCGTTGCGTCGCATGCGAGACCGAGCTGGATTCAATCGGGACGCTTGCGGGTCCTTGTATCGGATTCGGTATGGCTCCAGGAACTCAACTACCTGGAACGGGACATGGTGGAGAGAATCAATGCCCACCTGGGCAGAAAGGCGGTAAAGAAGATCGAGTTCCGGATGGGGTGATGGGCTCTTGTCCGGTCTTGCGATCAGGCGGCAAGGTCTCCCTGGCCGAAGACCGGAGGGAGGATGTCCACTCCGGGTCTTGCCCCCAGCCACGCCTCTAAAAGGACCAACTTGGCGGGGGCTTCTTGGTGGGGGTGGACCATCCGGATCCGCTTGGGCTCCAGATTGAAGCGCCTCATACCCGCGGTTACCTCCACCAGGCGGGTGGAAGGGTAAATGACGGCAAGCCGGCCCTTCGGCCTCAAGAGCCTCGCCCCCGCCGCCAGGATATGGTTCGGGGTCGCGAGGATCTCGTGCCGGGCTATGGCCTTACGGGGGTTCGGGTTCAGACGCCCGCTGCGGGCGCGGCGATAGGGAGGGTTGCAGGGGACCACATCCGCGCACTGGGCTGAAAGGGGCGGGAATCGAAGGTCCCCCCTGATGACCTTCATGCGCCGGGCAAACCCGTTGAGAGCGGCATTACGGGCCGCCTGATCGGCCAGTTCCTCCTGGATTTCGAGCCCCACGGCCAGGTTCACGGGGGCGGAGGCCAGCAAAAGGAGCGGAATGATCCCGCATCCCGTACCCAGATCCACCACCGTATCGCCTTTCTTGATGGTTGCGAACGAGGAAAGCAGGAAGGCGTCGACGCTGAATCGGTATCCGTCACGTGATTGGATCAGTTTCAGCCTTCCATTCAGAAAAACGTCCACCGATTCATGGGAATGAACCGGAATTTCACGGGATCGGTATTCGTTCATGGGGGTCGATTTTGTTGAAGACCAGCCCTGTGATCACCTTGGGATGGAAAAACGTGGACTTACGGGGCATGACCAGTCCGTTGCCCGCGATCTCGATCACGTGTTCCATCCGCGTGGGGTTCATGAGGAATGCCATCTGGTGCGATCCCTCAGCCACGAGCGAAAGGGCACGCTTCATGCTGCTTTCGTAATGGATCAGTTCGTCGTTGTCCAAGTCGGCCTTGGTGAAACCCAGCCCCCGCTGGAGGAGGAAGCGGGAGAGTACCAGCACATCCAGTTTTCGGAGGGCGGGGTGAAGATCGTCACCCATGTGATCCGAGGCCCCGGGCTTCAACGTTAGTTCATAGGCGTGCTCTCCCGTACCGGGGAAGAAAAAGAAGGCCGGTCGCCGGGCCCCCGAAGCTGCAAGCCTCTTTTTTATGGATGCGGCTCGGTCCGCAATCCGCTCCTTGGGAAAATCGGATTTCCGTATCTGGAACCATTCCGTGATGATCCCCATGAACTTTTCCAGACGGAAACCAGCGGCATATCGGATCACCCGGTGGGTGGGCAGGATGATAAGGCCCTCGTCATTCATATTGCTCAGGTACATCATGACGTATTCATAGGCGCGGTCCCCGGGGCGCCGGCCGTAGCGGGCCCGCATCATATTCCGATAATTGCGTGCAGTTTCGTACCGGTGGTGTCCGTCTGCGATCAGGATGCTCTTGGAGGACATTTGCCTGGCAACGTGTCGCGCTAGGCTCTCGTCCCGGATGACCCACAGGCGGTGGGAGGTCCCGTCGGGCATCAGGAACGCCGCCCGGGGTGGGCTACGGAGCACTCTTTTAAAAGCCCCCAGCACCGCATGGTCCGGGTCGTCGTACAGGCCGAAGATCTGGCTGAATTGGGCGTTGCACGTTTTCATCAGGCGGAGGCGGTCTTCCTTGTGCGCGGAAAAGGTGCGCTCATGCGGAAGAATCACGCCCGAATTCTCCTCTTCGATTCGTACCAGGGCGATCAAGCCTAGGCGCGTCAATTCCCGCCCGCCCTCCTCGGTTCGAAAGGTCATGGTGGTCAAATAGAGCGCGGGTCCGGGGGTTCGTACAAGGATCCCTTCATCCTGCCATCGATGAAAATAACTTGCCGCGCGGGTGTAAGTATTGTCCCAGTCGCTGTCGCCCTTTTTCTTTTTCCCCAGGATCAGGCGCACCACGTTGTGAGGGTCCTGCTCGTAAAAGGCGTCGGCCTCTTCCCTGGAGATGACGTCGTAAGGGGGTGCCACCAACTTGGAAAGATCGGATATTCGTTGAAAGTCGTAGGTCAAGCCCATGAAAGGGGCTACAACGGCCATATGCAAGGCTCCCTGTTCCGAAATTTTAGGGATAGTTTCTTCATGAGGAACCCAAAGTCAAGGGAATTCAAAGTGCTTGACGCGGGGGACGGGCTGTCGGTAATCTCCCCAGAGCATAGCATGACCGAACAGAAAAGGCGCCTGACTCCTCGGGTCGGGCGCAGCGAGACTCCGGAAGACGATGGAAAATGACGAAAGGCACCCGGCCGCGCCCGCACAAGCCTGCGAGGCGGCCGATCTGATCATCCAGGGCGGGATCGTTCTTACCCTGGCCCAAGAGTCCTCCCCCCCGCAGCATGCTACGATCTGTGTGAAGGACGGCAGAATTTCGGCAATCCTGACCGATGGGGCTCCACTGAAAGGGCGGGGCCGGGAGGGGCGGATCCTGGATGCGAGTGGCGCTCTGGTGCTGCCGGGCCTCGTCAATGCCCATACGCACGCGGCAATGACCATCTTTCGGGGTTACGCGGACGATCTTCCCTTGAACACATGGCTTTTCGAGAAGATTTTTCCGGCCGAGGCGGAACACCTCTCCCCGGAGACGGTCTATTGGGGCACGCTGCTGGGTTGCGCTGAAATGATCGCTTCCGGGACCACCTGCTTCCTGGACGGATATTTTTTCGAGGATGCGGCCCTGCGTGCGGTAGCGGATTCGGGGATGCGGGCCTTGGTCTGCCAGGGTGTCATAGACTTCCCCGCCCCCGGCGTGCCCGACCCGAAAAGGAATCTGGAGACCGCCAGGCGTTTCATCGAGGCGTGGAACGATGTATCGGATCGCGTCACCCCGGGCCTTTTCTGCCACAGCCCCGTGACGTGTTCGACCCGAACCATCACCGGCGCTTACGAAATGTCCGCTGCGTTCGGCATCCCCTTCCCGTTGCATCTGTCGGAGACGCAGGAGGAAACGCTTGAGGTGCTGGAGCGTTTCGGGAAGCGGCCCGTACAGTATCTCGACGCCCTGGGGGTCCTGGATGAGAGGACGGTGGCGGCCCATGCGATACACCTGGACCGGGAGGAGATCGCGCTGCTGGGGGAGCGTGGTGCGAAGGTGGTTCATGTGCCCCAGGGCAACATGAAATTATCTTCGGGGCTGGCTCCCGTAAGGGAGATGATACGGCGTGGGGTCCGTGTCGGCCTGGGAACGGACGGATGCGCCTCGAACAACAACCTGGATCTCCTGGAGGAGATGGACACTGCGGCAAAGTTGAGCAAGATCGCTCAGATGGACCCCGAGGCCCTCGATGCCTCCACGGTCCTGAAGATGGCCACCCTGTGGGGCGCCGAGGCCTTGGGTCTTGGAGATGAAGTGGGCACTATTGAGGTCGGCAAGCAAGCAGATCTGATCACAATTGATCTGCAGGCTCCCCACCTTACACCCCTCTACGATGCTTGCTCGGCCCTGGTCTATTCCGCAGGCGGGGGGGATGTGAGGGACGTGGTGGTGGCCGGAAGAATCCTCATGGAGAAACGTTGTTTCAAGGACTTGGAGATTCAAGAGATTCTGGCTGAAGTGCGCAGAATCGGGAAAACAGTCGCCCTCGGGAAGTCTCGGAACCCTTGCTGATCCACTAGGCGATTGAAATAAAGAGTTTGCCACATGCCCCGTGGATTTGCTATGAGAATGGACTTCTTCGAAAAGCAGGAACCACCGCTTCCATGAGGTCACGAGGGGCGAGGGCGGTATTTGCAGGGTGTGGTGAAAGCCATGAACAAGACGAAAAAGACAGGATACATCTTGGGGATCTCAGGCCTCGTCGTGCTCCTGGCCTTCCTGGGCTGGGTGCTGACGATCCTATTCGAAGGCGAACAGCCGAGGATTCGGGTCGAGCTTCAGGACGATTATCTGTCCGGCCCGCGGAAGGTGGTCGTATGGGCGCAGGACACGAGGCGCGGCCTCCGGAGTATGGAGGTTTCCCTGGAACAGGAAGGGAGAAAAGTCAATCTGTTCGAGACCCGGTTTCCTTTCCGCGGGGTTTTCAATCGAGAGGGCGTCCGTCGATTTCAGAAGGAGATCGAAGTGGATCCCGGGGCGTTGAATCTGGCTCAAGGACAGGTGGATCTTACCGTGACCGTTCTGGATTACTCCCGGCGCCGGGGGGGTGATGGGAATCTTTCCGTGTTTCGCAGGCGTCTCATAGTTGATACCGTGCCCCCCGCGGTTATGCCCCTGAGCCGCATGCATTACATCAACCGGGGCGGGACCGGCCTGGTGGTCTACCGGGCCAGTTCCGATACCGTGGAAAGCGGCGTGTTCGTGAACCGGAGATTTTTCAAGGGATTTCCTTACGGCGGGGAAAAATCGAGGGGATATGTCTGCTATTTCGCCGTGGATGATTCCCTGGAGAGCTATCCTTCCATTCACCTCTGGGCCAAGGACCGCGCCGGAAACACCGCTCGCGCCAGTTTCAATCACAGGGTAAGGTGGAAACGGTTCCGTAAGGACCGGATCCATCTTACCGAGCGCTTCCTTAAGCGGGTCATGATGAAATTCGAGGCCAACTCGCAGGAACAGGGACGAGATCTCATTTCACGGTTCCTCAAGATCAATCGCGAGCTTCGCAAAGAAAACGCCCGATTCCTGGAAGACCTGATGAAGAAGACCAGTCCCAGGAAACTCTGGGACGGGACCTGGCTGCGGATGAAGAACGCGGCCACCATGGCCCGATTTGCGGATCGCAGGGACTATTATTACAACGGAAAGCGGGTGGACCAGCAGGTGCACAGGGGCGTGGACCTGGCCTCTCTGGCACAGAGCAAAGTGGAGGCGGCCAATTCGGGAAAGGTCCTTTATGCAGGAGAGTTGGGTATCTACGGCCTCGTGGTGGTGTTGGATCACGGGCAGGGGCTCGCAAGCCTTTACGGTCACCTGAGCAGTATCAGCGTCCGTCCGGGCCAGGAGGTGGCCAAGGGCCAGGAACTGGGGCGCACCGGCTCCACGGGCCTGGCGGGGGGGGATCACCTTCATTTCTCCGTTTTGGTGGGGGGGGTGTTCGTCAATCCAGTGGAATGGTGGGACCCACACTGGATCCGGGACAACGTGACGAAGAAACTTGCCCTGCTTCAGGGATAGGGCACGGGGAGGCATCCGGTGGGCCACCTGGGAGGACTTTCTCCTCGAACAATGCGATAACCCCCATTTTTTACTTGCATTTACTCAATTTATCGTATATATGTCTTC
>Ga0180301_10004319_pt1 | contig 10979 bp, 10 predicted proteins | sample GuaBasSediGuay16_FD_121797 | JGI IMG/M metagenome (GOLD analysis project Ga0180301, IMG submission 121797) | Subseafloor sediment microbial communities from Guaymas Basin, Gulf of California, Mexico - Guay16, Core 4569-2, 12-15 cm | ecosystem: Environmental > Aquatic > Marine > Hydrothermal... | reverse complement strand
GCCCCTTAGTTATTTAAGGGTTTAAAGCCAACTATAGTTGGGGAACCAAAATGGTGAAAATCTGCGTTGCAGGAGCGATTAATTGGGATATAAATCTTTTTGTTGAAAGATTCCCCCAGATCGGAGAAGAAGTCCCCGTTCTAAAAATCACACGTATCCCAGGAGGAAAAGGCGCAAATGTAGCCGTTGCCGCTGCGAGGCTTCTAGGCTCAGAAGAGGTTGCTCTAATCGGCTGTTTGGGACGAGACTCAATCGCGGATCAGCAGATAAAAATCCTGAAAGACGAGGGGGTCGTAGTCTCTGGAATAAAGATCTCCGAGGAAGCCGAGTCTGGACAAGCGTATATTATAATCGATAAGGATGGTAGAAACGTCATCAACACTTTTTTCGGCGCTAATCTCCAGCTGCTGCCTGAAGATTTACGCAGCTCAAAGATTCTTAATCTCATAACGGAGTCCTCGATAGTCACGCTGATCGACCCGCCCGTAGAGACGATTGACTCCGCGGCTTACCTAGCGAAGAAACGTGGGAAAAACGTGATTTGGGATGCCGGTGTCAGAAGCACGCTGGGAATCAAAAACCTGGAAAATATACTGAAGAATATTGATTACCTCGTGGTTAATGAGGTTGAAGTTAAGAACCTCACGGGGGAGACAAACCCGTTTAAAGCTTGGCAGATTCTCTCATCGGTGAACAGCGATTTAAGGCTCATTGTGAAGCTCGGAGAAAGAGGATGCTCGATGATAAGCCCCGAATGGATGATCACTGTTCCCCCAATCAACCTTGAGGATCTAGGCTTAAAAGTTGTGAACACGGTTGGCTGCGGTGACGCCTTTCTAGGGGTCTTCGCAGCATCAAAAGCGCAAGGATTAAGTGACATCGAAGCCTTAGAGAGAGCGAATCTAGCTGGTGCTCTAAAAGCAACTCGAACTGAAACAAGGGGCAGTCCAACAAGGGAGGAACTTGAAAGATATTTAAGATTTAAAACGCGGGGTAGAATCATTAAGAGAATATGAGTTCTCCAAATCGTCGATGGAAGATTTCACGGTAAGATTCTTATTTCGCATTTAAAACTGAAATGCAAGGGTGACTTAAACATGAGAGCGGAATGCCCAAATATTGAAATCAACCTGAAAGACTGCAATTGCACTTACCCATGCAGCATAAAAGGGAAGTGCTGTGAATGCATACGTAACCACCGAGAGCACGGCGAACTTCCAGCATGCTTCTTCCCGCCTGAAGTTGAAAAAACCTACGATCGATCCATCAGAAGGTTCCTAGCGCTACATCAATAACCCTTCCTCTTTTTTCAGAGAAACATCCTAACCGATAGAAGTGATAGATCCTTCCCGCCCATGCCTCTTAGATTGAAAACTCTGCAACCAAAAAGGGAGCACTCACAATAAAAAAGAAAAAAGGGAAAGGATTCAATTATTTATCAGATTTCTCCCACGCATCAAGAGGAGGCTTCATTTCAGGAGGAATTGGAGATTTATATTTTCTTCCTCTCAATCTTCGCTTATGCTCCTCCTTAGCTTTGCTCAGCAAATCCGCATTCGTCATCAAGTCGATCACAGTCAAGGCCATAACCTTCGCCGCAAAGATTAGAGACTTGTGCCCCAATCCAACGCCGCTCTGAGCTGTTGCCTGCCATGAATGCCCCGGCGTACCTAAAACCCATGTCGCGGTACCGAACTCAACGGTTGGAGCTTGCCAACTGACATCCGCAACATCCGTGCTTCCGTGGCTAACGTCTCCTTCACCCCACGGATCCGGGATCTCATCATCGATAAGCTTATCAGTGAGCCTCTCCCATCCAGGTCTCTTCGTCCTTCTTAGAGCCTCAATCTTCATCTCCTTGGGTATAGACTTCGCTATTTCCTCTGCAAATTTTATGTCTTCATCCGTATATTTTGGAAGCCCAATCTCCCGCATATTCTTTACAATAGTTTCAGATATGACTTTGTTCGGTATCCTATTGTAGAGGCCGCCGAGGAACTCATGTCGAAGCTCTGTCCTCGTCATCTTCGCCGCTCCTTCCGCGATGTCAAGAACCCACTTGTAAATGTATTCAACCTGTTCCCTCTCCGGCGCCCTCACGTAATACCAGCTCCTCGCATAATCCGGCACAATATTCGGTTGATTTCCACCCTTCTCAATGATATAATGTATCCTAGCATCCTGGATTATATGTTCCCTCAGAAAGTTAACCCCGATATCCATGAGCTCCACAGCGTCAAGCGCGCTTCTCCCCTGATCGGGTGACCCCCCAGCATGAGCAGCCTTACCATAGAAATGAAACTTAGCGGAGTTAAGCGCTAAGCAGCTCTTCAAAGTAACCTCATTCATACTGCTTGGATGATGACTTATCGCAGCGTCAACATCTCTGAAGCATCCCTCTCTAACCATGAAAACCTTCCCGCTGAAGTTCTCCTCAGCTGGGCATCCGTAGAATCGAATTGTACCTTTCAGCCCGTACTTCTCCATTGCATATCTAACCGCTATAGCCGCGGCTATTCCACTTGCCCCATGGATGTTATGTCCACATCCATGACCGGGAGCTCCGGGTTTCAAGGGCTCTTTGTAGGGGCTTTTCTTCTGTGAAAGGCCTGGCAGAGCGTCGTATTCACCCATTACAGCTATGATGGGTTTTGAGTCTCCATATGATGCGATGAACGCTGTTGGCATGCCGGCGACTCCACGTTCAACCTTGAATCCATGCTTCTTTAGCTCCTCTATCAATAGGGATGAAGATTTATGTTCAATCAAGCCGAGCTCAGCGAATCTCCAAATCTCGTCGCTTATTTTTATTATTCTTTCCTTGTTATCTTCGATCCAAGATACGGCGTATGATTTTTCCGAATACATGGCGAGTCACAAATTCAATAGTACTCCAGAAACATTTTTAACAGTAGCCATAATATCTGCAATGAAAACTCGATTTTAAGGCGAGAACGAGAACACTCATATTATCTTGTCTCGTATCTTTGAGTTGAGAGGGAACCCGAATGGTAAACCATGACGGATATGCATCTCAATGGAAAATGAAAACCAGCATTGAAATCGAGAGAACTCCTTTGTTAACGATTTAAGCATGGAATTCCCAAGGATATCTAATACTTAATAGCCTCTTAAGCTTATTGAGAAATAGAGAGCTGCCTGAACGGTGTAAGCCTTGAGTTATGAGATGTGGACGGAGAAGTATCGTCCCAGAAGCCTCGAGGATATAGTCAACCAAGAAGAGATAGTTAACCGTCTTAAGAGCTTCGTTAAGGCGCGGAATATCCCCCACTGCATATTCGCTGGGCCTCCTGGAACAGGGAAGACCACGGCGGCTTTATGTTTAGCTCATGATCTTTACGGACCTGGATATCACGAGTACATTATGGAGCTGAACGCCAGCGACGAGAGAGGAATAAACGTTGTGAGAGAAACAGTAAAGACGTTTGCGAGGACGAAGTCCATAGGTGAAGTTCCATTTAAAATTCTGATTCTCGACGAGGCGGATAACATGACGAGCGACGCTCAGCAAGCTCTTAGGCGGACGATGGAGAGATACACGGAAGCCGCTAGGTTCATCCTAATAGCAAACTACAGCGGCAGAATAATTGAGCCTATTCAATCAAGATGCGCCCCCTTCAGATTCACGTATCTACCTGAAGAGAAGATTATAGAGAGAATAAAATACATCGCCGAACAGGAGGGCTTAACAATAACCGAGGATGGAATAAAAGCCGTAATCGAGATAGGCGGCGGAGACCTCAGGAGGACAATAAACGTTCTTCAAACAGCAGCTTCAACCGGCAAGCCCATAGACGAGGAGACAGTCTACTCAGTTGTGGGAAGAGCGAACCCCGCTGATGTAAGAGAGATGATGATTACAGCTCTGAATGGAGATTTCATTAAGGCTAGAAACAAGCTTCGAGAGCTGCTTCTCAAATACGGCTTGGCAGGATCAGATATACTTGGACAGATTCACAACGAAGTCTTTAGGCTTAATATTCCTGATAAGTGGAAAGTGAAGATTATGGAGATTATAGGTGAAACAGACTATAGGCTTCTACAAGGGTCAAATGAGGAGATTCAACTCAGCGCCCTACTAGCAAGATTCGTCGAAGCAGGAGAAGAGATTAAAAGAGGATAACAAATTGAATATCCCTTGGACCTTAAAGTATAAACCTAAAACGCTCTCCGAAGTAATAGGAAACGAAGACGCGAAAAAGAAAATTCTCCAATGGATCAAAGAGTGGGATGCAAAGCCTCCCAAAAAGAAGGCTCTTTTGATCTATGGCCCTCCAGGAACGGGGAAAACAGTCACGGTTGAGGCTTTAGCTAACGACTTAGACATGGAGCTTGTTCAAAGCAACGCGAGTGACTATCGAACAGCCGATGCAGTTCAGAGATTCGCTGGGAGGTCAAGCAGATATGGAACTCTCTTCGGCAAGAAGAGGCTTATACTCTTCGACGAGCTCGACGGGATAACTGGAAGTGCTGATAGAGGAGGGCTTCGAGAAATAACCAAGATAGTGAAGGAGACAGGTTCGCCGATAATTCTTATAGCTAACGACGCGTATAATCCCCGGTTCTCCACCCTTCGAAGATCCTGTCAGCTCATAGAATTTAAGAAGCCGAATAAGAGGCAGATAATTAAGCTGTTATCTAAAATATGCAGTTTAGAAGGGATTTATGCTGAGCCTGATGCGCTTAAGCTCATAGCTGAAAGAGCAAATGGAGATGTAAGATCAGCTATTAATGATCTTCAAGCATTAGCGCAGGGGAGGAACAGGCTGACATTCGAGGATGCAGCATGGCTAAGCAGCAGGGATCAGAAAGAGGTAATTTTCAACACGCTTAGAAGAATCTTCTACGCTGGAAGCATAAGGGGAGCTTTGAGAGCCGTTAACGAAGCAGATGTTGACCTTGACATGCTGCTGGAATGGATATATGAAAACATCCCATATCATATTAAGAACCCAAAGGAATTAGCCTCGGCCATGAATATGCTTTCCCTCGCAGATTTATATCGAGGAAGGATCGCAACGTCACAGAATTGGGAGCTAATGCGTTACTATGTAGACTTCATGTCCGCGGGAGTAGCTACTTCATGGAGTAGAAAATCACGTGGATGGACGCCGTTCAGATTTCCATCTCGAATAATGTCGATGTCAAGGTCAAAAGCGGCGCGGGGCATGCTGAAGGAGATCGGTCTAAGAATAGGTAGAAGATGCCACATTTCCGCTGACAGAGCCGCGAAGGATGTGATTCCATTCCTAAGAGTAATCTTCCAAAACAACCCAGAGATGGGAGCCAGCCTAGCTAAGTGGCTCGGCTTAGATGAAGAAATGATGAACTTCATAGCAAGTATGAGAAATAACAAATAATTCATAAGTCGCTTTTTCTCGAATTACAATCTTCAAGAAAGAAGAATATCAAAATTTATCCTTTTTCACTCTTCGCGGGCATGCTTGATGATGTGGCCTGCCTCGGGGATTATGATCTTTTCAAGAGCAAAGGAGACGCTTTGAGGAGAGCCGGGGAGACAAAAAATTACTTTTCCACCTGCCACACCGGCTAATGCACGCGTTAAAACGGCAGCGGACCCTATCTCCCTGTAGCTTAAGGCTCTGAAGATCTCTCCGAATCCGGGTAATTCCTTGTCAACTAATGGTTTAACTGCCTCTATCGTCACGTCTCTTTTGCTTATGCCCGTCCCCCCAGAGGTGATTATCACATCCGTCTTCCTCGACTTCAAGGCCTTCATTAAGACACGTTGTATCTGAGCCTTATCATCGGGGACTACTCGGCGCATGGCTACTCGATGACCATTCTCTCTCAGGATCTTAACGATAAGGTCTCCTGAAGGATCATTTAACCGCCCGGTCTCTGAGAACTCCTTGTATCTGGAGGTGCTGCAGATAATCACGGCGAACCCTAAATGTCTAGGAGCCTGAGCCTTGTGGCTTTTTGCTGTCTTGCTCATCCCATCTGCTCCTTGATTTTACGTGTGACGCGTATGTTCCTGATCGCTGTGACTGGATATTGACCCTTAGAATCTTTTTCATACTGTTTTGTCATATCCCAAATCGTCAACAATGCAATTGCGGTTGCTGTTAGGGCCTCCATCTCCACGCCTGTTTGAGCTTTTGTCTTAATAGTTGATTCCACTTCAATCGTATCTGAACCGGATATTTTGATATCAACTTTAACATTTGTCAGCGGAATTGGATGACAAAGAGGAATAAGATTACTCGTATTTTTCGCAGCTAGAATGCCAGCGATTCTAGCAGCGTAAATCGGATCTCCCTTTTCTATTCTTCCCTCTTTGATTCGTTTGACGGTTTCGGCTCTTAGCTTTATCCAGCCCTTCGCCGTTGCCTCCCTGTAGGATTCGAGTTTACCCGTTATGTCGACCATTGACATCAATATGCACCGAAGAGAAGGGATCTTCCCCCAGGATTAAAAGGCTAATCTTCTTCTTTATTTCTCCCGGATGGTTGACTTGAGTTTCCCTGTTCTTTTTGCGTTTTTTCCTCGGATAGCGGACGGAACTTAGATACCTCGGCAGAAACAGCATCGAGGCTATTCTTAAGATTTGTCAGAGATCGTTCCAAATTAAGGATGGATAATCTGAGAGCCTTAATCTCCTTTTTGAGGCCTTCAAATCGGACGTATGCCGCTTCGGGAATCGAGATCGCTGAGAGATACTCCTTAGCATCATAGATCTCTTTAAGCTTAAGGATTGTAGATATGCTCTCAGATGGGTTATCCCTGATCTCCTTAGCTAATTCAAGAATGTTTGAGCCTTCCGTGGTTGCCTTTCTTAGCTCTTCAAGTGCAATTCTCGAATCCTCAGGAGAGACTTCTGGCTTCTGAAGAATGTTCTCGAATGCGCTTAGGGGCTTCGTTAACGCCACTATATGCCTTTTTATCGTAGGAGCTCTTTCAGGTTTTAAAATCAGCATAAAATTCCCAATCTGTTTAGCTAGATTTCTGAATATAGCGATGTCTCTTTGTGTTCGCTTCCAAGCCTCAGAAGGCGCCGTTCTTTCTGAGATAGCGCCACTGGCCATATCTGCAGTGATCCTCTGTAAGAGATTCTCAAACTCACTTATCTTTAGATCGTACTCTTGAATCACATTCATTACCCCAAAGAGAGAGGATAACTCAACATTCATATGAAAGACAGATACGCTAATTAATGTTTACGATGCTTTTCTGAATTGATGAGAAAATAAAGTGAAGGATACACGGCAGAATAGAGAAAAGTCAAAAAGTAAACGCCTCAGAAATCTTATCAATCATGTCTGGATTAGATAGAGAGGGGGAATGCTTGGACGTTGAGTAAAACCGTGGTTATATGCACTGGGCAGCCGGGAGCTGGAAGAGATGAGCATCTTCAAGCGCTAAGGTCCCGACGGGAATTCCACTATTATCATCTATTCGACTATATTGTTGAAGAAGCAGAAAAGAAAGGATTTACTTTGAATAAGCTGAATGTCTTAGACTTTTATGATAGTAAACCTGGAACATTGGAAGCTTTTAGAGCCTCAGCTCTGAGGAGAATCATTGAGGAAATCAAGAAGAAGGATGGCGTTCACATAATAAGTACACCTTATCATTTTGAGTGGAAGGGGAAATCCTACGAAGGGCTACGACAAGAAGAAGTGAAAACATTAGACCCAGACATGTTCTTGGTGATAATAGATGATCTTATCAGAGTCAAGGAGAGGCTAAAAAGAGACCCGCAATGGAAAGAGTACGATTTCACACTTGTTGAACTTGCACAGTGGAGAAGAGCAGAAATCATGGGGGTTTATAATCTCTCGCGTATTTTTATCCCTCATAAAGAATACTATATAGTCGCAAAAGAACACGGAACAGAGCTGCTTGAAAATCTAATATTCAATAGACATAAGAAAAAGATCTATTTAAGCCATCCCATAACCGGCGAGGATGAATCCTTCTTCAAAAATGTTCGGAGATTCGCTGAGTCTCTTCAGCCATACTATACGGTCTTTGACCCGTACATGATTAAAGACTGGGATATGGTTGAGGCTTGGAGGAGAGTACGGAACGAAGCTTTAATTAAGGGCAAAGAGGTTCCGGAGAAAATTTACGTAACAATAGAGTACACGGAGGGCCCTAGAAGATACAAGCTTGATTACTGGGATATTGAGACCGCGATAAAGAATATCCGCGCCCAAATCATTGACACGGATTATAAGATAATAGAGAGCTGCCACTATGTTATTGTCTATCATCCACGTGAACAGCTCTCCGCAGGAGTCATGAGCGAGATGATTCAAGCTAAGGGCATGGCAAAGTTCGTATACGTCTTCTACCCGTTTGAGCCGAGTCCATTCTTCGAATGGTACTCAACCAAGATCTTCTCGAAAGAGGAAGAGCTAATTCGATTCTTGAGAGAAATCGCCGGAAAAGAGACTAATGCGTAAAAGTTATCCTGCGAGTTCAGCTGCAACTAAAACTAAGCTTGATTATACAAGTTTTTCATTTTCAGGCATTAATCTTATCCATGAGGATGCTGAGGATTTATCTTTAACGGAACCATAATTATGAAGATGCCGACTGCTTAATGAACTATAAGTGATGAAAAATGAATTGTAATGCTCAGAGAAAGAATCTTATAAGGGCTCTCTCTGAGACCTGGGTTGTTCAAAGATTAAAGCAGATAGAACTCTCCGCAGTTCCAGGATGGATAGGATCCAAAGTCGCCACGGCGTCGAGATATCAGCACTCTCTAAACGTCGGGGAGCTTTCTCTACTTGTCTCAGGCGGCGACAAGTTTGAACAGCTTCTTTTAACCGCAGCAGCCGTCCTTCACGATGTTGGTGCAGGTCCTTTTCCACATCTTTCAGATCAAGTTATGCGTGAGATTCTAGGATTCAGCCATGAGGGCGCTATCGAGTTCGCGTTTGAGAATAGCCCGCTCAAAGACTCTAAAGTCTTGGAGAATTTTGGGCTTGATCTTGCTGAGATAGCGTCTATTGTTGAAGGAAAGCATCATCTTTCACGATTCTTGCATGGATTCCCAGATCTTGATAACGCTGATAACATTTATCGTTTTATCATAAGCATTCCCGGGAGACCGCTTGGTGATCCTTCATACAATCCCTTTGAGATAGCGAGCATAATGTCACTTAATGATGATGAGCTGAAACTCCCAAGGGATCTCAGCGAGAGATGGATGAGAGATTTCAGGAGAACTTACTCTTATCTTTGGGACGACAGATTGAACATGATCGGATGGACAATGCTTGGAAGGGCACTCAGGCTTCTTATGGATGATTTAGCCCCAGAGTTCTTTAGATTATCGAATAAAGAGGCATTTCAGCTGATCAAACTGAAGATCCCCAGATTAGCCGAAGGGTTAGAGAGAAGAGAATTCCAAATAATATTCGATCAAAAATATATCGAACTTAGAGGGGAAGCTCGAAAGCTTTCGGATGCAAATAGCATTCGAAAGATCGAGGAAATGCTCTGCAAGGAATCCCATCTCGAGGAATGGTCACTTGGCCTAACGGTGGATCAACCATTGCTTAGCGAAAAACCCGACTACTGGAGGATCTATCTGGTCTCCCATAAAGGCAACGAAGAACCAAAATCTTTGCTTGAAGAGATTCTTTCAGACTCTGTTCCTTTAAGTTCTTCCTCCCAAAAAGAAGGAAACCAAGTCTAATTTAGACTCTGTGAAGTCTCATTCTATTTCACGAGTGATATCAGCTCCCACAACTTTGGAGATCAAATCGGCCTGACTGTTTTTCAATAAAAAACTAAAATAGATCAAGGAATACACTTAGTCTGTTTGAGGTGTTATGATGAAGCCTCGTGAAAGAGTAAAGAGAGCCTTAGATCACAAAGAAGCCGATCGGATCCCAATACATGACAGCCCTTGGCAAGCAACAGTTGACAGATGGAGAACGGAAGGATTGCCTAGCGGAATCTCGCCGGCCGACTACTTCGGCTATGAGCTCTGCGGATTCGGAGCTGACACTTCACCGCAGTTCCCAATAGAAATTTTATCGGAAGATGAAGAGTACATAGTTGAAAGAACCAGTTACGGCGGAATCAGGAAGAATCACCGCGATTACTCGACAACGCCGATGATCATCGATTATCCATGCAAGAGCCGAGAGGATTGGGAGAAAATAAAGCCCAGATTAAAACCAAGCGACTATAGAGTTGACTGGGTCACAGGCTTGCAAAACTTCCATAGAGAATATAGCCGAGGACGCTTTATAACCTATAACGCGGCTGTAGGATACGATAAGATCCAGAATTATGTAGCTTCACCTCGTCTTCTCAAGGCAGTCCTTACGGAGCCGGAGTGGGTTAAGGATATGTACTGGACTGATGCAAAGCTGGCTATGGAGATGTGCGACCGGATGATCAAGGCTGGATTCAAATTTGACGGCGCCTTCCTCTACTGCGATTTGGGCTATAGGGGAGGACTCTTCTTCTCGCCTAGACACTACGAGGAGCAGCTGCACCCAGTCTTTAAGGAACTGTGCAGATTCTTCCACAGCCGCGGCATGTATGTAATCCTTCACTGCTTTGGGAAAGTTAAAGATTTGATACCATACTTTATCGAGGAGGGAATAGATTGCTTGCAGCCATTAGAAGTTAAGGCGGGGATGGATCTGATTGAACTCAAAGAGGAATACGGGGACAAAATATCATTTATGGGAGGAATAGATGTTAGATTAATGGCCTTGGAGGATCCTAGGCCCATCGAGGAAGAGATCAAAAGGAAGATCACGGTTGCAAAAGAAGGAGGCGGATACATTTACCACTCAGACCACTCAGTACCGAAGAACGTTAGCTTCAAACAATACAAACGAGTCATAGAACTCGTTAAGAAATATGGCAGATACGAGGCATAGATTCGAATTACATCGAGGGAATGCGCTGATAAGTTAAAATCATAGAGGGGAAATGACACTTCTTCATTTTTTATTCTG
>Ga0180301_10004317_pt1 | contig 10982 bp, 9 predicted proteins | sample GuaBasSediGuay16_FD_121797 | JGI IMG/M metagenome (GOLD analysis project Ga0180301, IMG submission 121797) | Subseafloor sediment microbial communities from Guaymas Basin, Gulf of California, Mexico - Guay16, Core 4569-2, 12-15 cm | ecosystem: Environmental > Aquatic > Marine > Hydrothermal... | reverse complement strand
GGATTTCATTCCCTGGTATCTTCTGGGACCTCTTCGAAACAGGTGCGTACTGAAGAAGACTCAGTTTTTGTGGGCTATGGTTCAATGTTAATGGAAGGAACCGTGGCTACTTTGGTTGTTATGGCCGTGGCAGCAGGAATCGGAATGGGATACACCACCAAGGCAGGCGAGACCCTGACAGGTGTCGCTGCATGGACAACCCATTATTCTTCATGGGCAGCAGCCGCAGGCCTGGGCTCAAAGGTCGCGGCCTTTGTGGATGGCTCTGCTAATCTGCTATCTACCCTTGCTATACCAAAAGGGATAGGAGTTGTCATTATGGGTGTTTTTGTGGCATCATTCGCAGGCACTACTCTGGATACCGCCACCAGGATTCAACGCTATGTGATCGCCGAACTCTCTAGCGATATCAAGCTTGACTTTTTAGCCAATCGCTATATTGCTACCCTGATAGCCGTCGGTAGCGCCCTGATACTGGCATTCGTCACCGGTGCGAGTGGAAAAGGCGCACTAACATTGTGGCCTATGTTTGGCGCTGTAAACCAGACATTAGCTGCACTGGCGCTGATTATTATTACGCTGTATCTACAAACCAAGGGCGGACTGAAATGGATGTTTGCAGGATTTCCTGCCCTTTTTATGGCGTTTATGACTATTTGGGCAATTATTGTAAATCAGGTTCACTTTCTTGGCGCACAAAATATGTTGTTAACGGTGATAAATATCTGTATGTTCATCGTAGTTGTGTGGATTGTGGTTGAGGGTCTCATTAAATTCTTTAGCTCCATTGGTAAGGCTGCTCCTGAACCAGCGCCTGCAACTTAACAATAAAGCGGAAGTATCGCAGAAAGGCGGTGCTTCCGCTTTATTTAAGAAAAGGGCAAATTGCAAACACATATAGTGGTTTTTTTCTTTACCCTCTTCCGAGTGTTTTTTTCAAGTAAGCTCATATAGATGTTAGTGGCACATATAACTGATGAATTAAGAAGAACCTACTTCATGCTTTTAGTCCCCGCAGTTGTAGGTTTTATTTTTTTATTTGGGGTTACAAAGTTTCATCTTATTAGCTTCGGACCGTTTAAATATCAGGAATTCCTTGGGCCATCAGTGTTTATAGCATCAGTTATTTTTGCCATTGCCTTACCTATTTTTTTCCGGACCCTCTTTGCCCACAAAGTGCGTGATCAAAAAAGTGTCTCCGAAGCCGATTTAGTTAAATTTGAACGTAACTTCCTTTATATTGCCCTGGTGACGCCCTATGTAACTTTGGTAGCCTATCTACTGGCCCTCCCCCGTTTTTACTGTGCAGGAACGGTGTTGATGGCTCTTTATGCGGTATATTACTACTATCCTTCTGAAAGACGGATTCGATTTGAAAAGCGGATTTTCAGGGTACGATAATTATCGTGTAGAATCTTGACAAAAAGAGAACATACAATTACTTTATTGCTGGTTATTTAGATGAAGCCAATAGTAAAAACCGTAAAAAACAAGATCCTTGAAGCATGGAAGATTGCTGATGGAGTGGCACGCGGCAAGGCAGTGGAAGGCATTGAATATGTGGCTGAAGAAATGGACCACATCTTTGGAATTCTGGTCCTGGGTTCTTTTGTAGGACTGCCATCGCCGCCAATGCAGATTTCGCTGGATTTGATGCCTCTTATGGAGGAGGAGCTGATGCTGATGATGGAAAAGGTAGATACCGCCCACGAACCAATATCAGACCTTTTTTCAGAGTTCGATATAGATTAATCATGGATACAGCCACTAATATCTTTTTTATGGGTAAGGGAGGGGTTGGAAAATCCACCTCAGCGGCGCTTAATTCACTCTTTTTGGCCCAAAAAGGTTTTAAAGTGCTGATTGTTTCACTCGACCCTGCCCACAATCAATCCGATATCTTTGAAAAGAGCCTTTCCGATAAGCCAGGAAAAATTGCTGACAATTTAATGGGGATAGAAATCGATCAAGACTATTGGATTAAGCAGTATCTCAAGGATGTTCAGAGGCAAATCAATAAAACCTATTCTTATTTAACTGCCTTTAATTTAGATAAATATTTTAGGGTAATGAAGCACTCTCCAGGGCTTGAAGAATACGCCTTAATATTAGTGTTTAAAGACATCAGGCAAAAGTTTGGCAACCTTGATTTTCTGATGTTTGATATGCCGCCCACTGCATTGGGATTAAAATTCTTCACCCTGCCTACACTCTCTTTGATCTGGATAGAACAGCTCCTTGCGTTACGAAAGGAAATTATCAAGAAAAGAGATATAATCACCAAAGTTAAATTAATTAAAAAGGATATAGAAACGGATAAAATTCTAAATAAAATCAATGAGATGAAGAGAGATTACCAAAACCTGAAAGACATTTTTGAAGATGACAACCAGACACTCATCAACCTCGTGTTAAACCCCGATAAATTGTCATTAGCTGAATCGATCCGTATTGTTGATGCCCTGCATGATATTAATATTCCCTGTAGTCAAATTATCAACAATAAAACACAAACAAATTCACCATGCGATGATATTAACACTACCTTTTCAGATATTCCCATATGTCAGTGTCCCTATTCAGAAACACCATTAATTGGGCTTCCTAATTTAGAGCAATTTTTGAAGGCAAACGATAGCGTGCTGGAAGAACAGGTGAATCATCTCCTGCCATCTGCCGCAGAAAAATAATTCTGTATAATGCCATCTTCCCTCTTTTTATTTCCATTCAGCCACAGATTTACACAGATGAACACAGATAGCTTTAAATACAAAGAAATCACAGATATTATTCTTAGAAGTTTTTATGAACTCACATCCCCTTTCGGACACAACGAAGCATGAAAGAACTTCTCGTCATTCATGACTCATTTAATAAAGAGGCAAAATGCCTTTTTGTCCAGTTTCAAGCTTCTTTCATATAAAAGAAAAAATATCCGTGATGATCAGCGTAGCTCGGTGCCTGAGTAGTTATGATTTTGTTATATTGAAAAGTTTGCGATGTGTATTGTTTTTGGATCAGGTGGTTCTATGAGGAAACCAAGAAAGATAGGGCTGGCCTTGGGCGGTGGCGGTGCAAGAGGCTTAGCCCATATAGGTGTTATAAAAGTTCTGGAAAGAGAGAAGATAAGGCCTGATGTTATTGTAGGAACGAGCATAGGCTCTATTGTGGGGGGCGCCTTTGCAAGCGGGATGAAGATTAACGACCTGGAGAAGAGAGCTGAGTCTTTTTTAGAAAGCGATTTATATCAATCATCCGAGCTTAAGGCTATTGGTGATGCAGAGAGTGGAGCTGAACAGAGGTTGAGCAAGCGGATCCAGGCTTATTTTATGACTAAGTTTCGATTGACACAGGCGCTCTATAGGCCCAGCATTTTGCAAATAGACGAGATCCAGGAGTTTGTGAACTTCTTTATACCTGATATACAAATAGAAGAAACAATAATCCCTTTTAGAGCAGTAGCCACCGACCTAAGGAGCGGTGAATCCGTTGTCCTTAAAAAAGGCTCTTTGCGGCGCTCTATTTTAGCCAGCTCTGCTGTTCCTGGCGCTTTACCCCCGGTTGAGATTAACGGAAGACAATTGTCTGACGGCGGCATTATCTGCAATGTGCCTGTACAACATCTCTTTGAAGAAGGCGCCCAACCAATAATTGCAATAGCTGTGGATAGAGATATAGCTTTATGCTCGGAGCTTCAAACCGCTGTGGACATATATGTAAGGGCTGGCGAGATACAGGGATTTCACCTGGAGAAATACAGCCTCGAAAATGCCGATATTGTCATTAGGCCACAAATAAGCGGTATTCATTGGACCGATTTTTCCAGATCCAGAGAATTGATCTCCATTGGCGAGACAGCGGCTATAAACACTCTTCCCGAGATACAAAGGTTGGCGAAGCGAATCTATAAGTGGGGCGCACTGGAAGGTCTAAAGAGATCAGCAAAAAGGTTTTTTGGTGTCACGCCAAGAAGAGGGTAATTATGCTGAGGTAGATCAGGAGTCCAAGTATATCGTTTGATGTGGTAATGAATGGTCCCGCAGCTAATGCCGGGTCAATGGCGAGCTTTCTAAGGAGAAAAGGAACAAATGCTCCAAAGGATCCGGAAAAGAGTATTACTGTAATCAGGCTAATCCCTATCCCTGCACCTAATTTGGGATCAGATAACCAGAAAGCAACTACAATACCTAAAACGATACCGCATAGAATACCGTTTATCAGGGCTACCCATAGCTCAGTTAGAAGTCTTCTACCAGTATGAATTATGCTTATTTCGCCTGTAGCAAGGCCCCTGATGACAACGGTAGCTGCCTGGTTGCCTGTGCTCCCCCCCAATGCCATTACCACTGGTATAAAAAATGAAAGGGCAAGTATCTTTTCGAGAGAGCCATGAAAATGATTGATTACTGTTGCCGAGAGAAGCTCTCCCAAGAGACATAATAGGAGCCATGGAAGCCGTGCCCTGGATATTTTCAATGCTGATTCTTCAGCGATTTCCTGATCCAAAACACCTGCCATCAAAGAAATATCCTCACTGGCCTCCTCTTCCATGACATCTATAATATCATCGTGAGTAATTCTCCCTATCAATTTATGCTGATTGCTCACGACTGGTACGTGCGTAAGATTGTATTGTTTAACGATTCTGGCGATCTCTTCCTGGTCGGTGGCCACATCCACACTGATTACATCGGTGTTCATTATATCCTTAATCTTGGTGTCGATTGGCTCAAGGAGTAAGTCTTTCATGGAGACAACGCCCAACAATTTACCATAGTCATCCACAACCCACACATAATAGAGTTTTTCAACATCCTCGCTTTTCTCCCTTATTTTCTCAATGGCCTCTCGAATGGTGGAGTTGGCGTTGACGGACACAAACTCCAGGGCCATGATTCCGCCTGCAGTGTCCTTTCCATACCCGATGAGCCTCTTTAATTCGTCGGAAACCTCAGGCTTAACGAGCCCAATTATTTCTTGAGCCCTTTCTCTTGGAAGATAATTGACGATATCTGTGGCATCATCTGAATTAAGTTCATTTAAGATGTGGGAAATGGTCTGGTCATCAAGTTCATTAGCAAGGCTTTCCTGTATCGGGGGCGATGTCTCTATCAAGACCTCGCCTGCCCTTTCAGGCGTAAGCAGGTTAATCACTTTGAGCCTTTCATCGCTATCCAGGTGTTCTACTAAGTCGGCCAGGTCTGCTGGATGTAACTCGCTGAGCAACCCCTGCAGGTCCTGATATGTCTGTTCCTGGATCATATTCCTTATGTTATCAAGGAGGACTTTATAGTCGGTTTGGGTCATTTTAATTTAAGCGCATAAAGTTTTTCTCAGGTTCTTGTTTTGGCCTTTAGAGAGATTATGTCCGCAAGCTTCCTTCCAGAAAGGATCATTCCACCAAATATAGGGCCCATGCGAGGCCCACCAAAGGCATTGTTAGCTGCCATACCAGTTACAAGCATTTAAGATTACTCCTTGATTTAAACTATGATCAGGCAAAATAGGATACCCTTTTTTGATCACAAGTCAATAAAATATTGACGTTGACTTGATAGGCTATATTTGATATTCAGCAATTACTTGGTAATACCGGTCCCGATAAAAAGGGATTGTCAAATGCCATTTGTATTTATATTTGGTAACCGTTTACAGGTTCATGGGTTCAAGGGTTGGATTCTTGTATCCAAACTCTAATTTTGAAGGCTTATTTATGTGAGCAAGGCCCTGCTTCATCACTGGCAATCTGAAAATTGGCGGCGCATTGGCAATTATGTCGCAAAGTCCGCTACAAAAACACTAATACCTTAATTCTCAGAGACATTCATTATGGACTATAAAAAAACGCTCAATCTTCCACACACTGATTTTCCCATGAAGGCAAATCTTGTCAAAAAAGAGCCTGAAATACTAAAAAAATGGGAGCAAGAGGATATTTATTCATTAATAAGAAAAACATCAAAAGGAAGACCCAAGTATATTCTGCACGATGGCCCCCCTTATGCAAATGGCAATATTCATATGGGGACTGCATTTAATAAGATTTTAAAGGATATAATTATTAAGTCAAAGCAGATGGATGGATATGATGTTCCCTATGTGCCAGGATGGGACTGTCATGGTCTCCCTATAGAATGGCAGGTCGACCATGAACTTGGAGATAAAAAGCTTGAGATGACCCAGTCAGAGGTCAGAAAAAGATGTCGAGATTTTGCTGATCATTTCATAAAGATTCAAAGGGATGAATTTAAGAGGCTTGGAGTGTTAGGTGAGTGGGATAATCCTTACTTGACTATGAACTATATATATGAGGCCACTATTGTGAGGGAGTTTGGCAAGTTTGCACTTAATGGCAGCCTCTTTAAAAGCAAAAAGCCCGTGTATTGGTGTAATTCTTGTAGTACTGCCCTGGCAGAGGCAGAGGTTGAATACGAAGATGATATATCCTCCTCTATCTTTGTAAGATTTCCCTTTGTTTCTGATTTGACAGAAAAATATCCATCCCTTGTCGGAAAAGATATTTTCATAGCTATATGGACTACAACCCCTTGGACTATACCAGCTAATCTGGCAGTGGCCCTTCATCCTGATCTGGAATATGTTGCAGTTGATACAGAGAAATATGGTGTTTTGATATTGGCTGAAGGCCTTTTAGAGTCTTTCTTAAAGAAAGTGGGTATCGAAGAGCACACTCTTCTGGAACGGTTTAATGCTCGCGATTTAGAAGGCCTCAAGGCCAGGCATCCTATTTATGACAGAGAGTCAGTAATTATTCTCGCTGATTACGTTACCCTCGATGTGGGCACTGGCTGTGTTCACACTGCACCTGGCCATGGGCAGGAGGACTATGAAAGCGGCCTAAAATATCATCTCGACATATATTCCCCGGTTGACGAAAAAGGGAGATTTACAGAAGATGTTGAATTTTTTGCTGGGCAAGAGGTCTTTGAGGCCAATAGAAATGTTATCAATAAATTGAATGAGTTAGGGGTATTGCTTAAAGAAGAAGAGATTACCCATTCATATCCCCACTGCTGGAGATGTAAAAAGCCTGTTATATTTAGGGCCACAGAGCAATGGTTTATCTCAATGGACAAGAAGGATTTAAGAGAAAAATCCCTTAAGGCCATAAGGGCTGTGGAGTGGATCCCAAGCTGGGGGGAGGAGAGGATTTATGGCCTGGTTAAAAATCGGCCGGATTGGTGTATCTCCAGGCAGCGTTCGTGGGGTGTGCCGATAATTATTTTTTATTGCCTCAAATGTGGCAATCAGTTAATCACACAAGAAATAATTGATCATGTAGCGAGCCTCGTAGAAAAACATGGCACAGATATCTGGTTTGATTTGTCTGCTCATGAGCTTTTACCAGAAGGGACAATCTGCCCTATCTGTCACGGGGATACATTTAGGAAGGAGACGGATATTCTGGATGTCTGGTTTGACTCTGGTGTAAGCTTTACTGTCCTTGAACGTAGAGCGGACTATCTGAGATACCCTGCCGATTTATATTTGGAGGGAAGCGATCAGCATAGAGGCTGGTTCCACAGTTCCCTTTTATGTTCAGCAGGCACAAGGGGTAAAGCCCCCTTTAAATCTGTCTTAACACATGGATTTGTGGTTGACGGAATTGGAAGAAAGATGTCCAAATCTCGGGGTAATGTTATCTCTCCCGAAGAGGTCATTAATAAATATGGCGCTGAGATATTAAGGCTCTGGGTAGCCTCTGAGGACTATAGGGGTGATATACGCCTATCGCAGGAAATTTTAGACAGGTTGACAGAGGCGTACCGGAGGCTTAGAAATACCTTCAGGTATTTGCTCGGGAATCTTTATGATTTTGATCCCTTAAAAGATGCCATCCCTTATCAGGATTTACTAGAGCTTGATAGGTGGGCCCTTCACCAACTTCAGGAATTAACGGAAAAGGTAATAGAATCATACCAAAGATTTGAGTATCATTCTATATACCAGGCCGTATATAATTTCTGTGTTCTTACGCTTTCTTCCTTTTACCTGGATATTTTAAAGGACAGGCTTTATACAACCCCTTTTAATTCAAAAGAGAGAAGATCTGCCCAGACAGCCTTGAATGAGATCCTGGAGTGCCTTGTCAGGCTTGTGGCCCCCATCATCCCCTTTACAGCTGACGAGGTATGGGAATACACTCATAATAAAGAGAAGTCAATTAGCATCCATACAGATTTATTTATACCCCCCAGAGAGGAGCTTAAAGATAACGCACTGATCGAGCGCTGGGAGGTAATATTAAATGTTCGTAAGGAGATTACCAAGGCGCTGGAGCTCGCCAGAAATGAAAAGATCATTGGCCATTCCCTGGATGCAGCGGTAAGTTTGGCCCTACCCCATAATCTTTTACAGGGATTACAAGATTACAGGGATGAATTGAGGTCTATCTGTATTGTTTCTGCTATTGAATTTGTAGGTGAAGGCAAAATTGAGGGAGGCTACAAAAGCCAGGAATATCCTGGTTTGGTAATCAAGGTAATGCCATCCCCTTTTAGTAAATGCGAGAGGTGTTGGATTCATGATTCTACGGTAGGACATGATAAAGATCACCCTACATTATGTAAAAGATGTGTGCAGGCTATGCAATTAAGCGCTAAAAATGCCTTACTTTAAGTTAAGAAGCTGTAACTTGGGTAAATTATGCAATTGCGCAAAATTTTGTATGCTTCAGGGCTCCGAATCTCTGATGCTTGATACTTGCTAATTTTTACTTGCTAATTTTTCATTGAAAAGAGATTATCTCTTATTTATTGGTCTAGCCCTGATTATTTTTCTCCTTGATCAGGTTTCTAAATGGATGGTCGTTACCCACATAGAGGCGCATCAAACCCTTTCTGTAATCCCCGGATTTTTTAGCTTAGTTTTGGTCAAAAACAGAGGCATGGCCTTTGGTATCTTTAGCCAAACACGAAGCGGATTTTATTACTATTTTTTGTTATCAACAACAATAGGTGCAATAGGTGTAATCCTTTTTTCCTTTTTCTGGATAAAGAGTAGCAAAAAATGGTTGACTGTAGGGCTTTCGCTTATCCTTGGAGGGGCCGTGGGCAATTTTGTAGACAGGCTACGATTAGGTTATGTAATCGATTTTTTGGATTTTTTTTTAAAAGGCTACCACTGGCCCGCATTTAATGTAGCTGATTCCGCAGTTACTGTAGGCACATTCTGGCTTCTTCTTAACATCATACAAGGAAGGAAGATTATAGAAGCCAAGTGATAAATCTTTCCCCTTAGGCTTATCAGTTCAATTATAACCCTAAAATCTCTTTCATCCTTTTTGCATTTTTAATAGCATATCCGCCATAATCATTATCAAAGTAAAGGTAGGTATTCTTGGACCAATCCCTGATTTTTTGGGCATATGCCTGCAATTCCTCCTCAGAATATTCGCTCGAATAGAGCTTTTTCGAACCATGCAGCCTTATATAAATAAATGTAGCTGTATCCTCCTCGATATAAGGGTATCGTCCGGCCGTATCAGAGACACAAAGAGCGATGTTGTTATCCTTGAGGATCTCCCGTGCCCTTTTTTCTTGTGCCCAGCTTGGATGCCTAACCTCTAAGGCATAGAGATGATTTTTCTTTAGCTTTTGACAAAAATGGCTCAAAATTGTTTCATCAAAAGTGAGATTAGGTGGTAGTTGAAATAGGATTGGTCCCAGTTTTTCCTTTAAAAACTCAACAGCGTTGAAGAACCTCTTCAGAGGCTCTCGGACATCCTTTATCCTCTTTATGTGGGTGATGTATCTGCTGGCCTTTACCGACCAAATGAAGTTATCAGGTGTTCTTTTTCTCTAATTTTCAAAGGTCTGGGGTGTAGGTAGCCGGTAAAAACTGGCGTTTAACTCAACTGTCCTGTAATGCTTGGCATAGAACTCCAGCCATTTTGTCTCTGGACAACCCGCAGGATAAAATAGTTCTTTCCAATGCTTGTAATTCCAGCCCGAGGTACCGATGTAGATTTTTGGATTCATTAATTCATATTATAGAGATTAAGATTTTTCGTCAACCTTCTGTCTACCACTCATCTCCTTCCGGAAGCTAAGAGAATTTCTATAGTGCCCATTCAAATAAAATGATTTTTTAGAGAGTTGGGAAATTTAATGAGGGAATGAGATTGCAAATTTACCTTGTAATTTTGCAATAAAAAAGTAATGAAAAGGTGATGAAAAAAATGATTGTGAACAGAAGACTGATCAAAGGGCAGCAAGGAACAGGAAAACCAATTGATCTCAAGAGCCAGGAAGGCCATAGGAGGCGATTGCGAGAAAAATTTATAAAATCCGGCATTTCAGGATTTCATGACTATGAGATAGTTGAGTTGCTGTTAACCCTTGGAACCCCTCGAAAAGACTGCAAACAGCAGGCAAAAGCGGCTATAAAAAAATTTAAAACATTAAGGGGTGTTCTTGAAGCGCCACTGGAAGAACTTCAGGAAATTAAGGGAATCGGGCCACACAATGTCTTCGGAATAAAATTTGTTCAGGAAGTCGCCAGAGCGTTTCTTAAAGAGAAAATCCTTAAGAAACCTATATGCAAATCGTCAAAAGAGGTCTTTGATTATCTTTACCATTCCATGCGCGGTCTCAAAAAAGAAGTCTTTAAAGTTTTATTCCTAGATGGGAAGAATCAGCCTATAGATATAGAAGACCTCTTTGAAGGCACACTAAATATGAGTTCAGTTTACCCACGCGAAATTATAAAGAGCGCTATTAAACATAACGCCGTCTCCCTTATCTTTGTCCATAATCACCCATCAGGTAGTCCAGAGCCCTCCACGAGCGATAAAGAGATTACAAAGGAGTTGATCGCAGCCTCAAATACTATGCAAATTAAGGTATTAGATCACATCATCATAGGCGACAACAGATATTTTAGCTTTGCAGACGAGGGGCTGATTCCTGCCCGTCCACAGGCGGGGAGGCATATAACATAAATCTTTTGAATATCAATAG
>Ga0180301_10004316_pt1 | contig 10984 bp, 12 predicted proteins | sample GuaBasSediGuay16_FD_121797 | JGI IMG/M metagenome (GOLD analysis project Ga0180301, IMG submission 121797) | Subseafloor sediment microbial communities from Guaymas Basin, Gulf of California, Mexico - Guay16, Core 4569-2, 12-15 cm | ecosystem: Environmental > Aquatic > Marine > Hydrothermal... | reverse complement strand
GGTTGCCCTTGCCCTGTTAGATTCGCTTTTGCGACCATTTAATAGGGTGAAGGTTCCTTGTGACTCGCCCCATTAAATAGTTTGCTTCGCAAAATTTAACGGGGTAAAGGGCAACCTGTAAAGGGTTTAATTGGGCGAATTAGGAAGTAGGAAGTAGGAAGTACGAGAAAGGACAAAATTCAAAAAAACAAAAACAAATAATAATCACATATGAGTAAGAGAATTTTAACCAGTTTAAGCGTAATTGGCGTTGTTGCCGCCATTGTTATTGGTGCCACTACTGCTTATTTCAACGATGTTGAAACAAGTAGCGGCAATGCTTTCAGCGCCGGAACCTTGGACTTACAGGTGGTGTTTCCTTATGGCGGAGAACCTTACCCTGGGTTTCCTCCGGAAAAAACCTATAACGGAGAAAATATTCCCGGAGTTGAAATCAGGGATATAAAACCCGGAGACAGCGGATTTCTAAGATATCATGTCAATAATATCGGCACTATTGGAGGCGAACTTTATATCACTTTAGCCAATGTCAGCAACAGCCCGGGAGTTACTCCAGAACCAGAGCCATTGCCGGACAATGGAGAGTTGGGAGAAAATCTGCTGATAAACATCTGGTATGGAGACGAAAGCGAATATCCTAACTATTCAAAACATATTGTTAAAGATAAAAAACTTAATGATTTAAGCAATGTCAGATATCTGCTTGGCGACTTAACGGCTGAAGGAGACCCAACCACTCTTGACGGCAAAGATGTTTATATTAAATGGGAATTACCATCAGGCGTGAGAAATGAAGTTCAGGGAGATGTGGTTTCTTTTGATGTTGATTTAGACCTTATGCAAAAAGGAGGAACCCTTGATGGTTTAATTGGTTGGTGGAAATTTGATGAAGGCACAGGAGATGTTGCTTATGATTCTTCAGGATATGGAAATGATGGGACAATATACGGAGCAACTTGGGTGGCAGGGAAAATTGGCGGAGCGTTAAGTTTTGACGGAGATGATTATGTTGAGATACCTGATGATGATAGTTTAAAACCAGAATTGGTAACATTAGAGGCATGGGTTAAAAGTGATGGTTCACCGGGAAAATATAAATATATTGCCGGAAAAAAATATGCTGGCGGATGGGGTTCATATCATCTTTACACCGGAAATACAGGCGGACTTAGATTTTACATAGGGCATAGTGGCGGTTATATTACCTCCCCAGATGCCGGTACAGGAATATGGGATGGTAATTGGCATCATATTGTAGGAACTTATAATGGCTGTGTAGTAAAACTTTATGTAGATGGCAACGAAATTTCCGGAGGAACAGAAACCACAGAAGACATTGATTACAATAGTGAAAATTTCTACATTGGCAGTTATGGAACAGGATATTATTTTAGCGGTTTGATTGATGAAGTTAAGGTTTATAATCGGCCCTTGTCTGAGACAGAGATTTTGGAGCATTATCAGGCGGGGCTTTAATGGAAGGAATTACGAATATGGAATTATGAATTATGAATTATGAATCCGGAATCTAGAATTATGAAATTTTTTAAGACAATTTATTACATTTTTATAGGGCTTATTGCGGCAATTGCGGTTTTGCTGATTGTTTCGGCTTTGCCTATCACCGGCAATTACAAGGTAATGACGGTTTTGTCCGGTTCAATGGAGCCGACGATTAAGACCGGGGCGGTAGTGGTTGTCAAGCCGGAGAAAGAATATAAAATCGGGGATATTATCACTTTCAGGGCTTACGGGAAAAACAAAACCCCGGTTACCCATCGGATTTACGATATAAAAGTAAACGCAGGAACGCCGATTTATATCACCAAAGGAGACGCCAATAACGCGCCGGACGAGAGGGAGGTTCGAAAAAGAGAGATAATCGGCAAGATGTTGTTCAGTATTCCCTATGTCGGCTATGCGGTTGAAGCCGCCAAAAAGCCAGTTGGATTTGCCTTCATCATTTGTGTGCCGGCGGCGATTATTATCGGAGACGAAGTAAGAAAGATTATTGCTGAAGTGAAAAAGATTAAAAGCAAGAAGCAGGAAGCAGGAAGCGAGAATCTTGAATCTTGAATTTTGAATCTTGAATTAGGAATAAAGTTAGTAAAATTCCAATGGTTTAATCAAAAAATCTAAATCTATAATTCATAATTCAAAATTCCAAATTTATGATTCGTAATTCAATAGTAAAAATCATTAGTTTGTTGCTGATTGTATGTCTTAACTGGACTGGGCTTTCGGCTATTGGCAGAACCCTTGCCTATTTCTTTGACAATGAGGGTTGTAATGCCAATACCTTTCAATCTGCCATTTTGGATTTTTCTATTCCGCCTGTCCCGGATTTTTCTCCGAAAGTAACTCCTGATCAAAATTCCGGCAGGGCAATCGGATTGAAAGATGACGGCAATTTAGACTTTGAATATCGGGTTAAGGTAGAAAATGCCACCGGAACCCTGTGCGATTATCTTCTTCTTAAAGATAACTTAACAGGAGACTTTCAGCCTTTGAGCAACTTTATTTCAGCAACCACTACCTTTTCTAATAAATCAAACTGGCAGTTTGAGGCGAAATTAGCAACCTCCAGCGACCCGAGTTTGCAAAACAAAGCCTGCACCTTTGATTTTGTTTTTGACGGTTGGCAGATTGGCGGCGCCGGCTTTTTTGACCAAGAAGTAATTTCAAACACAATTTTGTCGGGAATTTGGCAAAAGGTTTTGATAAACAAAGTTTACTATGATGTGGACAGCGCACATGGCGCGGAGACTGCCAACGAATGGATTGAACTTTACAATCCTCTTGGCAATTCGGTAGATATTTCGGGATGGGCGATTGAAGACAACAACGGCATCGACATAATTCCCGCTTCAAGCCTCATTCCAGCCAATGGTTTTGCTGTTATTACCGCTAGTTCTACTACTTGGGATTATTGGGAGATTCCTGACGATGTTGTAAAAATTGTTTTGTCCGACGGGGAAATCGGAAACGGATTGAACAATGACGCTGATATGCTTGCTTTGAGGGATAATTACGGCAACATTGTTGACCAAATGAACTGGGCGCTCCCTGATCCCAATTGGCCAAACTATAATTCAAATCTCTGGCAGCCAGGTGTGGTTCCTTCAGGTGATGGCAGGATAGCGGCTAGGGTACCCAGCGGTCAAGATACTGATTCCCTTTCTGATTGGCAGAATTTAGAATTGCCAAATATAACGGGAATAAATGTAACTCCGTTGCAAGACCAGTATTGCGGATGTTGCGGCAATGACAATGAAAACCGTTCTCAAAGCAATTGTCCTACCAGATGGTATTGTGCGCCGGGAGTGTATTACAGCCAGCAATTAACCATTAACTGGACTGCGACCACTTCCAATACTTCGGGCAATGACAATCTTTCAGTTGATATTACTTATATTACTGACAGCGACTGCAGCGGAGACATTTCAAATGGAGATAATTTCTACACTGTCGCCAGTGACATAGACAATAGCGGAAGTTATGTTTGGGCTGGCTGGACCAACGTTAACGGTTGGCGCAATCATTTATGGAAAGACGAAAACGGCAATGTTGTCCCGTATTTTTACGGATTGACCTGGATTCAAATAGCCGCTACAGGACCTGAAAATTTCATGGTTAACAATTCCAAGACCAGTACTTCAATGTTTGAGCCCCTGCCTCCTGGAGTCAGCCTTGAAGATGTTTGTTTGTTGTTTGGAAACTGTTACAGTTGCAGTTGTAACAATAGCTCCGCTGACAGCGGGGACGACAGCGCGGCGATAGACAGCGATGACGAGGTTCCGACTTCGACAGCGTCTTCCTTGCCGGAAACTACCACCACTGAAGCCACTTCTTCTACTTCTACTTCCGACCAAACTGAAACTGCCGACGGCACTGACGAGGAATCCAGTGGATTGACAGGCGAGGTTTCTGCCGATACTTCAGATGAAACAACCACAGAGGCGACAACTACCGAGCCAACAACTACCGAGACAATAACCGCTGAATCTACAACCACTGATGAATCTACAACTACCGAGGAGTGTACTACAACCACTGAGGAAGCCATAACTTCTCAAGAAACCACAACCACAGAAACAACCAGCGCCGAAGAAGAAACAACCAGTACCGAAGAAGAGACAATAACTGCTGGAGAGGAAGAGGAAGCGGTTACAACCACTGATACGACGGCGGCAAGCGCAGAGGAAGAAGCCGTTAGCGCTGAAACGGAGACAGAGACCGCTGAAACCAACGATGCCGTCGCTGAACAGGAGCAGTCCTCCGATGCGGAAGAAGGGGAGACAGATACCGACTCCAACTCCGCAGGGGAAGAGGCGAAAGCGGAAGAACAAACAGAGCCAGTCCAGCCTTCTATTCAGGAAGAGGAACCAAGCGGAAACTCTAATTCCTCTTCTTCAGAAGCGGTTAGCAATTAATGGTTAAGTCAATTATGAAAAGAGCAATAAAATTTATTTTAGTTTTTCTTGCCGTTCTTTTGGCAGGGGGGTCTTTGTTTGCCCTGCCTGCCAAGGCGGCTGAGAATGACTTGGTGGTAGAATATTTGACAGATACTGGGTGGAAGAAATGGTTGCCCGGCGAAGATAGTTTTCCGATTTTTGAGGAAGGAAATTTTTTGCCGGGAGATACCGCCACGAGTTTGGTTAAAGTAACTAATAACACCAACCAGCCACAAAATATTGCTATTGAAGCAATAAGATGGCCCGGTTTTCCTAATCCTGAGGATGTGCCAGATAGGGATTTGTCTCGGGCTTTAGAAATAACAATTAGCCAGGATGGGGGCAGTGATATCTACGGCGGTTCAGCCGGAAAAAAGACCTTATTTAATTTCTACCAAGACGGAGAAGTTCTTCTTACCGAGGGGCTAGCGGGAAATGGCGGACAGGTGATTTATAATTTCCAGATTAGTTTTCCCAAGGAGGAAGAAAACCAATGGCAGGGAGCCACTACCACTTTTGATATCTTGATTGGCTTTCAGGGAACTGAAGGCGGCGGCGGAACCGGCGGCGGCGGAACCGGCGGTGGAGGAGGCGGCGGAGGATTGCCGCCTGGATTGACTATTCAATACGAAAGAACTCGTTGTATTAGCGATACCACTGTTATTATTGAATGGGTAACTAGTTATAAATCAACAAGCAGGGTAATTTACAGCACAACATCAGGCACCTTTGATCTATCTGCGGGGGAGCCAAATTACGGATATCCATTTTGGACAGAGGAAAAAGATAATACACCTCCGATAAAAGAAAATGGCGTGACTTATCACACTGTAGCTCTTACCGGGCTTACACCAAGTACTACCTATTATTATCGCTGCGTTTCTCACGCGTCACCGCCAACAATCAGCAGAGAACGCAGCTTTACTACTTTGGCTTTAGGAGAAGGGAAGCCCTGTGTGCCTTGCAAAACTCCCTCTTCCTCTCCTGAAGCTCCAACAGGTGCAGAAGAAGGCGCAGAAGAAAGTCCAGAAGAAGGCGAAGAAGCTCCGGCTCCACCAATAGCAGAAGTTCCAACTCGGGGAGCGGTTTCTGAACAACCGCCCGAAGAACCAAGCGTCCAGCCAAAAGAAGAAGGTGAAAAGGTAATAATGGGCGAACAAGGAGAAGTGCAATCTCCCTTGAGCGAGAAAGAAGAAAAAAAGAGCCCAGGAATAGTAGATTTGACTAAATTTTTAGCAGCGATCGGTGACTTCTTTACTTTGAAAAATAGTTGTCTTCTCTTAAGTATTTTAGCCATTATATTAACTGTTTTGTTTATTCTGTCAAGAAAGAAGAAAAAACAAGAAGAAAAGAAATATGAAGAAAAGAAATATATGGATTTGATTGTTGCTTTGCTTGTTTTAGTTGTTCTAATAATTCTATTCAAGTGCTTGTATCTGCTTATTCCAATACTTTTATTGATAGGATGCCTTATTTATGAGATATTAAAAAAGAAAAAGAAAAAACCAATTAATTTTTAAAGCCTAAAAAAGTGCACGGTCAGACCGTGCATTTTTTTTGCAAAGTTTATAAAGAATTATGAATTAGGAATTAGGAATCAGGAATCAGGGATTAGGGATTAGGGATTTATATTATCCATAATTCATAATTCTTAATACCAGATTCTAAAGCAAAGTGAGGCCTAAACTAATAATTAGAATTTTCTTAATAATCACTGCTATTTTAATAGCAGGTGTTTTTTATTGGTATTTTAATTGTCAACTTCCGAAAACCACGCCGGCACAGACACAAAATATGGAAGAAATCAAACGTATAGAAGAAAAAGGAACCAAATCAATTCAATTAGAAAAGCCGCCTTTTATAAAAGATTAATACTATAAGTCATCAAAGGTCGATTCATTTAAACTTTAATCACGAAAACGAACATTATGAACAAAATAAAATATTATTATCTTATAGGAAGCATTATTATCATCCTTGCTATATTTGGAGGAATTGCCTTTCTGGCAAAGTCAGCAAAAGCAGAAGGGGAAACATCAACCACCTTCCCAGTGGATGAAGCAGGAATAGCGGCCTATGTGAAGGTAGATAATACCAATGATATCAATCTGGAAGCAATTGCCAATGCCTGCGATTCTGTAGAGAAACTGGGGCAAAGTTACCTTATCGGCACAATAAAGGTAGAGAATGCTGTAGGCTTTAATTATCCCCACATATATGTTGGAGCGGACGGCTGGATTGTAACTTATTATTTAAAGACAGAAGAGGTAAGCAGAATTATCCAATGGAAGGATTATACCCCCGGGACAATCAAGACCACCACCCTTAAAGAGGCAATAGATATTATTGCCGAAAAAACTGGGATTACCTATTCAGCGCCTATTAAATACTATGACTTTGAATTTCCCGAGGCTAATAAAATAACCCTTGTAGCAGACTCAAATGACTTTCATGTAACAGTGCCTGGGACGCTCTATGAGGCATCCTACGGAGTTATCCTAAAGAAGCCCTGTTGCAGTGGTTCTGAGTGTCGCCACCTTTGGCTGAAACTTGATGACAATCTTGCTTGGCAAAGTTTCTTGGGATGCTGGTGGACCTGCGGCAGTCCCTTTGCCTCTTATGGCTATTACCATCTTTCAGAATTCAATACAGGCATTACCCATCATATTGTTTTCTATAACGACTGCGGGGATCAGTCGCCTGCTTTTGCCGCCACTGCCCTGATATACAAAAACTAACAAGGTGCGGAAATAGATTTATTTTTATGATAGTTAATAAAAGAATATCTCTATCTTTACCTGTGATATTATCTGCAGTATTGCTGTTTCTGGCTTCCTCAATTGTAACGGCTGAACAGATAGTGGTCAGTGGCGCGGACAGCGTTTGGAATTTGGAACTAACTCCTGTTTCTCCTGATGTTATTGACTCCACCGATGCCCCGGAAGAGAATCTAATTACCGAGGCATTTGTGAGCCACGCAGACAGTGTATTAAACCTTGATTTAACCCTTCCTTCCCCAGATGTTTTAGATTCTGGTGATACTCCATCTGAAAATCTAATCACCGAGGCATTTGTAAGCCACGCAGACAGTATTTGGACAACTGGTCTGGAGAAAACAGAATGGAACCAAAAGTGGTCATTTGCCATTATCACTGATTTGCATATTGGCAGGGGATATCCAGATTATGACGGTCAAGGATTTGAAGATGGATATAGTGGTGAAGATTATTATCTAACCAAAAGACTAAAAAATGTGGTAAAATGGATAAATGACAATAAAAACAACATTGATTGCGATGGAGCAAAATGCCCAATTCAATTTTTGGTTGTTTTGGGCGATATAGCCGATTCTGCTGAAAAATCAGAGTTTCTCAAGGCAAAGGAGATTTTGGACAAACTAAACGACCCGAACAATGATGGCAACACCTCAAACGGCATCCCTTATGTTCCTCTTTTCGGCAACCACGATGTCTGGCCCTATACTAAGTCCAAGAACGCAACATCAGCATTAGGAGAGAGATACTTTGACCAAATCTTCTGGGATGAGAATGCTACCAACACAAAATTAATGAAAGAAAGATTAAACTTTCAAAGAGACGAGGTCCACAAGAACTACAAGAATTTTGTCTTCAATTATGGTAAAATAAACTTTGTCGGCTTGGACTTTCCAACACGAAAGAAAGCGAAAATAAGAGGGACAAATCCAAAAGGAGTGATTTTTGAAGAAACTGAAAAATGGTTGAAAGATAGATTAAATGAATACCAAGGAAAAGAACCAGTTATTTTACTTTCACATTATCCTTTTGCTAAAGATGCTTCACGACAACTTTTTCCATATCCAATTCCTTTTCCAGGAAGTAATTTTAGCGAAGAAGAGGTAAAAAAACTTGGAGAAATTATAAAAGAATATGAAGATCGAACTGAAGGTAAACAAGTTTTAGCGAATTTTGCAGGCCATGTCCATGGATATGAAGAGATCATTGGCGAATGGGCCATTACTCGTCTTTTAGGATTTGATGTAGATATAAATGCCAATTACGAATATCCAAAAGTAGGGAAGATGCCAGTAGTTACTACTGAAGCAATAATGGTAGGGTCAAATTGGGAAAAACCGAGGGGAATAGTTCGGATTGTGAAAATAAACGGTACTGAAATAGAAGACTACAATAAATGGGAAACAGATGTTGAGGGGGCAGAACATAAAGAATTTGTCGGTCTAAATCCTTACTTTGAATTTGAATATTCTGGTACATTCATAGGCTGTGTTTTCTTTAAAGCGGATATTTTCACAAAAAAGAAAATTATTTCTTTTGATTGGGATTATGGAGATAGGAAAAGTGGTAAGGGAGTGTCAAATTTCCATTGTTATTCTGGACCCGGAGTATATGAGGTGAGTTTGACAATTACTGATGAGAGCAACAATAAAGAAAGCTTAACAAGAAAGATCGAAATACCAAAAGAAGCTATTTGGCCTCGAATAATTAAGATACCCCAAGAATTAAAAGAAAAAATTGAATTGATCTCAATAGCTTTAGATAAGAAAGTGACCGAATTTGGAAGGACGATGAAAGATGGGATACTCATTAGAACAAAACCTCATTCTTCCTCAATTCCTATTGGATTAATAACAGTTCATTTTGAACAAGCTACCGAAGATGTTAATTTAACTGAATTAGTGGCGGATTCGAATCTAGAAAAGAAAAAATCAATTCTTTATATGTCGGATTGGCCTAATGTGATAGAAAAGTCAAAAATTCTCTTTGTCCCTAAATAAATTAAAAAATGACAAACCAAATTAACCAACAATCCAAGTCTAATACTGAAGGAAAAGCTGTACTCTCTCTGATATTGGGATTAATAGGTAGTTTAATGTGGTATCCATTTTTAATAATATTTGGTGGGATATTAAGATGGGTTCTTGCCGCTTTTCAAGTAGCAATTATAGGGAGTATTTTATTATTAATCCCCATAATGGGTTTACTCTTCGGAGTTCAGGGGAAAAAATCCACTAAAAAAAAGATGGCCCTTGTTGGTATTGTATTTTCTATCATTGGATTGGTTGGAGCAATACTAGATGTTTTGTATTTTCTATACCTTCTCGGCTACTTTTGAGGGAGGGATTAATAAAATAAACCATTATCAGAATAAAAGATGAACTGAAAAAATAGAGTTAATTTCTACCGAATTAGATGAAAAAGTAACAGAATTTGGCAGAACAATGGCAGATTGGATATTGGCAAAGTTTAAGCATTCCCCATCTACTCCAGTTGGACTATTTAAGGTTCACTTTGAAAAGGCTACCGAAGATATTGATTTAACCCAAATGAAAGTTGAGGTTGATTCAAAAAAGAAAAAATCTTTGCTTTATATGCCAAAGTGGCCAGGGGTAATTGAAAGAGAAAAGGTTTTGTTTATACCGAAATGAAAAGATTTTGTTACATAGGGAGCGAATACACTTACATTTAAATTAACATTCAGATTAATTTATGAAAGAAAGAAAACATACACTATCAATAAAAGTTATCCCTTGGATTTCAATTATTAGCGGAGGAAGCGGAATAATATGGGGGTATTTAGAACTTACTCCCCCGGAGCAATTAATAAATCTACATCTTTTCAGTTACTACGACTGGCAAAGTTCACTTTATTTATCTATCTTTATATTTACTTCCCTTATTGGTTTAACTTTAGGCATTCTCAGTCTTAAATTAAAACTTGGCAAAATCAAGGCTATTTTAGGAATTATTTTTTCTTCAATTGCTTTGATAATTTGGTTATTTATTTGGTTTTGGATCACTGGTTGGTCAGTAGGCGCTTAAATTGTTAGGTTTAAATATCAAACAAACCATACCATAATTTTCAAAAATGTGTACGGTCAGAAATGTACAAGGAAAAACCTTGCACCTTCCTTCAACACCTGTAGGGATAATCACTGTTAATTTCGGAGAAGCCAAAGGCAATATTGACCTTTCAGAATTAATCGCCGATTCAGATATTAAAGAAGGAAAATCAATTCTTTATATGGAAAACTGGCCAAAAGAGGTTGAAAGGTCAAAGATTTTGTTTATACCTAAAAGATGAACCAGAAAATTTTAAATTTAAAACTAGCCATTTCACTTATACTAGGGATAATAGGGATTATTTCATTAATCTTTAATTTTTCATGTTTGTATCACGGCGGAGTAGATTATTACACACTTACTGCCAAAATTTGCAAGATTTATAAAACAATTGCTTACAATAAGGATGTCCCGTTTTTTTTGTGTTTTATTTTTGGCATTTTAATAGAGGGTGCCTTTCTAATTTTTTTCTTTCTCTCACCCCTTGGCATTTTTTTAGCAAACAAGGCTTACGAGTCCACAAAACAAAATCTGGCAATTTTCGCTATTGTTCTTAACGTAATCAATTTGATCTTTTCTATCTTTATTGGTTGGGCAATACTTGGACTTACCACAGGAGCGAGACTTACCACAGGAGCGATGTGAAACCTAAAACAAACTATGCCAAAACCATCAAAAATCCCAATCCTT
>Ga0180301_10004315_pt1 | contig 10985 bp, 10 predicted proteins | sample GuaBasSediGuay16_FD_121797 | JGI IMG/M metagenome (GOLD analysis project Ga0180301, IMG submission 121797) | Subseafloor sediment microbial communities from Guaymas Basin, Gulf of California, Mexico - Guay16, Core 4569-2, 12-15 cm | ecosystem: Environmental > Aquatic > Marine > Hydrothermal... | reverse complement strand
GCCGTAAAAGACTATATTATTAACAGGCCGCCTGAAATCAAAGCTACTCCCCTAGGAGGAGATATAGTGCTCTACGGCGCAGTTGCTCTAGCTCTAGGCCTAGAAAAGCCCAGAAGAGAGCTAAGAGATTAAATTAATTTAGGTTTTCTTTAAAATTTTCCTAGAATGGATGATTCGTGGATCAGTATTTACGAAGACTTAAAGGAGCGGCTCAAAATAGGTGAAAGACACATATTAAAAATGAGCAAGCTGGAGCAACAGTATTTCTTAATGCAAACTGATGTTTTCAGAGAAAAGTTTCTTTACAGCGTTGTAAGTACTGAGGCAGTAAAAGAGGCGGAGGAATGGGTTAAATACTTGCTGCTTAAAGTAGATGAAGTAAAGGAGGAGCTAAAGTTAGAAGGAGTTACATTTACACGCGAATTAAGAAGTTTTATTGAAGACCCCTTAGAACACTTGAAGAAAAAGATTTTTGTGTATACTTTCGACTTGTTTGCAGGGAATCTTACATTAGAAGAGTTTATTGCTAAAGCATCAGCGGCTATTAGGACTTCTCTTAGAACAAATATGAGGACTATTTACCAGACATGGGTTTTCCTAAGTCTCATAGAGTATTTAGCTAAGGAAGGCAGAATAGTGTACCCTGAGCACGGATACCTTTACTTAGAAAGAAACGCTAGACAGAAAATAAGAATTATACCGCCCAACTGTATTGTCGAAACCAGAAGTGGAGGTAGACTGAGTTTCTTTATCGAAGCTCCGAGGCCCATTGCTTGGGAAGACTCAGGAGACTTGAAGAAAATATGGAAGCTCTATGTATGCCTTAGACCAGACTTCATGGTCTACGGCGGCAGTGTAATGAACATACTTGATTTAGACAAAATGCCTCCAGTAAAGAAACCTGACGTAATAATTGAGTGCAAAGAACTAAAAGACTGGTATAAGCGCAGCAGAGACCTTAGGGGATGGTGGGCTAAAGCAATGTCTGCTGAAGAGTGGCGTTTTCTCTGGCTTAAAGGACTTCTTGAGGGATTAGGGGAAGCGATGGGCTTAAAGAAAATAGTCGATGAGACTAAAAGCGAGACTAGGAAGGGCTGGAGAGTCAAAGAATATAGGCTTGTACAGCTCTATAAAAACTTCTATAATCCCGATGAAATGATTCTAGTAACCAGAACAAAAGTACCTCCTAACATAAAAAGCGAAATAGAGGAAATGGGTTTAATAGTATTCGAAAACATAGGTTTTTCTTCAGAAAAACTAGCCGAAGTATCCGAGCTATTAATGAAGTATAGTAAAGCCGAGAAAGAAGACTTTTTTGCTGAAGTAAAGAAGCTAACAGGAATAAAAGCATCTTATACTGAGCTCTCTAAAGCTTTACTAGAGCTAGTGCGGCGCCATAAAGAGGAGTTAGTAGAACTACTAGCGAAGCAAACATTCTAATAGCTTTTAGCCAGCAGTAAATAATAAATGAGAAAAACACTGCTGCTACTTACTCTGCTAATTATTTTGCCTAGTGTACTCTCTAAGCCTCGTCCACTTAAGCTAATTGAAAGCCCGTGGGCACTGCGCGAACTTTACTTCATTAATGGAAGTCTCTTTTGGAGACATGAAATAAAAGCAGATTACATGCGAATACCCTTCGGAAACATAATCCTATGGTATCCAGTATACGGAAAACCAGGAGCACAGATTAACATTACAGTAGAATATTCATGGAACGGAGTAGAAGAATACCTAGGAGAACCTGCACCAACTTACTTAATATTAATAGGATTCAGTGATACATACAGAAACAGCTGGTTTTTAGATAGTTCAAGAAAGTTTTTTGCCCAAATACTGGCTAACGAAACAAATTTCAAGAAAACATTCAAAGTAAAGCTCCCTCAGAGTAATGGAATACTAGTACTGGTAGTAGAGCTTTATGGAAAACACTTATCTTCAGAAAACCTCATTTCAAGAATGTATGTTTTTTCAGTTATTGTAAACTATTCTAAGGAAATAGGATTCTATGAAGAAAACTATAATAGGGCATTAAATGAAGTAAAATATTATGAAAAACTCCTGTACAAAAATAGACATTATAAAAGTATTTTTGAAAGCTTACTTAACGAGTCTTCAGCGCTGAAAAAAGAAATAGAAATTCTTGAAAATAAGATAGTAGAGTTAAACAATACTAGAAGAAGTTTGCTAGAAAAATTAGATACATTAAATAAAATAAATGTTTACCTTAAAAACAATTTAAGTGAAGTTGAGAAAGAATACAAAAAACTTTATTCAAAGAAAGAAAATATTGTTAAAGAAGTAAATAGCTATAAGTTAAAGACAGCTATATTTCTCCTAGCCAGTTTATTACTCATAGCAGGTTCAATAAAATATAGATGCAGAAAACTAGCTATATTAGTGATTTTACTTCTTCCTCAATTAACTTTCCCTCAATCTAATTCATTCGTTACTGTGACTTCTGCTATATGGAAACTTGAAGTCACTACAAAATTGAATAAAAATATCCATGTATTGTGTAAGGCAGTATTCTTAGTTAACGAGAATATTTCATTAAGTGGAATAGACTACTTGTTCAGAGTAGATAAAACAGGGTTAGGCTGGGTAGGTGAATTCTCTTATACCTGTTTAACTAGAGAAAAATATTACGTAGAAGGCTTATTTTTAAAGTCAGAAAACTATGATTCACGAATACCTTTTGAAGAAGAGTGCAGCTACTTACTGAAAATAGACTTTAATTTAAGTAGTGTACAATCTTTTGAAGAATATTCGGTTATAGTACTTATTTATAGTTTCAAAGGAGATTTATTTCATAGCTTTATGAAACTATTTAATTTCAGTGATGTATTTTGCATTAGGTGTCTTAGAAGCAAAAATATTTTATTTTCTAGTCAGATATCATATCTTAATGAAACTATTAAAAAATTAAGAAAAATTGTTAGCAAATTAAATAACACTGTTATATTACTAGAAGCTGACGTTGCGAATATCAATGAAAGTATAGGAAAGATCTTAGATGAGAACGAGTACTTAAAGAAAAGAATTAATTATTTAGAAAATGGAATATATGAGCTTAAAGTAGAGTTACCTAAGCTTGAAGAAGAGAAAGTTTTTTACTTTAATGCATATATAGCTAGTGTATGTTTATTTATGGTAGTAGTTGTTGTAGAAGCTGTATTATTTTTCAAGAAGATAATTAAAGTATTCGTATTCCTGTAAGACTTCTCGCTTTTTCTATTTTACTTAAGAATTCGTTTTCATCTATAAGCCATTCTCCTTCACTATAGTTTCTATATAAGTCAATGTATTTTTGAAGACCTCTTTCATTTACTCGTGCTAAAAAGTATCCTTGAATAATTTTATTAGCACATAAATAATCTAGTGCTTCATAAAATTCATTTATGCTAACAGAGGGTATTCGCATGTAAACTAATAGTTTGTTTTCGCCGAAAATTTTAGCATAGGCGTGTAAGAAGGGTTTTCCATAAGTAGCGTTTATGTAGCGGCACATTTCATCGAATCCATTAAAGCTTATTATTCCAGCTAAATTTGTAGTAAGTAGCGGAGGATAGGGGTAAATCGATATATCGTAGCCGTCTATGAGGTTTTTACCTACTACGTGTCTATAGTAGTGATACCTTACGCCTTGCGGAGTTATTCCGACGATTTTAGCCAAATCTACGAAGTCTTTAGTACCGTCTACCTCAAGCTCTCTTAAAATAACTAGATCTGTTGAATCAAAAAATGCTATACGGGGCCCCTCGAAAGGAACTTTTTCGCTTGAAATACTTGCCGAAAGAACTTCTTCAGCCCAATCAAGGTAATTTACCTTCCACTTATGTGAAGCTAAGTCGTAGTACTCTAGAAAGTTTACTCTATTTATTTTAAAGGGGGTTCTCTTGAAAATAAGCATTCGTGTAAATACTTCTGATTCTCTTAGCTTTGACAAGTAATTTAGTAAAATTTCCTCCCTACCTACAGGGAAACAAAAATCTACGAGATATCCATTACATTCACCATAGCATCTAACTATGCTAAGAGTATACTTTGTTTTAAGAAGATCTTTTGCTTCTGAAATAAGATAAGGCTGAGCTGAAGCGATAACCGTGTATATACTTAATCCTAGCCTATAGTAGTCTACATTAGCTGTTATTCTAAGAACCTTTTCTTCTTTAATTAATTTAATTAATCTAGATCTAGTAGTTTCATATGGAAGCTTAGCTAAGCGAGAAATTTTAGCGAAGTTCCTTGGATTCTCAGGAAGATAATGCAATATTTTAATATTCTTCTCGTCAAATACTTCTTCTGTGAATCTTTCAATGTATTCTTTTATTTCCATTAAACTCTTCACAATAAAATATGCTGAAAGAAAAATATAAGCTTTCTTATATACATAAATATTACAGCTTTTACAGATTAATTGGTTATTTGATGTATTCTTTTTTGCAACTAATTAAGTAAAAGTATGGAATAATTTAACTGTGAAAAATTGTTCCATGAATTTCCTCAAGCTTATCTTTAATCCTGTTTATAAGACTAAGTACATAGGTTCCAGTGAAGTCTTCGGAAGGCTGTCTTCCCGAGATATTGTCTTCATGAAGAAGTCTTGGTGCTGGTTTTCCTACATTCTTTTCATATAGTTCAATCCACTCTAAAGGAATTTCTTCACTTAAATATTTTTTAGCTATTTTCGCCAAGACTAGAACATATACTCTAGGAACAGCGTATAAGTTGTAGCCTCCTCCTCCCACTATTATGTAAAAGGATCCTATTTTTTCTGCAGTTAGCATAATTTTCTCAACTATTTTTTCATAAACATTGATTGATAAGGCTAGATGAGTTAATGGATCTGCTCTATAAGTATCTATACCTAGCTGGTGTATAATAGCGCGAGGCTTATACCAGTTTAGTAAAGGTAAAACTAGTTCATCTATTATCTTAAGGTATTCTTTGTCACCTGTATAAGGCAGTAAAGGAATATTTATCATAAAGCCGTATCCATCGCCTTCGCCAAGCTCATGCTCAAATCCTGTTCCAGGATACAAGTACTCGCCGCTTTCATGAATATCTATTTTCAGTACAGGGTCTCTGTAGAGTATTTCCTGTGTTCCATCTCCGTGATGAGCGTCTGTATCTACTACAGCTACTTTATTGAAGCCTTTTTCTTCTAAGTATTTAACAGCTATAGCGACATCATTAAATATGCAGAATCCTCTGGCGCTATTTTCTTTAGCGTGATGGTATCCACCAGCTATATTAAAAGAGGGATCTCCTGTCTCTAGAGCTTTCTCGACTGCAGTAAGAGTTCCTTTTACGTGAAGAAATGCTGCCTCAAAGCATCCCTTAAAAGCCGGAGTATCGCCGTAATCTAAGTAACCATATCCTTGCCGCGAATTCTCTTTAACAAACTCTATGTACTTTTTGCTATGAGCTAACTCAAGTATATTTTCACTGTAGTCAGCGGGTTCGAGTACTCTAATTGAGTCCTCAATATCATATGATTTTAGGAGAGTATAAGTTAAATAATATCTCTTAGGTGAAAGCGGGTGATTTTCGCCGAAATTGTATTTCATGTACTCATGAGTGTAAATAAAGTAAGCCATTAATCTCACTCCAATAGTCATCTATATTAGGAATGAACAGTCTATTAGTTTATGTTATTCCTAGAATAAAGATTTTCTCCAGCAGGATCTGCGAGAAGCTTTTTGAAAAAGACTTCAGCTATATTGCCTTACCTCTCCCTATAGAAATAGAAAATCTTTTGAGCGAGTTTCTTTCAGAAAATAAGTCTTTTGAAGAGTTTTTAAAAGAAATGCTGAATTTTTTAGGATTATCTGAAGTCTATAGAAAAAGATACCATTATATTGAGCCTATTTATAATACATTAAAAATAATTATAAAGATAAAAGAAATTAAGCTAGTGTGTTACAAGAGCTTAGACACTGAGCTAGCTGAAGTAAATTACATTGAAAAACTACTAGCTTTAGTGGCTAGAGTCATTGTAAGCAGAAAAATAGATGTTGAATACTGGAAAGAGTTTTTAAGCGAAGTAAGTTCCTCAGAACTTGAGGCCGATTTTAGTGTATTTAACAAGCTTACACTTGATAAAGCTATTATACTAGTTGAATACTGCAACAAGAGTGTTTTAAAATATTTGAAGAAGACTGGAGCTAGAATTATTGTTCCTAAAGACTATATTCCTATGCCTATAGAAGTCCTTATCTGCGTAAACAAGCTTCTCTCAGAAAAAGAAATAATTTTCCTTGTTAAAGAATATGTAAAGTTCATTGAAGAGTATTTATTTAAGTGCAACAATATTGATGAAGCATACATTCTGTGGGCGTCCACTAGAGGAAAAGAAATAAAGAATATGTTATTTAATTTAATGAAGAGAGCTAACTTTTCTTTAGAATTAAGTAGTTTTGAGGGCCTCTCTTCTCTATAACTAGAATACCTTTTTCCTCTAGTTTTCTTACATACTTCCATAGAGTTGTCTTAGGGAAAGGTAACTCCCTAGCTATTTCAAACTGGTAAGCTTCTCCACCGTGACGCTTAAGTGCTTTCACTATGGCTTCCTCTTCTTCAGTTAAGATAACTTTCTTTCTTCCTTTAAAGAATAGGAGAGCTACTGCAATAGCTGCTATAGCTGCAGCACTTAAAATAACTATAGTCAGTTCAAAAGGATATTTCTTTTGTTCTTTTACAGTGGACTGTTCTTGAGAAGGTTTCTGTGAAGACTTAGATGGAATAATAGTCTTCGGTAACGAAGGAACATATTCGATGCACTGTTTTCCTGCTGGCATGACTACTACAACTTTTCCGTTTACTGTGTCTATTTTAATAGGTACTGCAGAAAGTCCTACTATAGTAGTGTTCTCGGGAAGTATTACTGTAAAGTTTATTGGAGAAAATACTTCGAATCTCCATAAAGCTTTCTTTTTCTCTGTAAGGTCATAAGTAAAGTAAGTGATGTTGAGCAATGAGACTCCAAGTGTGTCTGCAGTAATTTTGTTTTCAGTTAAATTGAATGGCACTGGAACTCCGTTTTCATCTAAAATTATTACGTAGGCTGTTTTATCTTCAATAAAGGGGGCTCCTATTAAAGTAATTTCAGTAGTCAAAGTTTCGTTGCTTTTTAGTTCAACAACGTAATTTACTTCGACAAGTCCAGTACTGTAGATTCTAAAAGATAGTTTTAGAGGGGTATAAGGCTGAGTAAAAATAACTTGAATAAAAATTATGCTTAATAGTGAAAATATGATAAAATACTTAAGGTTTCTTACCACCTGAACACCAAGGTTTCTTTTCACTGTTTCCACGACTTGAATGACTTGGTGCATGTTTCTCCTTTTCTCCTACACCGGGCTTACTTTTTTCTTTTGCCCCTTTAGCCATCTTGTTTACTTCTTTAAGCATCTGTTTTGCTTTTTCCTTATGCTTCTTGGTCATATTTGATATGTGTTCTAGTACTTTGCGCAGCTTTTTGACTTCAGTACTGTTGAACTGTTTCTTCTTCATTGCTTGAAGCTTTCTACTAAGTGCTTCAAGGACTTTTTCTACTCTCTTTTCTCTAGCTTGCTCAGCTACATCTTTCTTTACGCAGCTCATTGCTTTGCCTATAAGAGACATTGCTTGTGCATCTAGTTTTGCTACTTCGCTGCAGTTTCCACCGCTTAAAGCTAGCTCTTTTGCTTGAAGCAGTAAGTTTTCAGCCTGAGAGAGCACTTGGTATGCTTCAGTGACATTGAATCCCTTGGTAGCTAGGTGTGCTAAGACGTCTCTTAAGTGCTCAATTACTGCTAAGTGTCGTTCAATTGCTACAAGTAAGCCTGGGCACTTTGTGGCGTTTTGCTGCTGTATTCTTTCTCTTATTTTCAGTGAGGCGTTTTCAATATAGTCGCAGAGTAGACATACTGCCTGCCTGTAAGTTTTCATAGCTTCTAGTGCTAGTTTAGCTGCTTCAGTGTAGTTGCCTGCGCTGTAAGCGCTTTTAGCTTGCTCTAAGAGGAGGTCTCCCTGTGCGAGGCTCTGATTCACTTGCTCTAATATAGTGGCGTTTACGGTGCTTTCGTTAATAAGCTGTATTCTGATAATAAGTTGTTCTCTGGCTTCTTCTGCTAGCGTTATCATTTTCTGAGCCACATTCGGTGGTATAGAGTATCCTAGCACGAGTATTATGCTTAATACTATTGCTAAGGGAACTCCTATAGTTTTCTTCATCGTTATCACAGTTCCTTACCTCATTAATAAGAGACACTATTAGCTGTTATGTGAACTCCAGTTCACGTAGCTAGATTTAAGACAGTAAGTACACTTCTCCGGGCTTTGCTTCAATAACTGTTGTGTCTATTTTCTTTTTCTTAATGATCTCGATAAATTCCTTGAAGTCGGGTTGCCTTCCGTGTATAGGTATTGTGTACTTAGGTTTTAGGTCTTCTACCATACGTACAGCATCTTCGGGAGAAGCTGTTGGCGAGGGATAGCCTACTGGCACGAAAGCTATTTTTGCAGACAGCTTAGATAGATCTACGTGACCTGAGTCTCCTCCATGGAAAACAGAGAGACTTCCTAGTGAAATTAAGTAAAGTAGAATAGGACACACGTGTTTTCCCTCTATTGTAGCTATAGTCAAGTTCTTTACTCTGGCTTTAATGCGGGGCTTTAGCTTAATTAAGTGGCTTGAAGGCAAGTAGGGATAAAGTTCTTTATGAACGTCTTCTGGAGCGAAGATTATAGAAGCCCAAGTCTCGTAGATTTTCAGAGCTGTATCTAAGTTAAAGTGGTCACTGTGGCTGTGAGTGTACAAAACGAAGTGTAATTTACTTATCTTATTAAATATGTCTGGTGGAAAAACTGCTGGATCTATACTTATTAAGTAGTCTCCTATTTTGAAAATAACTGAAGAGTACTCGAGGTAAGTGAATACGAATTCATTTTCCTTAAGAGTGTTTTTAAACAATTCAAATCCTCCTTTAATCACCGATATCCCCACTACTTATTTCATTTAAAAGAAATATATACTGTTATTTACCGAGCATACCAGTAGGTAATGTACAATAGGAGAATTCGTATAAAATACTTGGAGTTTTTCCCTCCTAAATGCTTTGTTCTCTAGGGATTAATCGAAGTAGGCTTATTTTGTGTGCGAAAAATGTGGAAGCTTTAACGCGGATTTAGCAGCGGCATATAATATTTTACGAGGAAATACTAATGTTAAATTGAGTGAAAAAGAATTAAAGAACCTACTTAACAGTCCTACAACATATGTTTACTTAATTAGAGAACAGAAATGGATGCCTAAAAATTAAATTAAATACTTTTTACCCGAAAGGGAGATACCCCACTAGCCCCGCATAGGGGTAACTTGCCTGACCCCCAGGCAGGCAATGAAAGGCCAGCCGGCCTAGAGCCGAAAGAGGGGGTCCACCAATTCAGCTTAATTCGAGTAGGCGTAATAATCAAGTCTTTTGTGTAAAGCTTTCCATCAATTACTATTTCTCTGAAAGAATATCTCTCTACACGCGGCATCAAAATCTATTCACTAAATAAGAAAATAAATCCAGCGAATACGAGTAAAGTAACTCAATTTTATCAGCGATGCCACACATCGTCATCGCTCAGAACCCGGTTCATCATCACCGTACATATTATTCCAGTTACTCTAGTATATTTTCATCGCCTCTACTTACTTATACATACCATGAAAACATTAAACTAAGTAAAATAATTCTTTAACTAAATATCTATGGAGTACTAATCTTAAGTAAAATTTTTTACTTTTTTAAAAACAAATAAATATTTCTATTTTCTTTCAATTATTTGTGGGATACATGAGGAAAATTATAAATAAGAATAAGAAGAATACTATATTAACAGCAATAACAGTAATTTTAGCCATAATAGCGGCTAACATACTTCCTGCAGTAGCCCAGCCACAATCAATATCTCCTACAGCAGAAGTACAGCCAGAGTGCTATACATGCCAATACTGCACAGACTGGAAACCAGAGTGTGTCCAAGACTGTTTATCAACATATCCCTGTCCAGAATGCGATAACTGTTTTCTCGCAATTTACGTGGTGACTCCACTCACAGTAGGTGCAATAATACGTTTTATATAAGAGTGGTCAGATTCCAGTGATTATCCAGATTGTAGGACGAGCTGCTAACTGTATTTATTTTGCTATTAAGAATGATTGTCCACAGTGTGCTGACTGCATTGCTGAAAGGGCTGGCTGTCTCAAAAACTATTGCTTATCACGTGGATCAGGCTATGTATGTACTACTACATAGTAAGCTATTATTGAGGTGCTGAACAGTGCTTAATAGGATACTGAGGAGACAAATATTATTTATTTTTCTGTTTACATATAGTTACTGTAGCTGTGTTAAGGATTTGTTTTTAAATCGTGTTTAATATAAAGGTGATGTCTATGGTGTCGTTAAAGAACAAGTTAAGTTTAATAAATTTAATGAGAGTTAAATTAAGTAAGTATAAGTATGAGCTTGTTTCTCTTTATGGAGTTTTTGTATGGATCTTTCTTATTTATGGTGCTCTCCTCTACTTTTTCAGGGTTCTTAAAATAAAGTTATTTTCATTAATTGGAATACTCATTTTCATTATAGAAGCTTTGATGCTGATTTGTTCTCCTTTAGTATATAAGGAGACTAAAGCAAAGCTTCTTTTAACTAGAGACTGGAAATCTCATTTTTATGCTTTTACAATAGCGCTAATATGGAATCTTGTTTTTCTTCTATGGATTTGTATGAGGTGATATCTATGAATTTTTCTAAAAAAGTTTTACTTATTTTAGTAATAGCTGAGGCTATTTTAATGACATGGGCTACTTACTACTATTTTTCAGGTAGCAAAAAGCCGAAAGTAGCAGAAATTATTCCAATAGATAATGTTATTGCTGAAAAGAATCTGGTAATCTATATGTCTAATATTAGTAGGTATTATAGGAATTATACTATTGTGTGTC
>Ga0180301_10004314_pt1 | contig 10985 bp, 13 predicted proteins | sample GuaBasSediGuay16_FD_121797 | JGI IMG/M metagenome (GOLD analysis project Ga0180301, IMG submission 121797) | Subseafloor sediment microbial communities from Guaymas Basin, Gulf of California, Mexico - Guay16, Core 4569-2, 12-15 cm | ecosystem: Environmental > Aquatic > Marine > Hydrothermal... | reverse complement strand
GAGGCAAGGACTGTCTCCGTGGCAGAGGATATTACTCTTTAGACATAATATTTTTATCTCGTCATATTCTCTACAACAATAGATAAATCGGTGACAAGAACTGATGTTCGGCGTCTAGCGGTTTCCTCATCCATCGTGTTTTTGTCAGCGTAGCACGCGGTCCTCATACATGCTTTCCTAATATATTAGAAGGAAAAAGAATATTTTAACATGTTAACCTGCCGCCGTTTACTCCGAGGACTTGGCCGGTAATGAATCTTGACATGGGTGTTGCCAGGAAGTATACTGCTTCAGCAACATCTTCGGGTCTTGCAATATCCTTTAATGGATGTAATTCAGCAACTTTTTTCCTCTTTTCAGGAGTATCTATGAATTCTTTCACCATATCTGTTTCAACGAAACTAGGTGCGACAGCGTTAACCCGTATATGTGGTGCCAGCTCTATTGCTAGTCTACGGGTTAAGCCTATTACACCTGCTTTCGATGCGCAATAGGCTGCCGACGCGTATACGTTACCCGTTTGCCCAGCAATACTAGCCAAATTAACTATACTGGCCCATGGAGCCTTCTTTAATAGTGGGAGGAAATATTTAGTTACCAAGAAGACTCCGGTCAAATTCACTCTAATGACCCGCTCCCAATCATCAAGACTAGTCTCCTCAATAGTACCAAAGTATACTGTACCAGCATTATTCACAAGTACATTCAAATAAGGCACCTTTCTTGAAACCTCATTAAACCCCTTTTTTACGCTCTCTTCACTAGAGACATCCATCTGAATATAAAATCCCTCGCCACCATACTCTTTAATAAGCCTCAAAGTCTCTTCAGCAGCATCTTTATTAGTAAAATAAGAGAACCCGACAAAATACCCAGATCTAGCAAACCTTAATACTATAGCCCTTCCTATACCACGATCTCCTCCAGTAACAAACACATAACCCGCAACCATAGTATACACCAGGAAAAATTAATGCAGAATGGATAAAATAACACTATAATCTATTATCGTCGATATAATCCCATGTTTATTTAATCTAAAATAAAATTACGCAAGTTATCCCTTCCTAAAGGATGAAACCAAGTATACTAGGAATTAATATACGCATGAGTATGCTAATTATGACGTTTAAGAAACACTATGATATGAGAAATGTGGAGGAAGGGCCCGGGCCGGGATTTGAACCCGGGACCTCCGGGTTTCTGCGCCGGGTCCACAGCCCGGCGCTCTGCCAGCTGAGCTACCCGGGCCACGCTATGGGTCTAGTGGCCTGGGGTCTTCATCGCCTTGATGGCTCGTAGACCGGGCCCTTATTGTGTGTCTGTAGTGTTTTGTTGTATTTTGTGGATTTATTATTTTTTCCCTAGTTCAGTCTATGATAGCTTTCCAAGCCCTGTAGTATAATAGTGTCGCTATAGTTACCATAGTTATTGCAGTAGCCATATTTGCTTCATAACCTAGTGCGCTTGTGATAATACCAGAGATAAATGATCCTATTATGGTGCCTAATCCTATGACTGTATTTAATTGTCCTAATCTCTCACTTCTTTCCCGGGGACCCGCAATATTAACCACTATATACGTTAGCGCCGATGATATTCCCGCCCAGCTAAAACCAATAGCCAAATAGAATAATGCTATCAGTAATAGTTTGGAGACTAGTGGAAGGTTTACTACAATTAACGGAATAAGTGGTATGAGAAACAAAATGATCCTAGAAGTTGTTGAAGCAATCAGTAGTCTCCAAGCAGTTTCAACATTCATTATATACTTATGCATTATTTTGAAACACATAGTTGACGTTATCGAGGCAAAAAGCCCCATAATAAATAACACTGAGTCACCTAATCCAATTAGCCTCATATATGCAGGCATGGGTGTAAAATATTGAGCAATCGCTGTAAACAATAGTAGAGTACCAATGAATACTAAAGGCACTTTACGAACAAGGTTCTTATAGACGATCTTCTTGAAGCTGACTATAAACCTGTTAATGTCAATAACCATGTTTTGTGTCGTGAAGATAACGGGTAAAACCCTGAGTTTGCCAATAAAATATGGAAGTAAAGAGACATATGTTATCCTCTTAGGCTCTATGAGGAGATATCTCTCAGGAAGAAGTACTATAGCAAAAACCGAGACCGTATTAATAATTGAGGCAGTCAATAAAAGTTCTTCCAGGTCAACAAAAGATCTTGCTATGCCGCCAATAAAGTACCCTATAACGAGACCTAGATTAGAGGAAGTATTGAACTTGGTTATACCTACATGCTCTCGACCAGTATAGTCGATAAAAAATGTTATAGCGTTAGGCGTGAATAAGGCCAAAGCAAAACCAAGCATCATGTTAGCTAATATAATGGCTTGGAGGTTATTAGTGATTGAGAGAATTAACGGTGCTAAAGAAAGAATTAGAGAAGAAATAAGAAGCAGCGTTTTTCTACTAAATAATCCACCAAAAACCTTTGGCCACAAAAGACTAGTTATGGTATATGTAACATTATACATCATAACTGTTATAGATAAAACCGACACTGAATGAGATACATCAAGTACTCTCAAGTTTCCCGAAACATTAGATATAGCAAACACTATAGAGAACACTAGTGTTGCCAACGATAATAAAATCTCTCTGCCAACATGACGTTTTTGATTATATACACTCCCTATCATAGTCGTGTTATCCATTACTGTTTATCAATATTAAGATATCAGAATAGAATAGAATACAATCTTAAATTCTTTACGCTAGATATAGTCTAGAAAAATAAACCGTAATGAGGTGTATATAGCTGGCAAACTACGTTATAATGTCATTTAAACCCATATTCGCTAAGAAGATCATCGAAGGTAGCATGGACTGTGAAGTTAGGACGTTCTTTAAGCCGCTAGACAGGAATGATACTATAATACTCTATGCTTCGTCACCTATGAAGAGCTTCATCGCCTTATTCAGTCCAGACAAGGTATTCACAGGGAAATATGATGATATAGTCGATTATATTAGGATAAATTGTAAGAAATTTGACAAAGATAATTGGTTCTTTATAAGAAAACATTACATGAGAAGTAAGAGAAAGCTTATTGCATTTAAAATAGCTAATATCGAGGTATTTAAGCATCCAATAAGATTGGAAACTATAAGGTCAATTTATTCTCGCTTTAAACCACCAATAGGTTATACCTATATTGATAAGAAACTATTTGAAACAATAGTAGCATTAGCATACGAATATAGACAGAGCTCATGATGTTTTTCACATTATTCTGAAACTATCTCTACAAACTAGTTTGTACCAATACTATGTGCTAGTTTTCATGCTTATCTTTTTCAGAGGCACTATAGCGAATAACATGAAGAAAGCACTCAATATAAAGGTTATTAGAGGGTTAATTGTCATTAAATAACCTCCTATTTGTGGTGCTGGTATAGATGATATGTTTCTTGCTGAATCGGTTAGCACTCTTAAACGTCCAACTTTTTCTACACCATACATGATCGTGATCAATGCATTATATGCTGATACCCAAATAGCCGTACTAAATCCTATGAATATTGCCGATAAATGAATGTATGGTTGTGGTAGATTTATTAGGAATACTCCAGTTGCACCAACTAACTCATATATTATGAGCGACTTTACTGGTTTGATCATATCAGTAATAGTGCCAGCTAAGTATGAGGTTATTAACATTGATAGCCCGATAATAGTATTAAAATCACCTATTATGGGATCAGCTAGTTCTCTGTACTCTTTAAAATAAGCATTTAGTAGTGGAAACCAGAGCCTCCAAGCAAATCTATCAATTACTGCAAATAATATGATTGGGAAAACGCTTCTATCGAATGAAAACATTGCTTTATAACTATCGATCACATTAAGTTTATTGAGTGGTGCACGGGCAGATTTATTCTCGTTGAAGAGCAAACACATATAGACTATAATGCTTCCAATTAGGCTGAAAACACCGATCCAGAACATCAAATAACCATAACCAACCACCTCAGTTAATCTCCCCAAGATGAATGGAGTAACTGTTCTAAATGAATTGAAGAGGATTGCGAAAAAGCTATAGATTCTACCCAACATTGCAGAGGGTATGATCACTCCAACAATTTTATTTCTTGACGAAGACCATAGATATAGACTAAGTAAACTTAAAGCATATGACAATATTAAGAAAGGGAAATCATAGAACAATGTAGGGAGTATTAGTGATAAAGACATACATATACCAGACAAGAACAACATTTCAGAAGACCAGCCATGATCAACTAAAAAGCCTGTAATCGGAAGTATAGGGATTATTAAGGCTGATGCAAGCATAGTTATGAAGCCAAGATCATTTGTCGAATAGCCTAGGCTAATCAGAAATAACGGGTACAGGAACATGTAGCTAGCTCTACCGACTCCTCTGATAATCGTGTAAACATATAAGGTAAATAATGTCATTCTCTTACTTCTTTCCATTAGTTTGATATCATTTATCATTTCCTGCGGACACCATGTAAACAATATTTAGCGTCCATGCTTATCGGCAATAGTTTAATCTAGCATAAATTTTCTAAATATCTTATATTGTAATTGTTTTTAATAATGAGGCGATTAATATTATTATCTGCTTAGGTGAGTTGCTTGGAATGTATAACAACGAGTGCTATGGGCTTATTAAATAAAGGTGTGAGGAAAGTAATCCAGCGCTTTATTAACAAAACGTATGAAAACATGGATCATTTGTCTTTACAAGCTATTGTTAAGGAGTACGTAAACTATATCTTTGACCTGGATCTTAATGAGTGTAAGCTAGAGTTTATAGATAATGAGCCAATAAATGACGATTTTATTCTCTATAGATATCACCTAAAGTGTTCGAGAAAAAGAGAATACATTGGTGCAAGGGTCGTTACAAGAAAAAATGAGTTAATGATGCTGGCTTTCACTATCGGAACTGAATATGAAGAATTTATTAAGCCTAGTTTGCTGGAAAATAAGGAAAAGAGGGTTTTACTTACCGAGCAACAATACACTACGTGATCAATGTATAAGGAACCTCCGCCAGGCCAAAGGTTTATACCTAATTTCATAATATACAGGGTCCTTGGTCAACCAAGAATATGTATCAATGAATGGACTTTAAGAATTACTGGGAATGTAGAGAGAGAACTTGTATACACGTATGAAGACTTGCTTAAAATGGATAATATAACAGTAAGGTCGGATTTCCACCGCGTAACTTGTTGGAGTGTAAGAGGGGTTGAATGGAGTAGTATTCCTCTTAGAAGGTTAGTGGATGAAGCCGGAGTAAAACTTGGTGTAAAATGGGCTTACATAATATCGCTTGATGGATATACTACTATTGTCCCTTTTGAAGACTTTATTTCCGAGAAATCAATTCTAGCATTAAAAATTAATGGTAAAATCCTATCACCTGAACAAGGATTTCCAGCAAGAATTATTATTCCGCATCTTTATGGCTGGAAAAGCGCTAAGTGGGTGAAGGAAATAGTGTTTATGGATAAATATGTTGATGGATATTGGGAAACACTAGGTTATCACTGGAGAGGTAATGCCTATCTAAATGAAAGATTCAAAGAGATAAGAGAATAAAAAGACGAGTTGGCACTGGATTATATACATTCATGTAAAGAAGTAGGTGTTAACCCTAGCATACCACCATTTTCCAACACTACTAGGCTCCTTGTTTTTCTTCAGACTTCTTACTCTCCTCTTTTTCTTCTAATGGTTCTTTTTTAGTTGTTTCTTTTTTCTTTTCTTCTTCTTTTGTTTCTTGTTCTAGTTTTTTTAGTTCTTCTTCGATTTCTTTTTCTATTTCTTCAATTGGTTTTGGAGGCGGAGTTGTCGCAAGAGTATACCCAATCCAACCCAAGATCCCAAATACGCCGATAACAGCTACTGTACCTGTAAGCTTCAACATCAATATGTCTACTCCTTCCCATAATGGGAACCATACAAGCCATGTATACACGATAATAATTATTATTGAGACAATTATGAGGCCTAAACCAATTAACTGGTCTTTGTTCATGACCGACACCATATACGACAATATGCTATAGTCTTACAAGACTCGTACAGTTATTATAGTACTCAAGACAATAAAAACCTTACCAAAGACCTCATAAGGTGGGGATGGTATTAGAGCTAAGTAGGGCAGATACTTCATTTATTTTAATTACTTTATAATTCTGTGCGAGGGTGATAGTTGCCATTATATCAGAGATTACATATATAAAGTTATAAAGTTTAATTCTGTTTACACGATCTCTATGATGTTTAGACTTGTCTTTGATATAAAGCTTAGATCTCTAAGCCTACTTGTTTAAGCCTACTAATTATCAGTTTTTGCTCATCTAGGGGAAACAGTTTTATCGTCTTGATAAGCGTTTTTTCATCAAGCTTCTTCTTATACTCTTTAACATATTTCTCTAACTTGTCTAGGTCAACTCCCTGTCTAGCTTTAAGGACAAAATATTCTTCTGGTTTTATTATCCTGATTTTTATTCCACTAACACTTATGCTGCCTGCTTTCTCTATTATCTCCTCGGGGATGTATATATCGAAGATATTCTCATAGAATTCTAGATGAATCTCTTTGTCATTGACTCTAGCAACTATTTTAGGTGTTCCTATTTCGGTTGTAGTAAAGTGCCAGCCCTCCTTTTCAGCTATTTCAGCATACTTTTCCTCTTCCACGATTACGCTAGGCTCTATTACGTATAGGTCTACGTCTCCTGAAAGCTCTCGCTTTCTCAAAGACAATTGCACCACTGTATCACCTATTATGACAAATCTAACCCCATAGCTAGAAAGTTTGTCTAAAACTTTTGCTAAGTCACCTAGAGTATAACCCAATGCTACGACACCATTATCATTTCATATACACTATGAGACTAAATCGTTCTGGATAGATAAAAATCTTAGCAATATAATCAATATGGTTAAAATATTTAAAGAATTAAGACCAACTATTGTGTTAGATGATGACATTGGTCTTTGGGGGATTCGTGCCCGAGGGAACGAAAGCTGATCTCCTTTCACTTGGGAGGTAAATAACTATAGTAAATAAACTTTCAAACACCTCCTCATTACCGTAATTTTATTTAACCAATGAATCCAACATATTATCTTACACCAAAAAGTATAAACCCCTAAGAGATTCCATAATCTATATGAAATATGCCGGGGTGGCCGAGCGGTCAAAGGCGGCGGGCTGCAGTGGCGTCTCTCTAGAACCGCCCGTCAGCAACCCGTTTGATCGCGGGTTCGAATCCCGCCCCCGGCTCCATATCCTCGCGTTCGGATCCCTCCTTTACACAACAACTATATCAATCCGTCAAGTAATAATCCTTCTTCGACTCAATTCCTTTAGCCAGAGGAAGCAAGTTATTGACATATGTATATTTTTCGTCGATAAAACTGTATAATCGAGGACAACCACCACCAAGTGAACCTGTGAACATCGTTGTAGTCATCCTGGCTTTAATTTTCCCAGAAGATAGTTGTTCTGCTTTAACGTATGCGTAAAACAACATTTTCTCGCCCTTCACAGAGTTTATATATGTGTCATCTGAGTACTGATATATGTACGCATAACCAGTTGTAGAATAAAGATATAGTGTACGATCTCCTCTTATACCAGTTCCATCCGAAAGGGCATAATAATCAGCATTAATGTTCCAATAACTAGGATCTTCGTTATGATCGAATGTTAGTCCCTTGAATAATTCACCTACATTATGGAATTTACTGGGTATTGCAAAATCATAGTTGTAAGGTCCTTCAATTAGTGTGGTGGTTTCAGCATACGTTGCTGGAATATAGGCTGGTATAATAATAACGAGTAATGTAATGATTTTTGCGAGAAGGGGAATATTTATCTTCCCCTTCAAACTTTTACACCACTTATGATTAAACAATCTATAGAACTCAATATAATTGTCACAATAAGAATCTCAAAGTCATGGAGATAACATATATATAATCGTTCTTAACGCACGAAATACTATAGAGGATATTAGTTTTGAGTGGTAGTAATGTTTTCTAAGTTTTCCAGGTATTGGAAAACATTCTTAATCGTCGCTATTGTTGTTTGTTTCTCACTATACACATTGTTTTTCCTCATATATTGCCCTAGTTTTTATCCACAAAGCAAAGCGATAATTGATATAGCTGACGTTAAAGAAGCACAAAGGATCATGAGTGACATACTCGACAAATACTGGAGTGAGTCTAGTGATATAAAAATATATGCATTTGATATCTATTGGTCCAAGAAGGATATTATGATGGATATTATGACCGAATACTATAGTGGGGATCTAAATTCGTTTAAACATTTTATACTCGTAAAGATAATGGGTCAAATAATCGAGGAGACAGAAATGTATTTTCGGGGAACTAAGCGACCTTGGGATAATGTTACGTGGATACAGTATGATAGAATGAACGAGAGAATGCTCATATACCATCTTGGCGCTTTCTCAGGAGACGATCCGGGACTGGGCATTGTTAATGCATTATTCTATATTGATAAACATAGATTTGTTATAATTAATGTAGTTCCTGCACATCACTGTTTACCGAACTTTACCACGTTTAAATATAATGGAACATACATAAAGCTACCTAATCCATGCAGTCCCGAGACCCGTAAATACTGGCTTTTCTATTACATATATTTCCGTCCACCATTCATTAACACCTTTACGAAGTCCTATGATGAGGAATTAGCACCCGTATATGTAGCTAACGTTCTCGTGGTAACACACAATGAAACAGATAAGGCTCTTCTAGATGAGATTTACAAAAATTATATCGAGGAACTAGAGAAGTATAAAAACACATGGATGCAAAGATTCGGCGAAAACGGAATTAATGCTCATCAATCACTCATGTATTTTGACTTAAGAAAAATCCCTAACACTCCTAATAATACAAAATTTTTCGCCGAATTCGAGAAAAATATAACAAAGAGTTTATGGTACAAAGTAGTGAAACCCATTCTCAAATCAATACACGTCCACGCCAACAGCTTAGAGGACATAATGTTCGCAATAGTAATAAATAAACACGAAGTAATATACCTAGAACCAATAACACCCGTAGAAAAACATTAGAAACACGAAGATCCTATTTCAGAATTAAAAATTCTAAAAGCTTATTCCCTAGCAAGAAAACAATTAATGCAAACCATAGTGAAATGACTGAACTCGGATATTAAACTTAAGCATGCATTGACCGTTATTATGCTATTTTTCTTCAAATAATTAAATAGAGAATCAAATAAAGTTGATCTATATCATTGGGGATATAAAGCTCTCATCATACTATTTTCGTAATATGTATTGGACCCTGTTTTAATGGGGCATTTGATCGTTTCTTTATTATTGTCTTGATTCTGTGGCTACTCACCATAGTGTTTTAGTACTGCCTCTTTTACGTCTCGGTGAACTAGGTTGACGTATCTCCGAATCATTTTCTCGGTTTTATGTCCTAGGAGCTTCATTGTTCTTTCATGGAGCCCTTCCTTGACGTATAGTGTAGTCCAGAGATGTCTTAGCAGATGCGGGTATAGTTTTATGCCATATTTTCTCCTAGAGATTTCAGGGTTTTCTCTATATTTCTCGGATGTATTGGTTTATCTGGATACGTGGGTGATGGGAATAGATAATCCTCTGACCCGGGCTTGGCTATGTTGAGGTATTGTCTTAGGAGGCCAGCATATTTTATCACATAGACTGTCCAGGACTCTCCGTTTTGAGCTCCTCTATTATTAGCTTGTAGTAACCCTGAGGGGTTTCTTCGACGTGTTTTCCTTTGAGGGCTAATAGCTCGGCTAGTATGGTTTGTAGCTGGAGATTCGGGGCTTCGGCTATCATTTTCTCTATTATCTCGGGTGGTGGCAACTGATATGGTGGTATCTTTTCTTTGGAATAGGGTACTTTTGGTATGAGTTCTTCTTTTCCTAGGATTCTTAGGAGTCTTCTTAGGATCTTTACGTAGAACTGTATGCTGAATGGTTTTAAGCCTCTTTCGAGTTTTAGGTAGAGGAATCCGTTTGAGGATCTTCTCATCTATATCCCTCGGCATCATCTGTGTTCCTGGAGCCATCCCAAAATGTCTCTCAGCTTATCAATATGGAGCTTAAGAGTTGTAATGCTGATTATTCTTGGATCACTCTCTAGGTTGTAGTAGTACTCGAGGAGTAGATTATAATATATCTTATTTAGTTCCTCCATACCCTTTTTAAGACTGGATTCCATATATTTACGGGACATGTGTAGCTGAACCAACTCGGGTCCCCTATAAAAACCAATAATTCCGCGAAATAGGGAAGGGACCCAAACGTGAGTATCTGGTTCCGCCCCCGACTCCATTTAAGAATGATATTAGCTTAATTATATGATCTTTTTCAATAACGTCAACTGTACCATAAACAAGTATCTCAGAGATCCGGATTCATAGTACACGGTTTAATAAAAGTATTATAATTTCTCTATACTCGATCTTAGCTAAAGATAGGCTATGTAGCATTGTAGTTATACAAAGATCTCTTTCTTCCATTTAACATAAAGAATCAACGTAATTAACAATATTATCAATGTTGGTATAAACGTTGTTAATGTTACAGGCCAGAAGCTTGTCGACCTGCCTGTAATTACGTAGTCAAAATACCAGTGCATGTAAGAGAATAGAAAGAATGGCACGCCAAAAATACCAAGCAATACTGATAATACTAATTGCATCTTATTGATCATATCTAGATATCTAGTCATTATGATATAGTTCAATGATTCAAATTTACTCTCTACACTGAGCATTAATTTATTTATCTCTAGTGCCTTTATAACGTAATAAAATAATTCCTTCATATCTTTATCAATTATAAAGTAATTGTTTTGAGCTAGGTCAAGTGCTTTACTATAGTCTTCTCTCAACGAGATCAATTCGTCGAGATCTTG
>Ga0180301_10004313_pt1 | contig 10986 bp, 12 predicted proteins | sample GuaBasSediGuay16_FD_121797 | JGI IMG/M metagenome (GOLD analysis project Ga0180301, IMG submission 121797) | Subseafloor sediment microbial communities from Guaymas Basin, Gulf of California, Mexico - Guay16, Core 4569-2, 12-15 cm | ecosystem: Environmental > Aquatic > Marine > Hydrothermal... | reverse complement strand
TGAATATTTATTTGCAGATGTCATCCGGCACAAGTTGAAGTTAAAGAACATGGGTTTAGCTTCGTTGAGGTTGTTAGACGAGGTTTTAACGAGTGCAAGTGAGTGTGGCTTTGAGTTTGTGAGCATGAGGGAGTATAGGAAGTTATATAAAGTTAAAGTTAGGGAAGTAACAAAAATGGAAATCAGAGAGGATGCAGAAAATTATTTTTAGGAAGGAGATATAAAATGACAGAATCTGATAACGAATCTAAAAGTGTTAAAAAATCCTTTATGAGAATGTTTACTCTTCCTATTGGATTCATTCTTGCCATAATTACAATACTGCCATTTCCATGGCGTGCTCGATGCGTTTGGGCACGTGTATTAACGTTTGGGAGAAATATTGTTTTTCGATGTTTCAAATCGGCGCCAATTTATGAGTTTGTAGGGGCGCAAAACATAGAATATGGACTTGGCAAACAAGATCCTGGATTATATACATCTATTAAGCAACTTGGAATGATACTTGAGTTCATGGAAGACCAGAATATATCATTCGAACAATTCAAGTCGATTCTTGAGCTTGAGGAAAAAGAAAATGTGTCGTTTGAACAATTAAAATCAATTTTTAAGTTCATGGAAAAACAAGGTATATCATTTAATCAGATTAAATCAATTACAGAGTTTGCAGAAAAATGAACAACACCAAAAAAGAGGAAATAACAGTAGTATTTACAGGGGGAAAGGATTCGACATTAACTGCTATGCTAATGTGCGAACAATTTAAGAAGGTGCATTTATTAACCTATGTTCATTCTTTATCCACCCATCCTGAAAGAGCCGTAGTTAATGTGAAGAAGTTACAAAATATGTTCGGAAAAGATAAGCTTACACATGAATTTATATCTATTGATGAATTATCCAAAAAGATATACACCAGCACATATTTACATGACTTAAGAAAATATAAAACTTATTTAGCGGGATGTTTTTGTTTAGCGTGCAGGCAAGCGATGAATACCAGAACAATAATATATAATATTGAGAATGGTATTAAATTTGCTTGTGACGGGTCGAACCGAACCAGTTTTGGGCTCTCTCAGATGGAATGGATTATAAAAGAAATAAAAAAATTTTACAAAGATTATGGCATCAATTTTGAGACGCCGGTTTACAGCGTGCCGAGATGCGATTTAGAGTTACTAAAAAAAGGGATAAAATCCGAAAAACCGCAAATTTTTTATGGCAATGATAATACTCAAGGGGGTTGTCATGGCAGCAACTTCCATACTTTTTACCTGAGATTATACTACCTGCCTCGATACGGACGAGAAGCACATGAAAAGATTTCGAGTGATTATTTTAGAGAAAAATTAGAATTTTGCAGGAAATACATAGATGATTATTTTAGTAAAAAGGGAATAGATCTGGATAGATGGCGCTCAACTGCGACTTAGAGTTGAGGTGATTCGATTCAATTGAAAATCCGAGAAATAAATGGTGAAAACGATGAAGAAGCATGGGACGAGTACGTCCTTAAATCAGATCATTCCAGTTTTTATCACCAGATAGGCTGGAAAAAGGTAGTTGAAAGAACATACGGATATAAGCCGGTATACCTAGTTGCGAAGGAAGGTGAAGAAATCAAAGGGGTCTTACCGTTGTTTTTAATGAAGAGCAGAATATTTGGAAAGAAGTTAGTTTCGGTTCCTTTTGGACCCTATGGTGGTGTTTGTGCTGATAATAATATAGCAACTGAGATGCTTACCGAAGAAGCAAAGAAGATTGTCAAAGAAGAGGATTTAGATTATTTAGAACTTAGGAATTTTGTGAAGTGCAATAATAACGAATTTGCCACCAACGATTCATACGTTACGTTTATCATTAATTTGAGTCCAGATACACAAACAGTTTGGAATAAAATAAAACGGGACAAGCGAAGAAACGTGAAAAAAGCAAAAAATACTGGTCTTAAAATGGACTGGGATGCAACAGTTGAGGATTTCTACAAAGTGCATGCACGAACAATGCGTGATTTGGGGACACCAACACACGGACTCAAATTTTTTAAAGCTATTTTGGAGGAGTTTCCAAATAATGCAAAAGTGATAACAGTAGAATATGAGGGGGAACAAATTTGTTGTCAGCTTTTGTTTTTTTACAAGGAAACAGAAATTGCAGTTTGGGGCTCTTCGCTTGATGAGTATAAAGCATATCATCCAGATCAGTTATCAAATTGGGAAATAATAAAATATGGATGCGAAAAAGGTTTTAAGTATTTCGATTTTGGAAGGTGTTTGCGTGATACAGGGGTATACAGCTACAAGGAGAGATGGGGCGGGTATCCCAAACAACTTTATTACCAATATTATTTGAACGGGGTGAGCAAAATGCCAGATACCAGTCAATCTAATCCAAAGCGTCAGAGGTTTGCTAAAGTTTGGAGAAAACTACCGCTGAGGTTGGCAACAACTGCAGGACCTTTGATAAGAAAGGGAATACCATAAAATGTCGAAAATAAAGATAAAAAATCCAAAATCCAAGTACTACCAAATACTCTCTTTCCAAGACAGAACTGAGGACATGGTTTACCTGATTGACTTTTCATTAGAGAGCAAGGTTACATCAGCTTTTTATACTATGACATATAAAAGATAAACATGGAACAAGAAAAAATTGTTGCGGGACTTTCAGAAAGAATTGCCAAAACCGGTCTATACACATCCAAAGGCATGGAGATCGAAGGAATAGCAAAAAAACTGGGCATCGAATTGAGGAAGATAGGGAGAGATGATTTGGAAAGGGGTAGGGAGATACTATCCAAAGGAGAGCCTCTGTCTAAGATTGTCATAGAACAGAGGGGAGACATAGATGAGGATTTACTTTGACACTTCCGCATTTGTAAAGAGATACTGTGAAGAAGAGGGCTCTGAGATGGTAAACGAGATTTTTGAGAGTGAAAATGAAATAGTCACATCTTATTGGACATTAGCGGAGGCAACCGCAGCAATAGATAAGAAAGTTACAAAGGGACAGATTAGTAGAGAAGAAAGAGATTTTGTTCTTTCTTTGCTTTTATCTGATGTTTTAGATAGGCACATAACCTTCGTAAAATTCTCAAACGAGTTTATTGAAGCAATAGTCGAGATGATATTAGTTCATCATATATCTGCAGATGATGCACTTCAGCTTTTTTCATGTATTGTTAGTTTTTCACCAATATTTTTGGCGTCTGATAAGGGTCTTGTTAGAGCTGCAAAAAGAGAGGGCTTAAAAGCTTTTAACGTTGAGAATAACGAAGAAAGAGAGAGATTGAGAAGACAGTTTGCATAAAAGAAGAGAAACAAGTTTTCCATGAAATCTATTAGTATAAAACGGGATTTCACACTCACCAAATTTCGTGAATTATGCGAGATTATAGCAAGTTCAGAGTATGAGATATTAACTATTAGGAGATATCTCAATAGCATAGACAAATCGAAACGCTTTATCATCGTTCGCCACGATATTGATGAAAATATTGAGCTTGCACTGAAGATGGCTGAGATTGAAAAAGAATATGGTATATGCTCAACTTATTATATTCGGATGGTAAAAAATGTTTTCAATCCAAACTTTATCAAGAAAATTGCAGAGATGGGACATGAGATTGGATACCATTATGAAGTTTTAGATAAAGCAAATGGTGACAAGAAAAAAGCCATCGAGATATTCAAAAAGGAACTTGCGATGCTAAGAGAAGTTTGCAATATTGACACGATATGCATGCATGGGAATCCACGCACGCCTTGGGACAATAAAAGTATATGGAACGACTATAGTTTTGAGGACTATGGCATCGTTGGGGAGGCATATTTATCAATAAATTTTGATGATATGCTGTATCTTTCTGATACGGGGAGAAACTGGGGAAGTAAATACAAGGTTAAGGATGTTCCTAATACTTTATACGGGGAAAAAATTTTGGAAAAAATGAGCTCAACTGATGATGTTATCGAGCTAATAAAGCAAAAAAGGGTTAATCATATTTATATGCTATTCCACACAAGATGGGCTGATAACTTCGGTGGATGGTTGAATGAATTGGTGGGGCAGAACATAAAGAACATTGTGAAGGCAATGATTATTAAAAGAAAAACACTAAGATAGCATAACATGGCCATTCAAATAAAACCTCTGACAAACAAAAATGAAAAAAGATGGAATGAATTCATTAAAGGGCCGAATAAAGCGGGGGTATGGTATACTCTGGAATGGCAGAAGATATTGAAGGAAGAGTATGGTTATACGCCATTTTATCTCCTTGCCGAAGAGGATGGTAATGTTTGTGGTGTTCTGCCCCTTTTCCAAATAAAAAGTTTTATTACAGGAAATAGGCTCGTTTCACTTCCGTTTTCTTACGACTGTGGACCAATAGCGACTTCTGATGAGGTTTTGACACTGCTCATTAACGAGGCGAGGAGATTAGTGTCTGAACTTAATTGTGATTATCTGGAATTAAAAATGCAAAAACCGATTCCCGAAGCTGTTGTCCGGGATACACAACTGCTTGTGAACGAATACTATTTCACGAGCGTTTTAAAACTAGCGAATGACCCGAAGGATAACTGGAAGAGATTGGATACCAGAAGAACGAGATGGGCAGTAAATAAAGCGATTAGGTCTGGAGTAAAGATAAGAACAGAAACTACCGAGGATGATATAAAAGTATTTCACGATTTAAAAGTGAGGACGAGGAAAAAGCACGGCTCACCCGCTCCGTCATTGCGATTTTTCATGAAAATTATGCATGAATTTGCGCCGAAAGGGTTAGTTAAACTTTGGGTTGCAGAATATGATGAGAAAGTTGTATCCGGTCTAATGTTTTATTCGTTCAAAGACATAATGATACCTGCTTTTGTTGCCTCTGATGATAGATATAATTCGTATATGCCAAATAATCTCCTGTATTGGAAGGCAATAGAGTGGGGCTGCAAGAATGGTTATCGCTATTTCGATTTTGGGAGAACCGAGCCCGGGAATAAAAGTTTGCTGAAGTTTAAAAGTAAGTGGGGCACTGATAATTATAAGATTCCATATTATTACTATCCAAAGAAGCCAAACTTGATAAGTACGAGTAGAGGCAGTTTAAAAGTAAATTTGATAACTGGTTTCTGGAAAAGGATGCCGGTTCCTCTATTAAAAATATTAGGACCGTATCTTTTAAAACATATTGGATGAATAGAATAATAGAATGGGGCCCGTGGTCTAGTGGTTATGACGTCGCCATCACGAGGCGAAGAGCACACCTTCAAATCGTATCGGGCCCACTAATGTTTAATAGAAAAATAAAGGAGTTGAAACAATGAAACCTAAACTGGGTTTGATACCAAGATTCAATCTTGATTACAATTTTAAAGATTTTTGCTACGGAGTCAAATCGGTTTTCTCAAGCGATGAATTTGATTTGAAGCCTCTGGAGTCAATATTCGGGGAAAAAACATTTTTATTTACGAGTTATGGCAGGAGCTCGCTGTATGTGATACTTAAAGCGTTAAATCTACCAAAAGGTTCAAAGGTAGGAGTGCCTTTATACTTATGCACAGTTGTATTTGATGCTATTATAAAGGCGGGGCATATTCCATGTTTTATTGATATAGACCTTGATAATTATACGATGGACACAGAGGATTTAGAAAAAAAAATCGGAGATTTGAGTGCAGTAGTTGTGGTACACACGTTTGGACGCCCTGCGGATATGGATAAGATAGGGGAAATAGCAGGGGATAGACCTGTTATCGAGGATTGCGCTCATTCTTTGTTAAGTGAATATAAAGGTAGGAAAACGGGCACGTTAGGAGATGCCTCGTTCTTTAGCCTTGCGAAATATATCTCTGCGGGTGGAGGGGGTATGATTATCGTGAACAACAATGGTCTGACAGATAGACTCCAAAGAGAGATAGATACTTTGAAAAAACCATCTGTTTTAAACAACATAAAACATTCCTTTATAGTTTATATGCGGTCATTTTTTTATCATAAACCCTGGTTTGGGCTTTTCGCACTCCCCATAGGGTTATCTATCGAAGATAAAGTGGATTTGATGACCAAAAGAAGTTTTGAAGTGGCTGGTATTAATAAGAATGATTTAAGTGTGATGTTAAAGAAATTAGCGGTGTTCAAAAGGAATGTAGAAATGCAAAGAAGGAACTCATTTTTCTTAATCGAAGAATTAAAAGACACTTCAGTAATATTGCCATATGAAAGAAAGGAGACCTATTGTAATTACTATTTATTTCCTGTAAGATTTGATAACAAGAAGGAAAGGGATTTGGCGAGCGATTTTTTAAGGGATAAAGGCATAGACACGTCTAAATTGTATAGCGAGACGCCTTTAAAGGCTAAACAGCTTTATGGATATAAAGGAGATTGTCCAAATACTGAAAAACTGGCGGATACAATACTGGTTATACCTAATTACTATACACTTGGTCAGAACGATCTTTCAAAAATCGTGGATAATCTGAAAGAATGTATAAAGGAGCATGCTTTATGAAAAGTGAACAGCGTTTAATAGATTTTGCAAATGAAACTTTAATCGGGCAATACCTTACCAGAAAAGAACGAGATATCATTTTTTCTTATTTAGAGGATGTTAAAGATAAGCTTTTATTGGATATTTGTGGAGGTACCGGGAGATTTGCAAATCCTCTTTATATGAAAGGAGGCGATATTGTTGTATTAGATATTGACTCCGTTGCTCTTTCTGTGCTTCATAAAAAAAATTCGGCAATAAGTTTGGTGCAGGGCGATGGTCAAAAAATCCCTTTTAAAAACTCAATTTTCGATGGGATTTTGATGATTCAGTCCGTGGAATATATACCTGACATAGATAGTCTTATCAAAGAGTGCGGTAGAGTATTAAAAGAAAGAGGGATATTATTAATTAATTTCTCGAATAAAAGTAGTTACAAGCGTTTCCGTTTAAAGCGCAAAAATTATAGTTGTTCTTATTATAAATCTTATGGTATTACATACCGTGAATTTAAAGATAAATTAAAAGGTGCGGGTTTGGTTATTGAAAAAGCAATTGGATATAATTGGGCTCCCGTATCTCGAATGTCGAATTGTAAATTAATTCTTTTCTTTTCTGTGTTAGAAGAAGTTTTAAGATTTGAATATTTACCTTCCATAAGTCCATGGGTTTTTATCATTGCGAGAAAAAGTATTTCTAAAAAGAAAATTTATAAAAAGTGAGGCAAATGAGAATTTTAGTGGATATGGGGCATCCAACGGATGTGAACCTGTTCAGAAATGTGATAAAGGAGTTGGAAAGGAGAGGACATGAAGTAAAAATAACCGCGGCGGATAAAGAGAATACAGCGATGATATTGGAAGGTTATGGTTTCGATTACGAGTTAAGGAGGCATTACAAAAGACTTGCGAGCAAAGCGGTAGGTGTGTTCATAAATGATATCTGGCTTTATAAGATAGCAAGGAAATTCAAGCCTGATATTTTCATAAGTCCGGGTTCGCCGTATGCGGCACAGGTGAGTAAATTATTGGGGAGAGCGCATATTGCTTTCACGAATACTGAACGAGCGAAATTGGCTATTCGATTGATGCTACCTTTCACAGATGTTGTATGCACACCTTCGTGTTTCAGGAGGGATCTGGGTCCAAAGCAGGTCAGATTCAACAGTTATTATGAACTCGCATATTTACATCCTAATTATTTCAAACCCGACCTTGCTGTTTTGGAAAAGTTGAATATAGATAGGAACGAAAGATATATATTACTCAGATTCTCAGCATTAACTTCACATCATGACATCGGCGTGAGAGGATTCGGTTTCAAAACGAGAAATGAAGTGCAAACGTTCATTAAGGAAATAGAGAATTACGGGCAGGTATTTTTGACTTCTGAGATAAAATTAGGTGAGGAATTTGAGAGATATAAGGTGAGAGTGCCAACTACTGATTTCCACAGTTTTGTTTATTTTGCTACGATGTATATAGGAGAGGGAGCAAAAACGGCTTCGGAAGCGGCGGTATTGGGTGTGCCTTCTATATATGTATCAACAACAAGACGAGGGTATCTTGACGAACTTGAGGAAAGATATGATTTGGCATATACATTCAAAAATCGAGAAGATGCATTTGAGAAAGCAATAGAGCTTTTAGAAGATAGAAATGTCAAGAAGGAATGGCAAGGAAAGAGGGAGAAGATGTTGAGCGAGAAGATAGATACCACAAAGTTCATGGTGGAGTTCATTGAAGATTTTGTGACAGATAAAATGTCTTCATAATTCAAAAATATGAGTTACATTCTTGTCACGCCAGCAAAAAACGAAGAAGAGAATTTGCTTAAGCTCATACAATCCGTGGCAGAGCAACCGGTCAAACCTTTAGTATGGGTTATTATAGATGATGGAAGCATAGATAATACGCCAGATATAATTAAAAGAGCAAAAGAGCGATACGAATGGATTCAAAGCATTCGATTGAATGAGCATCCAAGAGATTTGAGCAAACGTTATGCTTATGTATGCAATGAGGGTTTCAACTTTGCAATAAAATATTGCGAGATGCACAATTTGGAATATGATTATATCGGTCTTTTGGATGCAGATATGATATTAGAGCGGGAATTTTACAGTAAATTGATAAAAGAATTTGAGAAGAATCCCAGACTTGGCATAGCCAGTGGCAGTGTATATTATGATATTAACGGCAAATTAACAATAGAAAAAGACAGAGATGATATGCCGCTTGGAGGTATAAGGTTATGGCGGAGAGAATGTTTTGAAGAAACAGGTGCGGGATTCTATATCGGTTATTCTCCGGATGCGGTATCAAATGTGCTTGCGAAATTGAAAGGTTGGGAGACAAGAAGATTTGAAGATATAAGAGCGGTGCAGACGAGAAGAACGAGCAGTGCAGAAGGGCTTTGGAAAGGATATAAATACCATGGTGAATCGGATTATTTCAGAAACTATCATCCGCTTTTCGTGTTGGCAAAAGGGATAAAATATCTGCTTGAAAAGCCTCATTATATAGGAATTGCATACTTATATGGATATCTGAGTTTTTTTATAAAAAGAGCTGAAAAGATAGAAAATGAAGAAATCAAAGACTATTATTATCATCAGAAATATAAGGAAGTGATGGAGTATTATAGGAATAAATTTGAAAGAATTTGAAATATTAAGCAGAGTGGTTAAATGAAATTTACAAATCGTGTCAGGTTCATGTTATGGGTATACATAATTGCTCTCAATGCGATTTTAAGATATCCAGCGACGCCTCATGAGATTGGCTGGGATACATTTGGGATTCATGCACTTGCAAATTCAATATCGGAATTTGGATATGCGAAGTGGTGGGTAAATCTATTATCAATAGCGGGATTTTATCCGTGCTCGTATGCGAGTGCGGTTCCTTCTCTTGTTTCAGGCATTTCGCAATGCACAGGGATAGATATGGAATGGACGGTGTGGCTGTTTTGCACACTCACAGGTATTTTCACAGCATTTTTTGCATATATAATGGCAGGAACGATAAGGGACAACGATATTTTCAAATTTTTGGTGGCTTTTGGATATTCTACTGCTCCAGGTGTATTGAACTTTTCAACCTGGCAGTTATCAACAAGGGGACTTTTCATTACGTTATTCCCTTTATTTATCTATTTGGTTCTGAAACTTCGTTATTCTTTGAAATATATCCCTCTTGCCTTTCTTTTATTTATAACACTTGTTGTAACCCATCATCTTTTCTATTTTGCAATTCCCGTCATTTTATGTTTTATTATTGTAGCGATGTTTTATAAAATTGGAGAGTATATTAGGATAAGGATACCGGATAGATTCATTAATATTGTATCAATAAATCTGTCCATTATCCTTTTTTGGATCCCATTTTTCACATACTCGTTTATTAGTGAGACGAGTTCGAGGTATGAATGGCTTATTTTTTTGGCACGCACTTATGTAAGGCATGTTGGCATTTTACTTATATTTGCGATTGGGGGTCTCACTTATATTTTACTTAAAAATGATAAAAAGTTTGATGAATGGTTTTTACTGGCTATCCTGATATCAGGAGCTCCGTTATTGTGGATATATCGTTATTCAAAATGGTCTTTTATCGTGTTCGCTACCATTTTTGCTGGTGTGAGTATTGATAATATCGCAAAGGTGCAGGAGAATAGGAGATATGCGCTTATTGCGATAATTATTGGTTTACTACTGTCACTGACTTTTTCCGCATTCTATCAGCATTTCAGAACAAATATCATCGGCAGACCCACATATAACGAGAGATATATGGAAGATGGGACATATGTTGCAGGATTATGGATTAAGGATAATATAGATGGAAATATGGTATGCAATGACGTGACTGTATCTAAAAGAATATTTGCGATATCTGAGGTTCCAATGCTGACTGGAGATGGAACGATTGATTTAACTAACGGTTTAATAAAAATAAGCGATTTGAATATAACAAAAGTTTCACCTTTATCTTCTGATTTCTATTTCGAAGGTCCGTATATACGAACGCCGCATACACCATTTACAGGGTATTATGTTTCCTTACTTAATGAGGTTGATTTTGATAGTTACTATGGAAAACGAGTCATCTCTAAATTTAATCTATCGTTTGTAATAGAGAACGAGGATATTGGTGACAATCCTTTTATTCGGTCTATTCATCGAGAGAAAGATAATATCTATGATGATGCAAAAATTCAAATATGGTGTTTGAATTGAATGTAGAATTTCCTATTAGGTCGGTCATATGACCTCCTCTACATAGCACATATAGAAATACGATATAAAGAGGCATCTCGAATTGAGAGGAGGCAAAATGAATGAAAGGGAATAGGAATAGAAGTGCATTTGAGAGGTTAAATGCAAAAACGCTCGACCAGATGTTCGTCAATATGGTGGAACAGGGATACGAATGCCCACCGTTCGTATCCAACGCCATATTAGAGACAGCGAAATCGGTATTCATACCAGA
>Ga0180301_10004312_pt1 | contig 10987 bp, 2 predicted proteins | sample GuaBasSediGuay16_FD_121797 | JGI IMG/M metagenome (GOLD analysis project Ga0180301, IMG submission 121797) | Subseafloor sediment microbial communities from Guaymas Basin, Gulf of California, Mexico - Guay16, Core 4569-2, 12-15 cm | ecosystem: Environmental > Aquatic > Marine > Hydrothermal... | reverse complement strand
GATGGGTTTAGCGAAGTAGTTCTGGCTTCGATGAGTGGAACAGTTTTAGTGGTTAAAAATGGATTAGATCTATGGAGCTACTACATTAATGAGCCAATCTCTCAGATTAGTACTGGCAATGTTACAAGTGATGCAGGAGAAGAAATTCTTTGTGGTACACAACTTGGGGATTTATACGTATTAGCGAGTAGTGACGGTCACTTAATAAGGAGGCTTTCTCTAAATGAAGAGATCAGCCAAGTCTTTGTAAGCGATATAGATAACAATGGTCAAAACGAGATTATTGTCGGAACATTGAATGGCTATGTATACCTACTCGATTCGAATTTCTCGATAGTGAACAGTATTTCCTTAGCCAAACCTATCACGAAAATAGTAACATGCCAACTCGATACTGATTTGCAAAAGGAATTCATAGTAGCTACTAACGAGATAATCATAGCCCTAGAAACAGATCTAGTAACCCTATGGCAATTTAGCCAAGTCGCAAACCAACTTGTAACGACTGATTATGATTCAGACGGGCTCGACGAATGCGTTTTTAGTTATTATGGAAATCCTTACTTGGGTATCTTAGAGAGTTCCGGAACTCTTGAAAAAACGTTGTTAGTTGGCTTCAATAGTAGCTATCATCTCATTAATGACTTGGATAACGATGGCTTAATAGAATACGTTCTTGCAGCTCCTAGCGGTGACTTATTGGTAAGTGAAAGCGATCTAACTGATATCACATTAATCCATTTAGGGAATCCAATAACTTACTTGTTCGGAGACGACATTGATGGGGATAATATTTATGAATACTTAATTGGCTTAGCCAACGGTACTATCTTATCCTACCGATACCCGAGTCAAAAAATTTGGCAAATCACGCTTTCTAGTCCGTCCCAAGTCATGACTATCGCTGATGTATTGCAAGATACTGGTAAAGAAATTATAGTGGGAACATCAAGTAGTATAGCGATCATAAACTCTACTGGTTTCCAAAAATTGTTACTAATAGGGGTAAATGTTACAGCACTAGTTACTGGTGATGATGACGGTGATAGTGTAGTCGAGATATTTGCTGGGCTTAATAATGGCTCATTAATAGTGTTATCTCCTGACGGAAGCATAGAAGCATCTTTAAAGGTAGGGAATGGAGAAGTAACTGCTGTCTCCTTAGCAGATATTAACGGAGATAATAATCCAGAGATTCTCGGAGGTACCAGTTTAAGCGATATAAGCATTATTTATGCCAGATCCAGCGTTTCAACAACAAGCCTTAACCAAGGAAAAATAGTAAGAATTTACCCACATTACCAAGCCTCAGGCGTAATTGCTGTAGTCTCAAGTAATGGAGTCTCTTTGTTAAATGCATCAACGCTCGAAATCATTAACCAGCGCTCTTTCTCTAACCCCATTACCGACGGATTCGTAGTTAACTGGAAAGGAGGAAACGATTATCAGATAGCAATAATCTTCGAAAGAGGAAGCGTAGCTTTGCTGATAGAAAATCTAACCATAACTAATACGTATGGGGAATCGCTACACAGTTCCTACGCGTCCATAATGGATAACGACAATGATGTAGTGAGTGAAATCTTTGTTTCCTCTTCTTATGGTCTAAGAATCATTGACCCAGTTCCAGAGATTTGGGTTACTTATCCTGAGAATAACTCCGTATTTGCGCAGAAACTCGTTACACTGCGTTGGGACATCTTTGGATTAGTCCCATCATACTTTGAAATATACTTAAACAATCTGCTAAAGTGTACATTGAATGCAAGTACTAGGAACCACGATTTGCTTCTCAGCAATGGATCTTGGTACATAACTATCCGAGTAGTACCAGTTTCAGGACTAGCTAAAGAAACAATGATTTTAGTAACCGTTGATGAAGAGATACCAAAAGTAACTATTACTCAACCACTAAATAACACGATCACTAATGAGACGTCGATAACTATTAGGTGGAGTGGCACTGATGAATATTCGGGAATTCATCACTACGAGCTCAGTATAGATAATGGCTCATGGATTAATGTAGGTTCTAATACATCATATACTGCGGAGAAACTCTCTTATGGTCAGCATATTATTTGTGTAAAAGCAATTGATCACGCTGGTAATGTGAATATTTCCAGTATCTACATCATAATTGATTACGTACCCCCCGAAATCATGATCATAAGTCCCACTAACAATAGTTATTTAGCGACAAGCGAGGTCAACATAAGCTGGAGTTACAGCGAGGATCATATTGATCATTTCGAGATAATAGTAGATAATACCACACGATATAACGTTGGCTCGAACACTAGTCTACTTCTAGAGAATTTAAGCGAGGGCGAACACGTAGTAAGGATTATTGGTTACGATAAAGCCATGAATAGGAACGAGATTAAAATAGTTTTCATAATCGATACCGTGGAGCCTGAGATAGATATAGTAACGCCAGCTAATGGAACCTACTTAAACGCGTCAAGAGTTGAGATCGAATGGAGATTAACAGAGCAGAATCTCAAAAACATTACAATTGCGATGAATGATACTGTAATAGTTACTATAACTGATGAGAACGTAACAAGTTACACAATAGAGCTTTCAGATGGAATATATGAAATAACCCTAGTAGCTTATGATAGAGCTGGGAATCAAGACATAGCACAGGTTATAGTCTATATTGATACGAAGGCCCCGAGTTTAGATATCTTAACACCAATAAATAGTAGTTACTATAATGCGTCTACGATTAGAATAGAGTGGGTATGTAAAGATTCTCTAAGCGGGCTTAAGGAAGTCTGGCTTAGAATAGACGGAGAAGCATGGATCTTGCTAGATGGAAACATTTCCTTATCCGGATTATCTGATGGTTCTCATTTTCTAGAAATTATTGCAATTGATAAAGCTGGCAATAGAGTAACTAAACATGTTATTTTCTTTATTGACACAGAGATTCCGCGTGTTGAGATATTATCGCCCAGAAACAACACGTATACAAATCAAAGCTTAATTATCATTAAATGGTCATGCTACGACAAAAGTTTATCATCAATTCTCCTGAGAATAAACGGTAGTTCTTGGATTAATGTAACGGGGAGTAATGAATATGTATTAGGTAATCTCTCTGAGGGAAGATACATAATCGAACTTCTAGCGATTGATAAAGCAGGTAATATCGGATCTACATTGGTAGTGATTACGATCGACTATACCCCACCAGAAATTCGCATAATAGGCCTAAGAAACAATACCGTTCTTAGTAATGATTCGGTAATAATCAGATGGGTGATAAGTGACCGTAGCCCAGTAGTGAAGGTATTGATAAGACTTGATAATGGGAGCTGGCAGGTAATTGGTAGGAATTACTACATAATAGATTTGACAGAATTATTAGAAGGTAAACATCGTTTAGAAATTATGGCGATAGACACAGCTGGGAATAAGGGTGTAACAGCAGTCTATTTCGAGATAGTGTCTGAGGAGATTATCCAGAAGCCATCAGTAACGCCTTATCTAATAGGTCTTGTAGTTCTAATAGGAGTGCTAGCGGCGCTTAATATAAAGATCTACTTATCAAAGAAGAGACCCGTAAAAGAGGCCACATGAAAGCCTGAGAATAAACTTTCCTAAAAGTGATAAGAATTGTAAACAAGAAATGAAATAAAAATAAAAAATAATACCATATAATGTGATAAATGCTCGAGTTAATAGTTATTAAGTCTTGCTAGAGAAATTAACACATCTCCGTGAAAATATATGAGAAAAGAAAGAAAGATCGTTCTTTCAGATATTGAGATCATCCCAATATGGTCCGATTCTATGGGAGCTAAATCGTTCAGTATCTTCATAAATACTGGGGATGTCAAAGTACTCATTGATGCTGGCGTCTCAGCTATGCAGCCTTCTTTTCCATTAGATGAGAGAGAGAAAGGAATCCTTCTAGAGAAAGCACTAAAAAGAATACGAAGATTTGCGGAGAAAGCGGATATAATCACGATCACTCATTATCACTATGACCATTTCAAACCTAGTTTACTGGAAATCTATAAGAGTAAATTAATCCTAGCTAAAAACCCGAACGAGTTTATTAATGAATCCCAGAGAAAACGTGCAGAGGAATTCTTTACCTCCTTGTATAGATACTTAACCAACAAGAACCTTGAGTTTACTGCTCGCAAGAAAGTCTTAGAACCGCGCAATCCACTCGACGAATTAAAGGTGGCTCTTGACAAAGATTTTGGGGACTACAATACTAGAAGAAAGGAACTTTTAGAGAAAGGACTAAAATGGTTCCAAAGGTTAGTAGTGAAGTGGAATACTTGGAAAATTATACCAGAGATTAATCTAGGAACTACGGAGTGGAGATTCATTGACAACAAGAGGATCAGCTTTGGGAAAACTACTATAAGATTCCTTAAGCCAATGTTTCACGGTATAGAATTCTCTAGAGTGGGTTGGGTCGTACCAATAATCATTGAAAAAGAAGATGTGAAGATACTCTATACATCTGATCTAAACGGCCCCATAATAGAGGATTACGCGAATTGGATAATCTCTGAGAATCCCGATATTTTATTCCTTGATGGTCCCGCTACATACATGATCCCCTATACATTAAACTTGATAAATTTTAGGCGATCCCTAGAAAACATCTCTAGAATAATCAAGGAGACTGAGACCAAAATTATCTTTCTTGATCACCACGTTACTAGGGATAGGAGATTTAGAAAGAGATTAGGAGAGGTTTATAGACTAGCTAAAAAACTAAGGAAGAATGTCACTACATTCGCTGAATTCTACGGTGAAAAACCGTTAGCAGAAAGGATTTAGACAATAAGCATCATACATTTAGAGCTATCTAATATGAATTTCCTCAAATCATCAAGATAGAAAACAATAAATCTGTGGATTAATCCCGTTTAATACGAGTGTATATGTATTTTTTTGAATCACCAATTTAAGGAATATAGCGGTGTAATGAATGTATAATCGATTATTGAGAAAAACTTTAATTGCGTTTCTCATTACACTCCTGCTTCTCCAGAGTTGCCCCACTCATCTTCTTGCACAAAATTCCTACTTAGTTACAGAAGCGATGAAGAGGAAGGAACTTAATGCACGGACCTGCATTACTTCACTACCTAAAATACAGATAAGAACCCACTCTATAAAGCCACCGTATAGTGCAATGTTTCATCAACTAGAGTTTGGAGGAGCAGGAAAATTCACTAATTACCCATTCACAGTAACGATAATTGGAGACTTTTTCCGACTTGATTATAAAGGAGAATTCGAAATAGCTAAAGCTAAACTATACGAGCTTCACGGAGTCGGGATGAAAGTTGTCCTCTATATGCCTTTCAGTAGCTTAAGTGAGAGGAAAAACTTTCTAGAGCACTGGAACTTATCAATACGGGATATAGCCCCCATGGATCTCAATGGGACCTATTACGTGGATCTCCCATATACCATAGGGTACGAAGGGAGAAGTGCTTGGCAAGAATTCTTTATTGAGTTTCTAAGGTTCATCTTTGATGCTGGTTTTGATGGCGTAGAATTCGACGGTGGAGACGGTCTTATGTATTATGGTAGTTTTGATCCAGAGACTATGCAAAGGTTCAATCAATACCTAGCCTCGAAGTATAGCGCCGCAGAGCTAAAGGAGAAATTCAATATCAGTGATATCACGACATTTAATTTTACACAATATCTGAGAGATCTTGGATATCACCATAATTCTGTCGCTGTTGGTAATACGGTTATAGCGCATCCAGGGATTGATGGACCTAAAGGTGATAAGTACGCTGAAGCACTTTGGGAAGAGTTTAGGCAATTCAATTTAATGATTCTCATAGAGTTTTATAGAATATTGATGAAAAATGTTAAGCAATGGGAAGAAGAAACCGGGAGAGACTTCTACGTATCAACGAGAATAGGGATTACACCAATTGATCTCCCCGTTCTCTTGGATGTTGATGGTGTTAATTGGGAATATTGCTGGATTTCGGGTAACCAGGACTATCCCAATCGCACATCGAGCAAGGATTTATGGGTTCTACGCTGTTTAAACAAAACCTTTAACTTATGGATATATCCTTGGAGTTCGCTTGGAGCAACAGGTTTTACTGGGTGGTATAGTAATGGATGGAACAAAACGATGGATCCTGAAGAGCAATACCTAGCATTATCCGAAGTAATAGTTTTTGGAGGACAAATACCAGTAACACCACAAGTGGAATACGGTAAAGGCGAATGCATAAACAGGACACATTTTAGTCAATTTGTGAGACTTGTCCAAGAGAATCCAGAATTATTCACTAATAATACCCCATTTGGAGAAGTAGGATTAGTATTCTCAACAGCAACTGCTATAAATCTCGATAAACTAAACCTAGCTTCTAGCGTGCAACGAGGAAACGACGATGGTTTTGAGGGGACATTTTACTTACTAGCGGATTCACATATTCCCTTCGATGTGATTCTCTTTGGAGACAACATATGGACGAACGCAACTCCTTCATTGTCAAAACTACTAAAATACAAAGCAATTATTTTGCCAGAAACTCTATGCTTGACCGACGATCAAGTCAACTTGCTTCAACAATACGTTGAGAACGGTGGAGTAATTATCGGGATCGGTGACATCGCTAAGTATAATGAATACGGTGAACCGGTTAATAGGGAGTTCTCAACATATTTTGATGGTCAAGTACGCAGTGTGGGATCTGGTTTAATCGTATCAATAAAGGATATTTCGCTGAGAGATTACTTAATTAAGCGAGCAAAAAGCACTAGGCACGATTCCCAAACAATGTCTATTTTAGAGAGGTTTAGAAGCATAATCAATAATTATGTGTCGAGAGATATAGAGACCGATTTATCCCCAAGAGCCCATGTTTATAGGTTCCTTGACCCTGATGGGACAAGATTAGTGTTTCACATAATTAATTATGACTACGATTTTGAGAAAGATAAAGTTATCAGAGCATATAATGTCAAATTTAACTTTACTTTGCCTCCACAGCTCCAGGGAAAGGAATTATCAATATGGCTCTACAGTGAAGACTACATAGATGGTATCGAGCTACCATACGAGATTATTGGGGATAAGGTATCGATAACAATCCCGAAAGTATCTATATTAACCAGTATCGAGGTTCGTCCACATTTCGATTATAAAGAGCCTCTAACGATCGATAAATACACCGTATTTGATGGTGAGACTATATACTTAGACAGAGACCTCATAGTGAACTCGGAACTAGTTATTAAAGACTCAAGTATCATTGTTAGGGGTAATGTTAAGCCGATAAAAATAGAAGTCCTCCCCGGAGCTTCATTGTATGTAATAAATTCGAGAATAATGCGTGATACTGGTAAATACTATATTGTGGCTAGAGCAGGATCCAGAATATTCATCGAGAATTCAGAGATCTCTGGAGCTGGATTGTTTGGACCACTAGATAGAGGCGGTCTCTGCATAGAGACAAGGAATGCTGTAATATTAAATAGTGTTATTCACGACAACTATCACTTTGGGATTCTACTATATAATGGAGATTGCTCCATAATAGGGAATAACTTGATCTATAATAATGATATAGGCGTGGCGATTGTTAATTCTTCATACGTAGATTTCTTCAATAATACTGTGATTAATAATAATGTGGGAATATGCGTAGAGTCGCCAGATATATATGATGCTGGAGCAAGGCTAAGGTCACTAATCAAAATGTGGAGAGACCGGAAAATTCCTAGTAGAGGAGCAGCGAAAATAGTCATATCTCAGTGCCGAGTCCTGGATAATGCTTACACTAACATTATAGTGATAGGTAGTAACTTCGTGACAATTAAAGATAGCGAGATAGGGATCACGAATGGAAATAATATCTTCTGCTGGGAAAGCAGCATGATAAAAATCTACAACTGCACAATATACTCCGGTCATAACGGGATTTATCTAGAGGAGTGCCCAGTCAACACAATACTAAATAGCAAGATCTATAATCACTCATTCGCGGGTATTCTTATCTATAAATGTACAGAACAGGGAGTACTGCACTGGAATCATCTCGAAAATCTAGGGGCAGATACGAGGATTGTTGGGAACTATATAAGGAATAATACCTACGGAATCTATATGGATTTTGGTTGGGGATATACAAATTATTACATGAGGATTCAGAAAAACGAGATATCTTTCAACCATATTGGAATATACGTAAATTTGACCGGATGTAATATCTATGAAAACAACTTTATCGGAAACGATAAACATGCTCTAGTGGGGCCTGGCGGCGCCGGAGGATTATGGGAATCTGAAGTATTCTACCTAAATATTTCCCAAATCTTATACGGATTCCGTGATCCTCCAGTTGGGAATTACTGGGATGATTGGGATAAGGAAACGATTCCTTACGAGGTTTGCCCTGGTTATTATGACTATTACCCATTAGAGAACCCAGTAGAAATACCAGCTATAACGGATGCGAATGGGCCGTCTATAGCTATAGACAGTCTCGAGAGAGAATGGGTTAATGAAACACATTATAGAATAGAGTTTAATTACACAGTTGTAGATGAGAGTTATCTGGGAAGTAGTGGGGGCAAGGATCAACTTAGATACTTCGGTTTTTATCATTTCCTTGGTCCATATCTGAGACAACTTGATCCACCCTATCTTGAACTAGAGTTCCCATGGTTAGGGTATCCCGGGCCATTAGCGGGTGATTTGCTAGGTCCAGAAGAACTAACGAATATTTATCATGGCTCACGTAAGTTGAGTATAGTTAATGCTGAATGGTTGAGAGGCGCTATTCTGACCCTGTATATAACGGATATGTGGGGTAACTGGAACAAAAATGATTCTCGCGCACCGAGTATCGCGATTATTTATTTAGATACTCATGGACAACCAATGAACCTGAGTGAGGGGCGTGAAATCAAGGTCTATTGCTTAGTGTCTGATTGGAGCCCATTAAAAAATGTTACGCTACTGTATTCGAATGGCTCAAACTACGTAAAGGTAGCGATGAATTATGATCTATCAACGCATCTTTATTACTGTGTCATTCCTGCTCAAGAAAGCGGAACAGTATTAAGGATTAGGATCTATGCAGAAGATATCTATGGAAATAGCTATATAACTGAAGAAAATCAATACGTTATCGATTCAGAGCCTCCAACGATTACAGGAGTTTATTGGGATCCCCAAAATCCGACCGAGAAAGATAATGTGACTGTATACGCTAATATTAGTGATCCGATAGGGGTAAAGATAGCTATATTGAGTTACTTTAATGGAACTTCATGGCTAAACGTAACACTGACATATAATTCAGCAACAGGACTATATGAAGGTACTATCCCTGCACAACCTGCGAATACAAAAGTAAGATTCAAGATTTATGCATGTGATAATGCTGGTAATTGGGCAGTGAGTGAAGAGTACTCATACGTTGTTACAGAGAGCAAAGGTAGAACAAATTTCCTATACATCCTTATCTCAGTAGGAGTTATAGCAGTCTTACTAGTAATTACCATAACCATAGTTAGAAAGCGTAGAATAAAAGTATAATCGTTAACAGTCCCCAGAAATTTATAACATTTTTTAACTGTCTCAGAATTTCATAGCAAGAAACCCTGCTGAAATGTTGTAACATTTTTTATCTACTTTTTTGGCAAAGATGGCTAATTATAACCAGGTCAAGATTCTGGTTTGTGCTTCGTCTTTAAATCCATCGCAACGTATCTTTATATCTTAATATTTATCTCAAACATTTTTGGATAAATTGGTGGTGTATATGGCGTATTATCCGCTACTAATCGAGAATGATGCTAATTTTGATATAGCGCTCATCAAGGCTCGCCAGATAATAGATTCGCGTGGAAATCCAACTATTGAGGTGGAAGTCGTAACGGAAGGAAATGGGGTAGGAAGGGCCGCAGCCCCAGCGGGGGCTTCCAAAGGCAAATTCGAAGCTATCGAAAAGAGAGACGCTTCTGACAAAAGGTTTTTAGGGAAAGGTGTTTTTTCAGCGGTAGAACTGGTAAATACTGAAGTTGCGGAAGCTTTAATAGGTATGGATTCTAGAAAACAGTGGGAGATCGATAAGAAAATAATAGAGCTCGATGGAACACCAAATAAGTCTCGGCTAGGAGCGAATGCTACCATTGCTACTTCATTGGCTGTTGCGAAAGCAGCTGCTGATACATATGGGCTGCCTCTTTTTAGATACATCGGGGGGCTACTAGCTCGGGTTTTGCCAGTGCCTTTAATGAACATAATTAATGGCGGAAAGCATGCTGGGAATGAGCTAGCAATACAGGAGTTTATGATCGTGCCAGCTGGTACAGATAGTTTCTCTGAAGCACTGAGAATGGGTTGCGAGGTTTATTATGCGCTAAAAGATCTTCTTAAATCCGAGTATGGTAAATCAGCCATTAATGTCGGGGACGAGGGAGGATTTGCTCCCCCCATGAGAAATACTAGAGAAGCCCTTGACATGCTTGTAAAAGCTATTGAAAAAGCTGGCTATTCCTCGGACAGTATTGCTCTTGCACTCGATGCAGCCGCGTCCTCGTTTTATGATGAAGATAAGAAGAGATACAGAATTGATGGAAAAGAACTAACGAGAGAAGAACTAATCGATTTCTATGAAGAGCTTATTAACGAGTATCCCATAATAAGCATCGAAGATCCCTTACACGAGGAAGACTTCGAAGGGTTCTCTCAGATAACGAAGAAATTAGGCAAGAAAATACTGATTGTCGGAGACGACCTATTCGTAACGAATAAAGAGAGGCTCCTCAAAGGCATTAACGTAGGTGCTGCGAACGCTATTTTAGTAAAACCGAACCAGATAGGCACGCTTAGCGAAACCATTGAGGTAGTAGAGCTAGCGAAAAGAGAAGGTTATAGAACGATAATGAGCCACAGAAGCGGCGAAACAGAAGATACAACAATAGCAGATTTAGCAGTAGGTCTAGCCACTGGAATAAT
>Ga0180301_10004311_pt1 | contig 10990 bp, 8 predicted proteins | sample GuaBasSediGuay16_FD_121797 | JGI IMG/M metagenome (GOLD analysis project Ga0180301, IMG submission 121797) | Subseafloor sediment microbial communities from Guaymas Basin, Gulf of California, Mexico - Guay16, Core 4569-2, 12-15 cm | ecosystem: Environmental > Aquatic > Marine > Hydrothermal... | reverse complement strand
TATGAGTACCCGGTAGCCCATGGCCTCTAATAGTTCCTGGCCTACTTTTAGGATGACCTCTTCATCATCGACCAGGAGAACCGTTCCGGTTCCCCTAATGAAGGGCTCGGCCGTTTTGATGGCTTTTTGGATCTTTTTTTCTGCTGCAGGCAGATAAATACTGAAGGTCGTCCCTTGCCCCTTCTTGGATTCAACATCAATATATCCACCATGGCCCTTTATGATGCCATAAACAGAGGCCAGCCCAAGACCAGTGCCCCGGCCCATCTCCTTGGTGGTAAAAAACGGATCAAAAATGCGCTCTATGGTTTCTTTATCCATACCTGTCCCTGTATCGGTCACCGTTAACAGGACATAGTTGCCCGGCTTTGGATCATACAGCTTGCTCTTCATGTCCTTGTGGGTCACATTCCTGGCCCTTAAGATCAGATCACCACCACCAGGCATGGCGTCTGAAGCATTTATAAACAGATTCAAAAACACCTGCTCGATCTGCCCGGGGTCTGCCTCTATGGCATATAAGTCTTCAGGAAGCTCTCGATGAATCGTAATCTCCTTTCTGGTTCTGCCAAAGGCATCAGAAGTCTCTTCGGCTAATTGGTTCAGGTCAATGGGCTTGACCTCATATCTTCCCTTTCTGGCGTATCCAAGGAGGTGTGAGGTTAGTCTGGCTCCGGTTTGAACCTGCTTTTCAATGTTCTTTAACCGTTCATAATACGGGTGTGCAGAATCTATATCCATAAGCATCAAGGAGAGATTTCCCTGGATGCCCATGAGCAAGTTGTTGAAGTCGTGGGCGATGCCACTGGCCAGGGTGCCAATGGCTTCAATCTTCTGGGCTTGTTGAAATTGGGCTTCTAGTTTTCTCTTTTCTTCCTCTGCCTGTTTTTGCTTGGTGATGTCTCTTGCAACTGCCGCAATTCCTACGGGCTTTCCGTCATCTCCTTTCAACAAAGTAACAGACATATATGTGGGAAAAGGTGTTCCATCTTTTCTGATATGCCCTATTTCACCCGCCCATGAGCCCTGTGTTTCTATCTGATGCAGACATAGCCTGTATTCCTCCATCTGTTCCTCATTGTGTAAATTCACAACTTTCATTCCAATCATCTCTTCGGAGGAATAACCATGCATCCGTGCAAAAGCATCGTTCACATATGTAAGTTTTGGTTCCAGATCGCTTATCGCTATACCATCAATAGACTGCTCAACAACGGAACTTAATTCTCTTATTTGCTTTGCTGCCCGCTTACGGTCGTCTATGACTTCATTGAGTTGCTGTGCGTATATTGTTGATTGCTCATAAGCTATTTCCACTCGCTTGATAGTATCACGTAGTTCTTCCTCTGTCCGCTTGCGTTCTGCAACTTCCTGTTTAAGTCGTTCATTCGCTTTTGTTAATTCAGCGGTGCGCCCGGCCACCATCTCTTCAAGGCGGTCGCAGTGTTTTTTCAATTTCTCCTCTGCCAGTTTATGCTGAACGACTTCTTTTTCTAACGCCTTGACTCTTTGTTCCAATTCCCCATAAGTAGGTTTTCGAGCCATCAGAACATTCTCCTCTTGACTTCAAAACAAAAAACTCCCTCCACATGTATCTTTCATACTATGCGTGGTATCTACATCAGTTTTATAAGGATTCTCCCCTAATTATGCAAGAATTATACCCGAATGTTGAGCCAAGGTAATTGCTTATATTTTAGATAATTAGAGGTTTTCCGGGCCGCCTAGAGATAGGATAAGTTTGTAGGAACTCGGCTCAGAATCTCCAAGCTTGTCAAATTTTTGACTTTTGCCAACGCTGGGGAAGCATATCTAGGCAAGTTTCGCTGAGTATATCCGAAAGATGGAAACAGGCTGGCTAACGCCAGATCAAGCCTCTGTGTCCTGCAGCGCGCTCTATGAAAGGGAAAAATACCCTTTGATCCCTTACGCAATCAGACGATTGGTAAAAAAATTAACAAATACAAATAGGAGATGCTTACGATTTCTGCTCCTTCAGATATGCCTGCACTACGGCCAATACCTCGGAAATTTCTCTGGTTTGCGGCAGCGTGGCAGCAATCTTTTCCATGTATTGCCGTTCGTGTACAGCACGAAATGTGGGGTTGAAATTCACATCATATATCCAGCTGATCTGAAGCAGTTTAAAATCGTTGAGCGTGATCATGTCTTTGAGGTCAGCTGTCCTGTGCTGGCGAAGGGCATTCAAGATGGCAGGCGAATAGGTGCTGGTGTTGGGCAGGTCCAATTCAATGGTCGAGTTCGGGGTTTTATCCCGATGGTCATAATAGTCGATCACAACCCGCCAGATATCCAGCTTGTCGGCATCGCGCAGAAGACGCGCAAAAAAGAGGCAGCGATCATCTTCGTCTTCCGGCAAGGCGCGTACATTATGGTAGCCAATTGCCTTGGTGATGAGCATTTGCTCCACGTCCGAACAGACCGAAAGCACCTTATGTTTGGTCAACACCTTCAACCCGAGTTTGGCATGGTTCTCTGAAATACTGTCTTTGAAGGTGCCGTAGGTGGTATACTGTTGAAACCTGCCTATATCGTGAAACAGGGCCATGGTCTGGGCCAGCAACATGTCGTCTGCTGAAAGGCGTAAGGCCTTGCCGAGCATGACGATCTCCTTACACACCCGCGTGGTATGTTCTTCTTTTAGCCTGATATTGCAGTTGTGCGCTGGATCATCCGTATAGTAGGCACCCACGTACTTAGAAAACCACGCCTTAAAGTACGCAAGATCCTTTGTATTCATGAAAGCACAATCCCAAATGATGCGTAATGAGAGAGCGGGGGTCCTCAAAGCCCCCCGGTGCTGGCCACGAACGGCCAGGAGCAAAAGGCTGCCCCGGTTTTATTGACTTCCGCCATTCACAACCGGCTGTATTTATAATAGGCAGCACAGGTCCCTTCAACAGAAACCATACAGGGACCTATGGGATTTTCCGGGGTACAGGCTTTTCGGAAAAGTTTGCACTCCATCGGTGTCTTGACGCCGCGGAGGATGTCGCCACACTGACATCCCGGCGGTTCCGGGGCATCCGGCACCTCAAGGTCAAATAGCGCATCCGCGTCAAACGCTCGATAGGCTTTGCGCAGGGCAAGGCCGCTGTTTGGAATGACCCCCAGTCCTCGCCATGTTGCATCACAAGGTTCAAAGACGTGATAGAGGGTTTTCAGGGCATTCGGATTCCCTTCAGGTACGACCGCACGACGGTACTGGATTTCTACCCTGGATTGGCCGGCCTCTATCTGGGTCACCAACATATATATCCCCTGTAGGATATCAAGGGGTTCAAAACCCACAATGACACAGGGGGTATGATACTGGGCCACGACCGGTTCATAAGGCGCCGTTCCAATAATGGTGGTTACATGTCCGGGACAGATAAATCCACTAATGTCCAGCTCCCCGCCTGAAAGCAGGGCATCCATGGCAGGTGGAAGAAGTTTGTGTGATGAGAGGACCCAAAAGTTCTTGATACCCTCTGCTTCGGCCGCGACAACGGCGGCGGCAATGGTGGGGGCAGTGGTCTCGAATCCGATCCCAAGAAAGACCACCTTTTTTTCAGGGTTCTGTCGGGCTATCTCGAGGGCATCCATAGTCGAATAGACCATGCGCACGTCAGCGCCAAGGCCCTTTTCTTTTTGCAAGGAAGACTCAGACCCGGGCACCCGCATCAGGTCTCCGAAGGTCGTTACAATCACATCCGGTATCCGGGCGACTTTGATTGCTTTGTCGATATCACGCATCGCTGTCACGCACACAGGGCAACCAGGGCCGGAGATCAGGACAAGGTGGGAAGGCAAAAGCTCGCGGATACCATATCTGAAGATGGAGACCGTGTGGGTACCACAAACCTCCATGAGCCGTACCGGCTTCTTGGAGATGGCCTTGATACGGGCTACTATCTTGGAAGCGAGTGCGCCGTCCCTGTATTCACTCAGGTGCTTCATCGTAGGCCGCCATCTTCTCAAAAAGTTCTATGGTCACCCTGGCCTCTTCAGGGTCGACCCAGTGAATCGCGAAACCAGCATGAACGATTACATAGTCCCCAACTTCTGGCCGCTTATCCACAATATCGAGACGGATCTCACGCACGACGCCACCCAGCCCGACCCGGGCGTTCTGCCCATGAATTTCAATGACTTCCATCGGAACCGCCAAGCACATGGGTGCATCCCTCCGCTATTCGTTATTTGTTGCTCGTTGCTGAATACTGAATGCTGGAACTGGTCTGCCCATTTGATCTTCTCTTTTATTCCGCATTGCGCCTGACGGCCTGAGGACATCCCCGCATGTCCATACTCGCAACAGGCTCATTGAGCCTTATATATGGCATCTGCAGCCACTGCCTGCCCCAGTGCAATGCCCCCATCGTTGCTGGGAACCCGGGCCTGAGTGTAAACCTCAAAGCCGTGTGATTCAAGGGCCTGGCTGAGTTGAACCAGCAAACGTGCATTCTGGAAACAACCCCCGCTCAAGACCACCTGCTTCAGCTTTCGTGATGCCCGCAACCGCTGACACACCGCCAAAAACAAGGCAACCAAGGTATTGTGAAACGTGGCGCTGATCAGGCCTGTTGAACATCCTGTTTGAAGGTCGTCTACCACAGATCGGATGATCGGTGCAGTCAAAAACTGCTGCACGCCATCCCTTTCTTGGATTTCAAAGGGATAAACGCGCCCAAAATCCGCCTCTGCCATAGCCTCAAGTTCTACAGCAGCCTGCCCCTCATAGGCCACGCAGTTTCGCACACCACAAATGGCAGACACCGCGTCAAATAGCCGTCCACAACTTGACGTCAGGGGGCTGTTTATATGATTTTTCATTACGTGGACCAAGGCCTTGATCCGCTCTTCAGGTATGCTGTTCAAGAACGGAAAATCCATGTTGAAAAATTGGTCCTCAAAGGCCTTGTAAAGGATACTCACAGCCATTCGCCAGGGTTCCTTGATGGCTGCTACCCCACCCGGCATGGGCAGGTATGCAAAATGCCCGGCCCGCTCAAATCGATGTTCCTCCACCACCAGCACCTCGCCACCCCAGATATGCCCGTCCGTGCCATAGCCTGTGCCATCCAGGGCAACTCCGATGACTGGCCCCGCGAGACCGTGCTCGGCCATGCCGCTTACAATGTGGGCGTGATGGTGCTGGATACCAATCTGCACCACGGATTCTTGCTGCAATGCATACTGGGTGCTCAAATAATTGGGATGAAGGTCATAGGCAACGATCTTTGGCTTGATCTCTAATATGCGTTTGAGATGGCAGATGGTCAGCTCAAAAAAATTTAGGGTTTCCAGGTTTTCCAGGTCTCCAATGTGCTGACTTAAAAAGGCCTCCTTCCCTCGCGTCAGGCAGATGGTATTCTTCAATTCTGCGCCACAGGCCAGGATCGGCTCTAAAGACCGATTTAGAAAGATCGGCACCGGCACGTAACCCCGGCTCCGCCTGATCTGTCTGGAGACACCGCCCATAACGCGCACAATAGAGTCATCGCTCCTGAGATAGATGTCGCGGTTGTGGTTCAAAAAATAGTCGGCAATATTTCCCAGACGCTCAAAAGCCTCCTCGTTATCAATGGCAATCGGCTCCTCACTGATATTGCCGCTGGTCATGACCAGGGCCAGAAGGTCCTCGTCGTGAAGCATCAGGAAATGCAAAGGGGTATAAGGAAGCATCACACCGTAGTTGCGGTTTCTGGGCGCCACCTGTTCGGCAATGTAAGGATTGGGCTTCTTTTCAAGGAGAACAATCGGCCGCTGGGGTGAGCTGATGAGTGATTCTTCAGCTTCTGTTACCCGGGCAAACCGCCTAATATGGGCCAAGCTCAAGGCCATGATGGCCAGGGGCTTTTCCTCCCGATGTTTCCTCTGCCTCAGGCGTATCACTGCATCGTTGTTGGTGGCATCCACAGCCAGATGAAACCCTCCCAATCCCTTGATCGCTACAATCTTGCCCTGTTTCAAAAGGGCTTGAGTTTGCCTTATGGGATCTTTGGCCGAAATTTCTCGACCTGCGTGATCCCAGAGACGCACCATCGGGCCGCAATCCCAACAAGCATTGGGCTGGGCATGGAATCTGCGGTTGGCCGGGTCGTGGTATTCTGCCTCGCACTGGGCACACATCTGAAATCCCTTCATGGCTGTCAAGGGGCGGTCATAGGGAACATCCATGATAATGGTATAGCGCGGGCCACAATTCGTGCAGTTGATAAAAGGATAGCCATTTCGGCGATCCTTGGGATCAAACAGTTCCTTTATACAATCCTCGCAAACGCATACGTCAGGCGAAATAAGTGTGCTGCGGTGATCTTGCACTTCGCTCTTGCGAATGGTAAAATCAGCATACGACTTTAGCGGCCGCTCGATTGTATCTATGGCAGAAATGTGGGCCAGCGGTGGTTTTTCGTCAAGGATGGCCTGGTGAAAGGTCTGCAAGGATTCTGGCGGGCCTTCCACTTCAATACAGACGCCGTTTGAGGTGTTTGTCACAAAACCTTTCAGGTTGTTGGTGAGGGCAAGATGATAGATAAAGGGTCGAAAACCGACCCCTTGGACGATCCCCTTGATTTGGATCTTTACCCCTTTTATCCTTGGGGCTGGATCTGGCTCGACAGCCACTCGGCCCATCGATCGATCCCCTCTCCTGTTTTGCACGATATCTCAAAAATCTCCAGGTTGGGATTGATTCGAAGGGAAGCTTCTTTGATCCTCTCTATATTACAATCCACATAGGGAAGAAGATCTATCTTGTTAATGAGTAACACACTCGACTCATGGAACATGAGTGGATATTTTTCAGGTTTGTCAGCCCCTTCTGTTACGCTAAGGATCATGATCTTATGGTCTTCTCCTATCTTGAACTCAGCAGGACAGACCAGATTCCCTACATTCTCCACCATCAGCAGATCCAGTTCCGACAAATCAAAGGCCGGAAGGGCATCCCGCATCATGTTTCCGTCCAGGTGACAGGCCCCACCCGTGTTGATCTGAACCACCTGAACGCCCTTCTGGGATATCCTTTCGGCATCCCTGGTAGACTGTATATCCCCTTCGACGACACCGATGCGAACCCGCACCCCCAAGGCATCTATCGTGCGCTCAAGCAGGGATGTCTTTCCCGAGCCCGGAGAACTCATCAGGTTGATAACCGTGACGTTTGCCTCTTTAAATAACCTCCGGTTTTCCTCGGCAATCCGCTCATTGGCTTCTAAGATATTCTTTACAACCGTAAACTTCAAAAAATCAGCCCCCTTCTTTCGTCGTTGTGACAACTGCCTGTGCAATTTTTGTACGTCAATTTACGGCTATTGTCAAATGACCTTTTTGATCTGCTCGTCCCGAAAATGAACGTCCTCCACCCTGAAGCACGGGGGGTCGCTTCCCGGGCTTGCACACCCAGAACGGAAAACATCTGTTTCAGATAGCTTCCCTTGACCCAGCCTACCCTGCCTCGCTACCGCACCAGGGCCAGGCAAGGCGGGGGGCTGCCTTGCGGCAGCGCTTTGCGTGGCGGGAAGCAGGTCGATCCAACCTGCCCAAAACGAAAAAAGCCCTCGAAGCAACGGCCTCGGGGCTTATTGATCATGTTAAGCTTATGTGGTGGGCCGTATAGGAATCGAACCTATAACCTTCTGATTAAGAGTCAGCTGCTCTGCCTAGTTGAGCTAACGGCCCTGATCACATATTTTTACAGAAGACTGAAGGTTGCCTAACAATTCTGAGAGGGCCTGTCAATTTTTTTCTAAGGTCTCATCTCCTTTTTAGGTAAAACGACCAGATCACCTCATCAATTCTCTTGTGCCGCTGTAATCTTGTCACCTTCTATAACACAGGTATGCCTCTAAAAGCACAGCCTGATCATGAATCCCCCACTTCGGGACCATACATACCCGGGAATTTTTGATTAAATTTAGCAAATACAAGACAGGGTGTCAAGAAAAGCTCCCGGGGAAACGCAAGTCCAATGGGTGCGGCTCTCAAGCCCACTACCTGGAAGATGTGAAACTTGCAATCTGAATATCTTTGTAATAATGCCTCAAAATATCCCTGTAATCATGTCCGGCCTGAGCCATACGGTATGCCCCCCACTGACTCATACCGACGCCATGTCCAAACCCCTTGCCACGAATCCGAAGCCCATCTGGACTTTCATGGAGACGAAAAAGGGTGCTTTTCAATTCCATTGCGCCCATTTTCAGACGAAAATCGTTGCTCTTGAGGACTGTTCTGCCGCGAGTTGATACAACCTCTATTCTAAGGGAACGACCCGAGGGGCTGATGTCAACGGGACGGACCCAGGATATGGCCCCCACATTCAGACCATATTGATTCAGCCTGTCTTGTATGGCCTGATAAGAAAGCGAGAGCTCCCACGTACCTCCTGGAATATTGTCACTATAGGGATCGCGTATTCCCCTAAGGTAAGGTAAGTCAGCCCCCCAAACATTTTTGGCAGACTCTGTAAAACCACCGCTGTTGGCATGAAAGTAGGCGATCACCAAGCGGCCATTATAGGTCATGACCTCGCCCCGGGTTGCATCCACGGCCCTGGTGGAGGCAGGGGTTTCTGCGTCATAACCTCCATAGACCTGAGACGTGGTAGTAGCGACTAGATCGTAGGGTTTGTCCGTACTTTTGCCCTTGACGTACAGAGCATAAGTACGGGACGACACGGCTTGGGCCTTTAGGGCATCTCCAGCCCAACCAGGAGACATCTCCTTTGGTACCACGCCGTAAAGATACGCCTCAAGGTCTACATTATTGATCACCTGGATCTTACCGTCATTTTTTGCCAAAACCCGGAAAGAGCCTCTGTAACGTCTCCCGTCAACCGCCAAGAGTCCCTCCTTTGTTTCCACAATGCACTGTGCAAGCTTCAAACCCTCTCCATTGATAAGCAGTCGGCCGGCCCGGGCAGTCAATGTGAAGGAGCCGTGGTCCGTATAAACGATCCGCCCTGAAAACGGGTCAGAAATCGTGATAAGGCCTGCTGTATGAAAGGTGACACGGGATGCCCCATCCCGAATCAATACCCTGAGTGTGGTGTCGTCTATAGCCAATCCAGGCAGGGGCTTGGGTGCTTTCGGTTTTTCAGCCCCTATTTCAGCCTTTGCGCTCTCAGCCCAAACCTCTGCCGATTGGCTGTGCTTTCCGGTCGGATACTGCTCAAGATATCTCTTAAAGCTCTTGTACGCCTGTTCATACGCCCCTTTTTCGTAAAAAACCATCCCTGTGTTAAACAGGGCATCTGCTGCAAAGCTGCTCCTTGAGTAATCCCGCATGAGGACGCCATATTGTTGCAAGGCCTCATCATATTGATCTAAATATAGGCTGTAGATCGTTCCTATAAAAAAAAGCCCCTTGGCCCGATTCTCATAGCTTTCCGAATGTGTCACAATCTCCTGGTAGGCCGCCAGGGCCTCCAGATAACCTCCTTGGTTCAAAAGATCGGCTGCCACGCGAAAACCCCTGACATCATCATAGGCCCCAAAGCTCACTGAAGCCCGTGCCAGGAACAGCAAGCCCGCCAAATAGATGAATCCTAAAATTCGACCTCTCCGACAATAGCCCATGTTATAATCATTTGCCCTCATCCAAAAACCTTAGCCCATTTTATCTCAAGCAGGCGCTCAACATTCTTAAACTTAAACGAGAGTGAATTAAATGTTATGGCTATCCCCAAGTTTTCCTTTTTCTTCTTTTCGCTTCTTAGCCTCGTTATTTCTTCCTTTGCCTTAACGAATTCTTGGCCAGTTATCATAGCTGCCCTTTTCAAGAATCAACTCCCCTGGATTATATTCCCTTATCTTGCTCAGCGGCAACGCGCCGTGGAGGGCGGGGAGGCTTCACACTTTAGACTCACCAACAGAGCAGAAAACCTTTCTGCCGGGCGTTAGGTAGGCACATTTTGAGGTTCATCTGCCCCCTAAGTTTACATATAAAGGCTGTGATAAGATGACAATGGGGGGATTCTGATAATTGCGCATTACTTAATCGTAAGTCGTGAAGTAGTCAAGTACTTTGTTTTCAACTGCTTACAAGCCAAAATCAGCTATTTTCTCCCCCCAAAAAAACGGGCATACTCTCTTATATTTCCGATTTCGGCATTGGGCGACGAGGCAGACAAAAAAAAGCCCCCACGCCTATTTGGTGGGGGCTAAAGTATGGGGGGACGGGGGTGAAAAAAAGTTATGAACACGGACGTAAACACATACATACACGAAGTATGCCAGCATTGTTTTATCACCACCCAACAAGATACAACCCTGCAGAATCTTAGACAAAAACGTATGATTAGATGGGACTGTAAACCGGGCAAAAAGCAGGAATCTGTCCTAAAAAATAGGAATTGTATTAAAAAATAGGAATTGTCCAAAAAAATGCGACATCAGCAGGGAATGAAGCTTCCAGCCTTAAAAGGTGGGGGTTCTGCCTTGCGACAGCGCTCCGCGTGCGGGGTACAGGCCGGTCACAGGATGGGTTTAGTCAGTCCTGGATATCTTGTGTATTCTTAGGAGACCATACAAACGGGACCGGGACAGGCCAGATATCCGGCAAGCCTCCTTGATATCGCCATTCGCCTGTGAAATCAGGTCTTGTAAATATTGTTGTTCTAATTCAACAAGAGCCGCTTGCCGAAACTTCCGAAATGTCGGAAGTTTTCCACCACTATCGGCACCTCTCGCTTTTTTGCCTTGAGTTGGCGCCTCCTTACCAACCGAGGCCCGCACCACCTGGACCCGGATCCAAGTCGGCAGATGCCTGGAAAATAAGGTGGGCTCATCGCGGACTGAAACAAGCACCCTCTCCAGAGTATTGACCAGTTCCCGGATATTTCCGGGCCAGTTATACGCAGCAAGCGCCTCAAAGAATTCAGGGGAAAAGCCTTTGGTCCCTATCCCATAACTTTCGCAGAGTTTGGCCATGTGGTAAAGGACCAGCTCCTTGATGTCTTCGGGGTGCTCTCTCAAAGGAG
>Ga0180301_10004310_pt1 | contig 10990 bp, 16 predicted proteins | sample GuaBasSediGuay16_FD_121797 | JGI IMG/M metagenome (GOLD analysis project Ga0180301, IMG submission 121797) | Subseafloor sediment microbial communities from Guaymas Basin, Gulf of California, Mexico - Guay16, Core 4569-2, 12-15 cm | ecosystem: Environmental > Aquatic > Marine > Hydrothermal... | reverse complement strand
GCTCGCAGAGCTAGCCAAAGAACAGGGATTCAGGGTTGAAAAAATCCTTGTCCTGAACAAGCGATACGCGCTTGAAAGAAGAACTATAAAGAGAGGGATCCTGCGCGAATCGGCTGTTCTTCTGACAAAGCCTTAAACCTTTCAACCTTTTTTAATGTCCCTGCAAAATTGATAAAATGCAGCCCAAGCTTAAGGAAAAAAGATGGGATAAAGCAAAAGAACAGCTTTTGCTGGGGCTTTGGGAAAAGGAGAAGCTCTACAAATTCAGGCCGGGAAGAAAGATCTTTTCCATCGACACACCGCCTCCTTACCCATCAGGCAGGCCCTGGCATATCGGAGCTGCAGCTCATTATTCTCAGATAGATATGATAGCCAGAACAGCCAGGATGCAGGGTTTCAGCGTTTACTTTCCGATCGGGATCGACCGAAACGGCCTGCCTGTAGAGCTTTATACCGAGAGGAAGTACGGGATCCATCTTCAGGATGTCAGCCGGGAGGAATTCATCAAGCTTTGCAGAAGCTCTTTAGACGATCTTGAAGCAGAGATGCTCGAGATAATGCGAAAGATGGGACTTTCATGCGATTTCCAGAATTACTACCGGACAGATTCTGACGAATACAGGGCGCTAACCCAGCAGACATTCATCTGGCTCTGGGAAAAGGGCCTGATCTATGAAGATACGAGACCGAACAATTACTGCTTCGATTGCGGGACGACGCTTGCGGATGCGGAGGTGATTTACGAGGAAAGGCCCACCTGGCTCGTTTACATAAAGTTCAGGGTAAAGGAAACAGGCGAGGACATCCTTATCGCGACCACAAGACCCGAGCTTCTCTGCGCATGCCAGGCTGTTGCTGTAAACCCGCAGGATTCCCGCTACAACCATCTGCCAGGAAAGCATGCAGTTCTGCCGCTCTATGGAAGGGAAGTTCAGATAATTGCGCATCCTGTTGCCAAGCCCGAATTCGGTTCTGGTATCGTCATGATATGCTCCTATGGTGATTATACGGATGTTCGGCTTTTCAGAGAACTCGGTCTGCCGGAAATAATAGCGATAAACCCTGAGGGAAAGCTTACTCATGTTGCGGGTCCTTATGCAGGGATGCGGATAGAGGAGGCGAGAAAGCAGATAATCAAGGATTTAGAAGAGCTCGGGCTTGTCGAAAAGAAAGAGAAGCTCATGCACAGGACGCCCCTTTGCGAGCGCTCAAAAACCCCTATAGAGATAATACCGATGAGAGAATGGTATCTCAAGCAAACAGATTTCCTGGAGGAAATGCGGAAAATAGCTGAAGAGCTCGAATGGCATCCTTCTGCCTCGAAACAGCTCTTACTCAACTGGATAAATTCTGTTACACTTGACTGGCCGGTATCGAGAAGGAGGTATTACGGAACAGAGATACCCATCTGGTACTGCAAATCCTGTGGTAAGCCAAACCTGCCTAAACCAGGAAAGTACTGGAAGCCCTGGTGCGAGGATCCGCCTTTTTCTGCATGTCAGCATTGCGGTTCCCGGGCAGGCTTTGAGGGAGAAACGAGAACATTCGATACTTGGATGGACTCATCGATCTCACCTCTTTTCACAAGCAGGAAGGATCGGAAGCTCTATCCGATCACCCTAAGACCTCAGGGAAAGGATATCGTTAGGACATGGCTTTACTACACCCTGCTGAGATGCTGGCAACTGACCGGAAAGAGCCCTTTCAAAAAGGTATGGATAATGGGTTATGGGGTCGACGAACACGGGCAAAAGATGTCAAAATCGAAAGGAAACGTTATAGATCCGATCCCGATCCTTGAAAAGCTCGGAGCCGATGCCTTCAGGTTCTGGTCAGCAACCGAGGCCAGCCTGGGTTCTGATTTCCGCTGTTCCGAGGCAAGGATCCAGGCAGCATCGAAATTCTTGACAAAGCTATGGAACGTCTCCCGCTTTATTTCGGCATTCCCTGAAAAGAAAGCCCAAAAGCTCGAACCGCTCGATTCCTGGATACTCTCAGAACTCGATAAGCTTATCAAGGAATGCATGAGGGGGTATGAAGAGCTGAACTTTTTCGTCCCTTCCAATGCCATAAGGGATTGGGTATGGAACATCTTTGCCCCTCACTATCTCGAGCTAGTCAAGCCAAGAGCATATTCCGAAGATCCGTCCGCATGCTTTACGATGCATTACTGCCTGAGAGCCCTGCTGGAGCTTCTTGCTCCGATCTGCCCTTTCATAACCGATTATATCTACAGGGAGCTTTACGGCAAATCTGTCCATCTCGAGCTTTTCCCAAAACCTGCTAAACACAGAACGCAGATAAATACAGAGGAACTCATCGAGCTGAATTCGAGGATATGGAAGGAAAAGAAGGAAAGAGGACTCTCCCTTAAAGCAGAGATCCAGGAAATGGTTTTGCCAGAGAACCTTGCCGTAATCCAGGATGACCTGAAGGCTGCTCATAACGTAAAAAGCTTAAGGTTAGGCAAAGAGCTTGAAATAAAATTCGGATGAATTAAGGATATTTTTACCCAAAAAACAAAAACTTAAAATGCTCGAGATCGTTTTCTTGGGGACAGGTTCTGGCATCCCGACCAAAAAAAGGAATCATGCAGCCATATGGCTGGACTACAATGGAGAGGTTTGGCTCTGGGATTGTGGTGAGGGGACTCAGAAGCAGATGCTCTATGCAGGGCTTAACTTCATGAGGATAGACAGAATTTATATAACACATTGGCATGCCGATCACTGGGCTGGCCTGATAGGGCTTATTCAGACGATGAATCTCGAGAAAAGAAGAAGACCTCTTTTCATTTACGGGCCTGAAGCAGAGAGGTTTGTTGGAGATATCCTGGACATGGAGTACTGGGGACCGAGGTTCAGGATCCTTGCAAGGGACGTTCCGGTAGATTCAGAAGCCGTCATTCATAAAACAAAGGAATATGAAATAAGATCCCTGCCTGTTCTCCACACAGTCCCGGCTGTTGCTTATTGCTTCCAGGAAAGGGATAGATGGAATGTGGATATAAAGAAAGCAGAGAAGCTCTACGGCCTCCGACAGGGCCCGCTTGTCGGAAAGCTCAAACGAGAGGGGAAGCTCGTTTTCAAGGGAAAGGAAATCCTGCTTCAGGATGTTGGTGTTCTCAAAAAGGGCATAAAAGTCGTGTATACAGGGGATACAAAGCCTTTTAGGCAGCTCATACCCTTCGCAAAGGAAGCAGATCTCCTTATCCACGATGCAACCTTTGTGGAGGAAAGGGAAGACAGGATGCATGCAGGAGCAAAAGAGGCAGCAGAGATAGCAAGGGAGGCAAAGGTTAGGCGGTTGATCCTGACCCATCTTTCGAGACGCTATCAGGACCCGAAACCGCTTCTCGAGGAGGCGAAAAAGATATTCCCTGAAACCCAGGTTGCAGAGGATTTTATGAGGATAAAATTAAAAAGATAAATATGGGAAAATACCGCTATATCACCAACCGCTTGCTTGAGGGTGGAGGAAGGATAAGGGTTTTGGTCCCTACTGGATCAGACGAGGCAGAGGTCAGCTATACCTGCCCAAAATGCGGGTTTTCTGAGGAAACGCGAAAGCCATGGAAAAAACCATTCTCGATCCGCTGCTCTAAGTGCGGATTCCTGATCAGGGTCCCGTCTCTCAGGAAGGAGATAAAGAAGAAATGAGATATCTATACGAGCTGATCTCGGTTCTTGCCGGAATTTCGATAATCCTCCTCAATCTTCTCTTCCTTTCCCAGATCCTTCCTGCCATTTCCCCCTTCTGAACCTTCTCGGAGGTCTGGTAGCGGTTGTTCCACCCTTCTATATCTTTTACAAGCGATTTTCTCAGGCAAAGGAGATAGAGGAGCAGTTCATAATTTTCATCAAGGACCTGACCGAATGCATAAACTCAGGGATGACCATACCGATCGCACTCAAGCATCTGGCAAAAAGGGATTATATGGCCCTGACTCCCTATATCAAGAATCTGGCTGCCCAGGTAGATTGGGGGGTTCCTTTTGAAAAAGCCTTGAAAAGCTTTGCCGAAAAAACAGGACAGATTCAGATAAAGAGGGCTGTCTCGACGATAATCCAGACCTATAAAATGGGAGGGAAGGTCGCTGACACCCTTACAGCCGTCGGTGAGTCACTGATAACGATAAACAGGATAAGGAAGGAAAGGTCCCTTGCTGTCCATTCCCAGATAGTCACGAATTACTTTATCTTCTTCACCTTCATCTTCATCCTCATCGTCCTGAAGCTTTTCCTGATGCCGATCATGACGCCTGAAACGATCGAGGGTCTTCTCGTCCTGCCAGGACAGGCAGGGCTCGAGCTCTATGATCAGGCTTTCATAAACTTCATCATCATCCAGGGATTCTTTGCCGGAATAGCCACAGGGAAGATGGCTGAGGGTTCGATGAGGGCAGGACTGAAGCATTCGATCCTCTTGATAGCTTTCGGCTATACCGTTTACAGCCTCATCACCCAGATCCAGATAAAAATCGTTTAAGTAGATGAAGGGAATATTAAAAATGAGGGGTCTTTCGCCGATAGTTGGTGTCGTTCTGATGGTAGGTCTTGCCGTGACAGTCTCGATCCTCGTAACAGTCTGGATCACCAATTGGGTCGTCTTCCAGACAAGCAGCCCTGAACTGACCTGCGCTCTGCAGACAAGCTATGTGATAGATTCGGCAAGATGGGATAACGAGACGAACGAACTTCTGATCCAGGTGACGAATAAGGGCAAAACCCCACTCTACGGATTCGGTGTGGTCCTGCTGAACGGGACCCATGTAATGCAGTTTGACCCGACCCAGGTATGGCAACCAGTGAACTTCAGTCACAGGCTCGAGAGAGAAGAGACGGTTTATCTAAAGCTGAATTCGAGCTCTAGATCGATCCTCGGGGAGAACCTGACAAGGGAGTTCATGCTAACGGCAAGCCAGCTTAAGGTCACGAACGAGGCGTGCCGGGCGGTAACGGCCGAAACAGATTCGATAGAAAAAATAATTTAAATAGGGAAGGAGAAAATTAAATAATGAAGAGAGGTATATCACCTCTGGTCGCGACCTTCTTGCTTATCGCATTTACCCTAGTAGTTGCAGGCATCCTTGCAGGATGGGCAACCAACCTAGCACAGCAGCAAAGGGCTTTGGCTGAGGAATGCCAGAACGCGCATTTCCTTATAAAATCCGCATCCTATAACACGACATCCTCCAGGCTAGCCCTGGTCGTTGATAACTGGGGATCGCTTGACCTGAACCTGTCCGTGACGATCATCTACAAGGACGGATCAACCCAGTCTACTGACTTCTATATACCTGCCCAGCAGGTGAGGTCGACTGTTATCGACGGGGTTCAGAGCAACATCGATGAGGTGACGATGAGAAGCAAGAGATGCAACATGGTTTACGATTCGATAAGTTCTGATTATATCAAGATCGTGAGCTGAATGTACAAGCAGGTTATTCTGGTCAGAAAGGACTTAAAGCTATCTCCAGGCAAGCTGGCTGTACAGGTGGCTCATGCATCCCTTCAGGCATACAAGCTCGCTTCTGCCAGGATAAGGAAAAAATGGGAGGAGGAGGGAGCGAAGAAGGTTGTTTTGGCTGTTTCTGATCTGAGATCGCTTAAAAGATATCTTGATAAAGCTAAAAGGGCAGGGATCCCTTCTGCCCTGATCATGGACAGGGGCCTTACCCAGCTTAAGCCCGGAACGATAACCTGCCTTGGTCTCGGTCCTGCCCGAGAGGAAGAGATAGACAGGATAACAGGGAAGCTCAAGCTGCTTTAATTTTTAAATCAAAAATCCCCTTTAATTTATGGAAAAAACGCTCGAGGAAAAGGTCGTCACTTACCAGCTCCTTCAGAGATATCCTGAAGGACTTGGTGAGCAGCTAAACCTTTTGCAGAATCGTCTTTTAGAGCTCAATTCCACCCAGCAGGCCCTTCAGGACTTCCTCGAGATGAAGGAAGGAAAAGAGACATTCGTCAATCTCGGTTCAGGATGCTGGGTGATGACCCGGCTAGAAAAGCCAGAAACGGTCCTGCTGAACCTCGGGGCAGGCATCTTTGCGAGAAGGAAAGTCGAAAGGGCAAGGGAGATGCTCTCTGAGAGAGCGAGACTTTTGGAAAAGGAAATAGAAAAGCTCCAGACAGATATGGCCTTGGTGAGCAAGAAGCTTTCTGAGATGGGCAGGGAGATCGAAGGCTCTCTCCAGGCTTGATCACTTTTCCTTGAACTCGATATCTATCTTCACGCCTTCAGGTATCGGTATCCTGACAACCTGCCTCAATGCCCTTTCAGAAGAACCGATATCTATAACCCTTCTATGGATCCTCATCTCCCATCTATCCCATGTCGCATTTCCATGACCGGTCCCGTCCCCGCAGGGTGTTTTGAGGGTCCAGACCCTTAACTTCTTGGTCGGAAGAGGTATAGGTCCGCGTACAGCGATCCCGCATTTCTTCGCTATCTCCTTTATCTGCTCGCAGATCGCCTCGAGCTCCTTATAGTCCCGGGATGCGAGCTTGATCCTTGCCCACTCCATATCTTTTTAATTCCTCCTTAACCCTTTTTATCTTTTTGATCTCTGCTTATACCTTCTTGCCCCCCAGGATGAGTGCGGTGGCTTTGCCGGTTCGTTTCTTCTCGGATCCGAGACGAGGAGGGTTCGATCGTAAGCCAGGAACTGCTTTTTCACCTTTTCGCCCAAAAGCTGGGAAAGCCCCCTTGCAATGGCCTGCCTTACAGCCTCTGCCTGTCCCATTATCCCGCCACCGTCCACCCTGATCCTGATGTCCCATTTCTTCCACCCATCTCCGGCCAGCAAAAGAGGCTCCTGCATTTTGAGCCTGATTATCTCGTTCTGAAAATTTTCAAGGGGTTGTGAGTTCACGGTTACCCTGCCCTTCCCTGGTCTGAATACCGCTCTGGCAACAGCCCTTTTTCTCTTCCCAACGGTCTGCAGGATCTTCTCTACCATCTTTTCTTGCCTCCAAGCTTTAGCGAAAGCTCCCCGAGATATATGAACTTATGGTGAGGTTTTTTAACAACCTTTTCTGGCCTTATTTTCTCCCTTTCCTCATATCCTTCAGGAACACCGATAAATATCCGCAATCTTTTGAGAGCTTCTCTCCCTCTCGGCTTCTTCCTCGGTACCATCCCCCTTATTATCCTTCTCAGGATCCTTTCTGGCTGTTTCGGGTAAAACGGTCCCTGATAGGGATGCCCTCTCTCGACCTTTTCTCTCCAGGTCTGCTCTATGGCTTCAGGATTTCCCAGAATAACCGCCTTTTCCGCATTCACAATAGAAACCCTGTTTCCCTTCAGGATTTCCTTAGCTACCAAAGAGGCGAGCCTTCCTGCAATGCAGTCGCTTGCATCGAATATGAGCTCGCTCATCCCAAGATCCTCACCCCACTACCCTTCGGATTTTTCTGAAGTAATTCGAGGATACTGAGGCATCTCCCCCCTGCCTTTTCTATCTTTTCTCTCGCCTTCCTGGAAAACTTGAAAGCCGCAACCTTAACGGGTTTTTTCAGCTCCCCTGTTCCCAGGACAACACCCGGAACCACCACCTCCTCACCAGAATTCGCATACTTCTCAAGCTTATAAACATTAACCTTCCTGAAGATCCTTCTCGGTCTAGCCAGATCCCGAGCAACGGCTCTCCATATCGGTTCCCTTCTCTTCTCCAACTCCTGAATGAGCTTTTTCAGCTGCGGGTTTTCCTTTTTCATTTTCCGGTTGCGGGGGGCAGGATTCCCGAATTCCACCTCAGATAAGGGCGGGGAAGGCGCCCTTATTTTCGAACCTGCGAAGGCACTAAGCCACACGGTCTCTTCATCAGGTTCAGCGCGCAAGCCCGAAGCTTGAGCCGTGCGCCTTTGACCGCTTGGCTACCCCCGCATAAAATAAATGGAAATCAAGCTTATAAAAAGCTTAAATGCTCTTCAGCTCTGATTTTATCCTTTCCATCTGCTGATAAAGTTCCCTGACGTATGCCTCAAGCTCCTCTCTGGATGCAGGCTTTTCCTTGAAAGCTCTCAGAAGCAGGTCGTCCAGAGATCCCAGGGCTTCATTGACCCTGTCAAGAGCCCTGTGCACGCTTTCTATGCTTTCCTGAAGATCCCTTTCGATGGATGCAACTGTATGGAGAGCATCTCTCAGCTTGAGGGTGAAATCCCTGAGCCTGTTCAGGTTCCTGACAACCTCATTATATTTATCTATCTTTATGAAAAGAGGCGGTGCAGGGCCCTTTATCCTGAACTCCTCCGGCACCTCTGGCTCCCTCGGCTTTGCCGGCGGGAGCGGGGGAGCAGGCGGAAGGGCCTTGGGCTTTGGAGGAGCAGGCGGTTTTGGTATCTCTATCCCCTCTAAATCTGCCATTTTAATTTTTTCCCTTTCTGATTTAAATACATGCGCCAGCCGGGATTCGAACCCGGATCTCCGCCGTGGCAGGGCGACGTCCTACCATTAGACTACTGGCGCATATAAAAAATTAGGTTTTTATTCTTTAATCTTCTTCAACTGAGTTGACCTGCATCTTGGGCAAAGGCGGGTTGCAGGCTCCATAAATATAGGCTTTCCCTTCCATCCACACTTCAGACATTCATACCTTGCCATAGCTTTCCAAACCTCCCGAGGATCCCTCTCTTAAGTTTTTTCCCTCCGAGCTGTTTCAGCAATTTTTTAATTTGCTTATAATACTTTAAAAGCTCCCTTATTTCGGATTCCGGGACCCCGGATCCCTTTGAGATCCTCCTGATCCGTGACCCCCTAATGATCTCAGGGTTCTCCCTTTCCTCTGGCGTCATCGATTGGATAGCATAAGACCATCTCTTCAGCTTTTCCTCCTGGACACTGAGAAGGTCCTTGGGCAGCTTGAGCATCCCGAATCCAGGCAGGTGCTGGACTATCCTATCAAGGGAGCCGAGTTTCTGCATATTTTTTATCTGCTCATAGAAATCGTTCAGGGTAAACCTTTCAAGCTCGATCTCCTTTTTTGGTTCGATCCCTGCAAGCTTTGCCCTTTCGAGCAACCCCTCCAGATCACCCCAACCTATCAACCTTGCCACGAACCTCTTCGGCTCATAGCTCTCCAGGTCCTCGAGCTTCTCCCCTGTTCCGAGAAAGACCACTTTTGCTCCGGTAAGCTTGGCTGCTGTTAGCGCACCCCCGCCCTTAGCAGTTCCGTCCATTCTCGTGATGATGATCCCGGTTATCCCGACCAGCTTCTGGAAACCCTGGGTCTGTTTTTTGGCTGCCTGACCAAGCTCTGCCGGTATAACGAGCCAAACCTCGTCCGGCTTTATCACCTTCTCGAGCTCTTTAAGCTCTTGAGCAAGCTTCCTATCTAGCGAATCCCTTCCTGCCGAATCAAAGATCAGGACATCCTCCTTCGCCTTTAATGCCCTTTTGGCTATATCGACAGGATCCTTTCCCTCAAGGTAAACCGAAGCCCCGACTTTTTCGGCTATCTGCTTAAGCTGGGCCTGTGCAGCCGGTCTGTGGAGATCACAGCCCACAACCCCGACAGAAAGCCCTCGGCTTTTGAACCACTTAGCCAGCTTCCCTATCGTGGTCGTCTTTCCTGAACCGAAAAGTCCGATGACCAGGATCTTCTGCGGTTTCAGTCCCGGCTGCTTGCCCTCTCCCAGGATGGATACTATCTCATCATAAAGCGTTTTCACAAATAGTTCCTTCAGGGTCATCCCTGGCTCTGGCTTTCCCTCAAGAACCCTTTTCCTGACCCTGTCCGTCAGTTCTGCCACGAGCTCCAGATCAACATCAGCAGAAATAAGCGTCCTCTGAACATCTCTCAGAACAGCCTCTACCTCCTCCTTATCAAACTTTGAAAGCCCGATAATCCGGCGGAAGGTGCCTGAAAGCCTTTCCAAAACCATTTTACTCAACGATTTCCCAGGATGCTCCAGGGAATTTTTCAGCTATTTGCCTGGCTGCGGCCTCCACCTCTTTCCTTACCTGCCTGTAATCCTTCCCCCTTGCCTCCAGGAGATAGTAGGGTGCCGAAAGGTATCTAACATCGAGCTTCACAGCCGAAAGCGCTTGCTTTATCCTCTCCACACCGTCTGGCTCAAAGCTTCTCAAGCTTATCCTCACCTTCACCTCATACTCTTTCTCCCCATAGCTCCTTCTCGCGACCTCTATAAGCTTTTCAGCCCATTTTGGGTTTATCCTGCTTTTCAGCAATTCCGGATTCTTCAAAGCTATCTCAAAAGCCTTCCTGAGAGACCCAAAATTTTCAATAAGCCCTTCCCCTATCTCCCCCCAGATCTTTTCTGGCTTGACCTTAAGCTCCCTTGCAGCTATTTCCAGAAGCTTTTCAGCCCTCCTTTCCCTTTTGAACTCGTTAAGCTTTTTCGTCTTCTCATCCTTGCTCACCCTCTTTATCGAGAGAAGGATCGTCGAGTCCTCGAGCCCTATTACCCTGCATACGACCCATTCCCCCTCTCTCAGGAATTCCTTTATCGATCTCACCCACCTTCTCGCCACCTCAGAAACATGGATCATCCCGTGCAAGCCGTATTCTATAAGCTCTGCCTCTGCAGAATTGGGATGGATCCGAGTGATCCGGCAGATAACGAGCTCTCCTTTTTCAGGCCTCCCTCCCTTTATCATTTCAGGATCTCCAAAACCTTTGCCTTTATCTCAGCCTTTCCTCCTTTCGGCTCTGCCAAGGTTTCCCCACAAACCAGACAGCTTACCCGAGTTGCCGCCTTCTGGAAAATCACCTGTTCATTTCGGCACTTCTTACACCTTACCCTAACAAATTTCCCTGTCATATCAGCTCGAATTTCCTCACCCTAAAGCCCTTTTTAGTATGCTTCTTTCCACATTCCTGGCATTCGAGCCTCAGATCCACCTTTTTGGTCGGCTTCCCCTCACCCTTGGGATTTGGCCTCGGGAACGAACCATAACCCTTCAGCTTCCTCTCGAATCTCCTCTGCGCCTGGGACATGGGATGACCCTTTCCCCTCGGCCTTTT
>Ga0180301_10004309_pt1 | contig 10991 bp, 13 predicted proteins | sample GuaBasSediGuay16_FD_121797 | JGI IMG/M metagenome (GOLD analysis project Ga0180301, IMG submission 121797) | Subseafloor sediment microbial communities from Guaymas Basin, Gulf of California, Mexico - Guay16, Core 4569-2, 12-15 cm | ecosystem: Environmental > Aquatic > Marine > Hydrothermal... | reverse complement strand
GTTCCCCCACTTATTCTCATGGCAGGCAATGCAATAAATGACTATTTTGACGCTCCTATAGATGCAATAAACAAGCCGGATAGGCCAATACCATCGGGAAAAATATCTATGAGAGAGGCTTTTATGTCATATGCTATGCTCTCTTTCTTAGGAATATTCATCAGCAGCTTCTTGGGGATAGAGGAGATAGTAATAGCTATCTTCTTCTCGATTGCTTGGTATGCCTATGCTAGATGGATCAAGGCCCTAGGAATAGTTGGAAATGCATTAGTAAGCTTTGGAGTCGCCTTCACACTCATATTTGGGGGGTTAGCGGTAGGTACTGTGGATCTTAAGGTGGTACTGTTTTCCATAATAGCATTCCTTTCTAACATGTCTAGGGAAATTGTCAAGACGATAGAGGATATAGAAGGAGATCGAGCATATGGACTCCATACAGTTGCCGTACTCCTCGGCTTAAGAGGTGCTGGAGTCTTAGCCTCGGTGTTCTCTATCCTGTCTAGCGCTGTGGCTATCTACCCCTACCTGACGGGAATGGTAGGTATCCCCTACCTGACTCTCACTATTATTATCTCAATCCCATTGCTACTCTATGCAGCAATACTCTCCCTCAAGGTTAGAAGTCAAAGAGATGCTAGGAAAATAAGCAATTATATGAAACTCTCAATGTTCTTTGGACTCCTTGGGATGCTGGCAGATCCTCTCATCTAAAGAGCCTTAATAGACTTCTTCTCTCTAGCACACCTACTAGTCTTTCCCCATGAGGTTCAATGACAGGAAGTGCTGGAAGCTTGGTTTCTATGAAATTTCGTTTTGCTTCATTAATGGAGATATACCCTGCAAGTTTCCGAGGGGCTTCAATCATCACATCCTCTACTACGATCCTCCTTACTACATTATCCATATATACGGGATCTATGTTCTCTCTTACATCTAAGAACGCTTTAGCCAGATTTCTCTCAGTAACTATCCCTACTAAACCACTCGATTCAACTACAGGAAGCATTCTAGCTCCCCTTTCTAACATTATGCTTCTAGCATGCACTATTCTCTCATTCGGCATTATCTTAGGATGATCTACCTTCACAAGATCTTTGATGGATTCTTCCGACTCAAGTTCTCTTATTAAATCGGTCTCGGTAACTATCCCCACTAAGGAATCCCCTCTCATTACCGGGAGAGACCTAATGTTATTCTCTAGCAGTATAGTAATTGCCTCCTTTATGAGCGATGTTTCTTGGATAGTAACTGGGGGCTCCATCATTAATGCACTGACATAAATTCTTCTTGCAGGCACCCTCTGGAATCTGGAGGACCCCAAGCCTTCCATAATATCCCTTACGCTTAGGACCCCGACCAACTTCCCATCCGAGGTAACAATTAAGTGGTTTATGTCGTTCCTTTCCATGAAATCTAGAGCGATCTCTACTGTCTCTCCCTTCTCAATGGTAATTAGATCTGTTCTCATTAGCTCAGAAACAGGCTTAGTACGAGACATCTGCAACCCCCTTCACTATTCCCTTTTTATCAATCACGCCCACAAGTTCACTACCTTCAAATACGGGCAGGGCACTAGTGTTCCATTCGATCATCATCCTAGCTGCTTTTGCCGCATCTTCCTCAGCCGTTAACCTCACATCTATACTCCTCATTAAGTGCCTTGCAGTTTTGACCTTAACATCAATGCTAATTCTACCAGTTCTAGATGGTATTAGCACATATCTCTTTGCTAGATTTGGTTCCCAGAGAGCCACGTCTCCCTCAGTTATTATACCGAGGTAATCTTCACTCACTCCCACAATGAGCACTCTACCCCCCCTGTCCGAGGTTATCAACTTAGCAACCTTCTTTAAGCTAGTATTGGGTGAAATGACTGTATACCTGTCCGACATCAGATCCCTAACCTTATACGTCCCTCTGATATTCTCTGCGAAGAATCTAGTGATATCGGTCTCAGTCAGTATCCCGATAAGCCTTGATTCCTTTGTTACCGGCAACCCTCCTATCTTCATCTTCACCATGCTCTTGGACGCCTCAAATATATCCTCATCAGGTCCTATGGTGACTGGGTTTCTAGTCATGAACCTATCTACTAGCGAGTCCTCTGGATTTCTCCATCTCCAAGGGGCTCCTCTTTTAGCCAGGGCTTTGGCTAGGTCGGTTGCTGTGATGATCCCCACAACCCTATTATCCTCATCAACTACAACAAGACGCCTTATCTTTCTCTCTAGCATTAGGTTTCTTGCTCTACCAATCGTATCTTGTGGGCTGACTGTAACTACCCTATCGGTCATATAGTCCTTGACCTTCGACTTCAAATAGGGCCCCCCTAAACTAAGCTCCAACCTCGCTTAGACTTGGCTAATCTAAGCTTCTCGGATAATATGAACCATATGTGAGGAGCCACTTTCAATATGTCCCGGGAAGACACTATGCCCACAACCTTCCCATCAGAGTTAACCACAATTAAGCGCCTAACGTTTCGATCTACCATGAGCCTAGCAGCTTCGTCGATGTCAACATTATCTCTTATAGTGACAGGTTTATCGGTCATTACCTCCCTGACCTTTACGTCCTCAGGTCTCCTTCCATCTTTCTTAGCTATATAGCGGGAGATAAGATCTCTCTCTGTAACTATCCCTTTCAGCTCGCCACCTTTCATGACTACTACTGAGCCTATATTATGCTCACTCATTAACTTCGCAGCCTTAAATACGGTATCCTCGGGAGTAACCGTAATAAGGTTACGGTTCATTATCTCAGATACCCTTAGCCTTATCCTGGGCTCCTCACCTTTTTCCGGGGGGATTAATGACCACATAACCATCACTCCACAATAACTACCCTTCCTGGAGGCATGATCCTAACTAACTCATCTATACCGATTTCCGCTGACTCCTCCAAAACTTCCAACCCCTCTGGTTTATTAAAGTTTTCACGCAACCATTTCTCCAGTCTATCTTTTAACCTACGAGCAGCCTCTTCCTTTCCCATAGGACCAGGTTTGAGACATATGGAGTAAAGCATTGGTGCTCCTGGCGGAGCTGCTGTCAACTTAATACCATCGGGGGTCTTTTGGAAACCCACACAGATAACCAGTTTAACCCGCAGGTAACTCCTCTTTCCAGATATATAGAAGCTTCCCTTCGGGAGATAAAGCCCTGGAGCGGCATGCTTCGAGACCTGGCTGCCTTTCACATAGTAGACATCAGCTACCGACAGCCCTTCCCTCCACGCTCTAGAAAATGAAGCTGCTGCAATAGCTGCCTGTAGTATAGATTCATCATCCGGTTCACCTTTATCGGTCTTAAGAACTATAGCAGCCCCTCCGGGTAAATCAACATGGAAGAAGAGATCATTCTCTCCTAAGTATCTGGAAACTAGCTCCATATTCGTCTGAGCGTCCCTACCTCCTACGACTAGTAGCCCTGAGGATGTATAAAACCACCTAAACCTCTCGTACCATCGGAGCTTTCTCCTCTTAACTGGTTTTATCCTACTAATTTCCTTTTCTGCCTCCTCCTGATATTTCCTTAGTTTCTCCCTCAGGGAGGCAATTGCCCCATCCATCTTCTTCAGTTTTTCCCTTAATTTCTTAGCTTTTTCATAGTACCTAGATGCATTTTCAGTTGCAGATTCAAATAAAGCAAATTCTACATCTTTGCCTAGATCTATTACTACAATACCTTTCGCTCTATCGATTTTCTTTATGGATGGGTGATGTTCGCCCTTCCTAGCCCTCTGCAACGCTTCTTCGACTAAGCTTAGATTCATATATATGAGGTCACCTATCTCTCTCATCTCCTCGGAGGACTTAACGTACTCCTCCTTGAGTAACTCCTGTCTCTCAATCTCTTTCATTAAAGATACTACTTTAGGATCCATCTTATCCAATTTCAGCTCCATAGAAGTGTAATAAGACTGTATGGCCTCTGAAATCGACTTTGTTTCCCTCCAAATTTCGCCTAAATGGCTTAGTGGGAAAACCGAGAAGTTAACAATTTTATCGTCCTCTAAATAAACTACAGGCTTCGGATTTGATGTCAGAAATTCATACAATACACGAGAGACCTCTTCCTTAAGATCACCGCTGAGATCCGAGAGTTGCATTCTAGCATCCAGTGAGAACCTTTGCAAGATCTCATCTGAGTAAGGTGGACCAGCACCGAGAACCCCCATCAGGAACTTCCATACCGGTAAATGCTCCATATTCTTCATCGCTCTCTCTATATCCCCTGGTCCGTGAATCTCTTTGGGATTTAGCGAGTTGCCCTTCGGAGGACTATAAATCTCCCCTCTTTTGATAATTCTATCCCTGAATTCAACCCCCCTCAGTGGAAGCAAGATGGTACCATTATCCTCAGCTAGAATAAGGTTACCTCCACCGAATAGTTCGACCACCAATCTGCGATTCTCGCCTTTACCTGAGAGTTCTATGTGCAAAACTCTCTCTAAATTCAACTGTTGTATTGTCTCTATTCTCCTTCCCTCCAAATGCTTCCTAAGTGCCATGACGAATGTAGGTGGGGTCAGAGGCTTACTCCACTTGAGATCTGTCAGGAAGATGAAACCCTCAATATCGATCAAGAGCTCTTTGGCTCCCATATACTCTGGATAGAACGTTAATGAGAAAGTATGTTCATTAATGGCATAAACTTTCTTTATAGTGCGTCCGGATAGTTCTGACAACTCCCTTACAAGATAGTGGATATCAAGACCAGTTAATCTCCTCTGTCCTGCCATCGGTACCTTGGAAACTCCCACCCAGTTTATATATTCACTTAGTACTTGGGATTATGATGAATGCCAAATCCAAGATCTACTATTTCAGACTGGCTATCTCTTCTTTGGTTGGTCTATTGAGCGGACTGATCAATCTTGGCCCACTAGAAGGACTAAGTCTCTTTCTATTGACGTACTTTCTAGTGACACCGATATCCCTCAGGCTATGGGGAAGGGACCTGAGGGAGATGGGCCTCATGAAGATATACAGAGAGGGCTTAGGCTCCTCCATTCTAGCACTATTGCTCGTCTGGACGCTTGCAATAAACTTAGTAGGTCCTGGTGTGCCTATGTATGTTGTCAGAACTGGTCAAAGTGGTATATTCCCGTTACAAACTGTGGAGGGCAGGGTAATCGGGCCAAATGAAGCATCTCTAGTTGGTTACAACGCCGTCCTCCTAAATCTAACTAATGACAACAAAATAGAAGACATGCTGGTAGGTACCTATGCAAAGGACCTAGGGAACTATGTAGAGGTAAATCTTAGAAGAACTAGAGTGGTGCTGTACAAGAATGGCACTGTCCTAATAGAGGGTACCTACAGCTTGAGCGATAGTACTGACATGAAAAGACTACACAAGATATTCGGCAATATAACTCTCTATAGAAATGGTACGCTTCTTCTTAACTCTACGACTCTTGTTCCAGGGGGTTCTTCTACTATTAAGTTAGGAGAGGCCTCTATAGAGGTATCTTACCTGTCTAAAGGGATTATAACCTTGAAAACAACTGCTTTAGCCAACGAGAATAATATCTCCTTTCCAGCGGATGCTTTTATCAGTAAGATCGTGAGGAAAGACGGGTACATCTATATATTTGATGCACTAAAGCCCTCGTGGAGAACAAGAACAGCCAGAGTAGACGACAGCTATATAATAGTTCTCCCTCCGAGGTGATTTCTCTGGGTAGAAGGCTAATTGAAGTTGAAGCCGATGTAGGCTTCGAGGTGTGGGCAGATGATCTCAATGCTCTATTTGAAGAGGCAGCTCTCGCTATGTATGAAGTTATGGTAGATACTAGTAAGGTAGAACCGATTGAAGTAAGGGAGATAGGTATAAAATCAGATCAGTTAGATCTCCTCCTTCATGAGTGGCTGTCAGAACTTCTATTCATTACCGATGTCGATGGCTTGGTCTTCTCTAAGTTTGAAGTGAATATAGATGGTTCCGAACTCTTCGGGAGAGCTATGGGAGAAAAGATAGATCCTTCCAAGCACAGCCCAAAAACCGAGGTGAAGGCCATTACATATTATAAGCTCAGAGTAGTAAAGGAGGGAGACATCTGGCGAGCTACGGTAGTTCTTGACATATAAATTGGCATAGCAGAATACCTAATTACTACCTATTCTGGAGGGTCCATATAAACCATATATGACCACACTTCCTTGATTACCCTTCTGGGGAGATACCAAACTTTAATAAACCCCCAACTAGGTCTTCTGATGGAAAGTTATTGAGGTGCTTGAAATGCCAAGTAGACATGGTTCGCTACAGTTCAGTCCTAGGAAGAGGGCTAGGACCCAGAAGGCTGTGTTCAGATCATACCCTGAACTATCCCTTGAACAGCCGACTCTAGTAGCTTTTCCGGGCTATAAGGTAGGAATGGTACATATTCTCATGAAAGAGGATAGACCGGGGAAGTTAAACATAGGACAGCCTGTCGTACTTGCCTCTACAGTGGTAGAAACTCCTCCCATACAAATTGTTGGTTTTAGACCCTACAAGGGGACCTACTATGGGCTGAAACCCATAACCACCGTGATAAAAATAGATAAAAACGACGTAATTTCTAGAACCCTCACAGTCGGAGATGGCGTTGATAACTTAGATGAGGCGCTATCGAAGGTCGAGGCAAGCGTAGATCAAACGGAAGAGGTAAGGGTATTAGCATATACTCGACCCGACTTAGCAGGCATCCACAAAAAGAAGCCGGAGTTCCTAGAGATACCGATTAAAGGTGGATCCATGGAGGAGCGAATAGAGCTAGCCAAGTCGCTCGTGGGTACTCGGATGAAGGTAACTGAAGTCTTCAGGGTTGGTCAGCTAGTGGATGTCACGGCTGTTACGAAAGGTCATGGTTGGCAGGGAGTAGTCAGGAGATTTGGCGTAGAACTATTAAGACACAAAGCCGGGAAGGGTAGGTGGAGGGTTGGAAGCTTAGGCTCCAGACATCCACCCTATGTAACATGGAGGGTACCTAGGGCTGGTCAGTATGGTTACCATAAGAGGACGGAGTACAACAAGAGGATACTCATGATGGGCGACCTCAGCGAGGAGGGCCACATAGATATCACACCTAAGGGTGGGTTTAAGAACTATGGGATCTTGAAGAGCCAGTATGTCGTGCTATCGGGATCTGTTCCGGGGCCTGCGAAGAGATTTGTATTTATGAGACATCCAATAAGACCGAGATACGATGAGCTTCCAGAACCCGAGATAAGTTATGTTAGTTCTATAGGGTGGATAAAGAGGTGAATGGCATGAATTCAGTCCCAATATTCAACTTGGAAGGCGAAAAAGTCGGTGAAATAGAGCTACCTCGTATATTCAGTATGGAAGTCAGACCAGATGTGATAAGAAGAACATACCTATCCCAATTAACTGCTAGGATTCAGCCTCAAGGCAGAGACCCATTGGCCGGACTTAGGACATCTGCTGAGTCTTGGGGGGCGGGCCATGGTGTGGCTAGAGTCCCCAGGGTGAAGGGAAGAGGGCATCCAGCTGCAAGTAGGGCTGCTAGGGCTGTAATGGTGGTTGGAGGTGCGAAGACAACGGCTCCAAGGTCTTGGAAGGTCATCTGGGAGAGAGTAAACAAGAGGGAGAGGAGACTAGCGATACTCTCGGCGATAGCTGCTGCATCTCGCCTTGACTTAGTAAAATCACGACATAGAGTTGACTCCCTAGAGCACGTACCACTAGTCGTCGAGGATAGCCTAGAGGGAGTTAAGAAGACATCCCAGGTATATTCTCTCTTAACCAAATTGGGATTGAAAGACGAGCTAGATAGAGCTAAAAAGAGGTTTAGAAAGATAAGGGCTGGAAGAGGTAAGATGAGAGGAAGACTGAGACAAAGGGCTAGGGGACCACTGATCATATACCTCAATGAGGGGTCACCCATAGCTAGAGCTGCGAGAAATATTCCTGGAGTAGATATTGTAGCACTCAGAAACCTCAGCGTGATACATCTGGCTCCTGGTGGCACTCCTGGGAGGCTCACCATCTGGACTGAGGGTGCCCTTAGGGCAGTAGAGGAGGTGATGGGCCTTGTCTAAATTCGATCCCTATAAAATTTTGAAAGCGCCTATCTCAACGGAGAAGGTTGTTAGGATGATAAACGAGGAGAATAAGTTAGCTTTCTATGTAGACAGGCGTGCTAATAAGAAAGAGATAAAGAGGGCAGTAGAGGAGGCTCTGGATGTTGAAGTAGAAAGGGTCTGGACATTGATAACGATAGATGGAAGGAAGAAGGCCTACGTCAAACTAAGTCCCGAATATAGGGCATCCGATATCGCAGCTAAGCTAGGTATATTAGGGTGATATGAATGGGTAAACGTATTCTCGTTCAGAGGAAGGGTAGGGGAGGTATACAATTCAGATCTAGGGCTCATTTGAAGATAGCCCCGGCCAGATATCCACCGCAAGTAGGGTTAAAGACTGTCGTTAGGGGTGTCGTTAAGGGAATCCTCCATGAGCCAGGCAGGCACACACCCATCTCTCTCATTGAGCTGGAGGACGGTACAAAATTCTACTACGTAGCACCAGAGGGAATCTACGAGGGCCAGGAAATAGAGATCGGTCCTGGGGCTGAAATCAGAACAGGGAATATACTTCCACTCTCTCAGATCCCGGACGGAACTCTGGTCTCTAATGTGGAGATAAGGCCGGGTGACGGGGGTAAGATAGCTAGGAGAAGTGGTACTTATGCCTTAGTGTTCTCTCACGATGGAGATAAGGTTGTACTGAGGCTACCCTCTAGGAAGGAGAAGATAGTGGATGGTAGCTGTAGAGCTACTATAGGAATAGTGGCTGGTGGCGGTAGGATAGAGAAACCATTCATGAAGGCAGGACTCAAGTATTACCATGAGAGGACGCATCCAAAGAGATGGCCTGTGGTAAGAGGCGTTGCCATGAACCCGGTAAGCCATCCCCATGGAGGTGGATCTCATAAAAGACCAGGTAAACCAACTACTGTGGCTAGAACAGCACCACCTGGCCAGAAGGTCGGTCATATAGCGGCTAAAAAGACAGGAAGGGCTAAGAGGAGGGCCGGACTGTAATACTGGGTAACCCCAAATTTTTATTTCTCATTACACATTGTTGAGGTGGAAGATTATGTCATCAAGGGAGTTCAGATATAGAGGGTATACGTTAGAGGAGTTACAAAATATGACTCTGGATGAGTTAGCTGAGGTAATGCCAGCTAGAATAAGGAGGACTCTGAGGAGGGGCCTCTCTCCTGAGAATCTCAAGCTACTGGAGAAGGTCAGGAAATACAAGAGTAAGGGGATAGATAAGGTAATCCGAACTCATAGGAGAGATATGCCGGTATTACCGGAGATGGTTGGAGCTAGAATAGCTGTCCACAATGGAAAAGAGTTTGTAGAAGTAAAGATAGTACCTGAGATGATAGGACATTACTTAGGAGAATTTGCGATGACTAACAGGATAGTTAGACATGGAAGACCGGGTAAGGGCGCTACCAGATCAAGCAAGTTCGTCCCACTGAAGTAACCTCCTTTATATTCCGGAGTACCCTCTTTATATAGGCCGGGGTGGCCGAGCCAGGACCAAGGTGCCCGCCTTGAGAGCGGGTGGCCCACCGGGCCGCGAGGGTTCAAATCCCTCCCCCGGCGCCATTTCTTCATTTACTTAACGTTGGGAAGCAGCTCGGGAGCATTTCTCATTACCCCGACTCTGGGCTTCTCGAATTTACTGATCTCTCTATCTATAGCCTCCTGCAAGTTACCATACCACTCAAAGCCAAGAGATCTAGCTTCTTGCTCAGATATTCCTTCAGATACTAGGACAACCTTTATCCTAGATCTGATCTTCGACCATACCATCGAGTTAGCGGCACCGACAGGGTCACTTACTAGACCACTTCTAACCCTCCTGTCTATCTCCTCAGGCGTTAACCTCGCTAGCTCTAAGACCTCGGGGTGTGTTCTTGCCACTCCCTCAGGACAGGGGGTAAGCAGTATTAAGGTTCCTCCTTCCCTTAAGACCATGTCTGCTGGATATAGAGACTTATGTGCCTGCCAGAACTCTATATCAGCTGGATAGCTACTAGCAATGACAATATCTAGATTCGACGGGTCTTTACTTCGTATACTCTCCTCGATTCTCTCACCCCCTTCCTGAATACTTCGCTAACGGTTCCAACTCCTATCCAAGTGACATTACCGGTACCATCCACTACGACATTTATTAAGCCCCTGAGCTTCGCCCTTTCTGCTACAATATCCATGAGATTTCTCACCTGATTCTTCTCTACGCCTAGAAAACTCCTTCTGAGTCTGGCGCTAAGTAGATGCATCTCACCAACGGTCTTTTCACCAGAAATACCGGGGAGAATGATCTTCGAGCCGCCTGAGAATCCGGATACGTGATGTGGTACTATCATCCCGACTCCTATGGCAATATCGGCCCTCTCAATTTCCTTGTTAACCTCTATTGGCGATCCATTCGGCATCACTCCAACTTTAACGAGCTTCTCTGGGTCTCTGAAGTCGGGTTGGATAACTTCTACCCTATTCATGGCTTCACCATACTTATCAACTAGCTCTTGCTGTGTCATGGGTCTATGGGTCCCTAATGCCACTAACAAAGTGATATCATCATCCTTAACCCCCTTCTCATTCAAATAGTCCAATAGTGGTGGTAGAATCTCCTTAGTGGGTGTAGGTCTAGTTATGTCGTCGGCAACTATAGCGATTCTCCTTCCTGCCCTAACTATCATATCTAAAGATCTTAACGACCGCATAATCTCTTCTTTGACATTAGGAAGGGGATTAACTGCATTTGGTTCTATCTCATAGACATCGACATCATCGGGTAAGGAGAAGGAAAGATTCACCTTCCCATAAGGTAGAGAAAATTCCATCATATTCCCCCCACTACCATTCTCTCTGCGAGATACAAAGCATTAAGCATACTACCTTCGTCAGCTATACACTTCCCAACTATATCATAGGCCGTACCATGATCTAC
>Ga0180301_10004308_pt1 | contig 10991 bp, 13 predicted proteins | sample GuaBasSediGuay16_FD_121797 | JGI IMG/M metagenome (GOLD analysis project Ga0180301, IMG submission 121797) | Subseafloor sediment microbial communities from Guaymas Basin, Gulf of California, Mexico - Guay16, Core 4569-2, 12-15 cm | ecosystem: Environmental > Aquatic > Marine > Hydrothermal... | reverse complement strand
GAGTAACATAGCTATGTTTAAAGAAGCGGGCGTTAGCCATATTGTTACAAGTGATCCGCATAGTTTCTATTCTTTTACCCATGAGTACCCTGAGTGGGGAAATAGGGTCAGGGTGCAGCATTATGCGCAGTTCATAAATGATTTGATAAGAGATGGAAAGCTTACCCTCCGCTCTGAGATGAAGAAAAGGGTCACCTATCACGATCCGTGTTACCTGGGGAGGCACAGCGGGGTTTTTGAGGAGCCAAGGGAGCTGATAGGGCAAATTCCGGGGGTTGATCTTGTTGAAATGGAAAACGCCAAAGAGGATAGCAACTGTTGCGGTATGGGCGGGGGCCGGATGTGGATGGAGCCACCGAAGGGGCTTCTTTCCTCCCAGGTGATAGCTGAAAAACGTGTTGAGCAGGCGCTAGATACAAAGGCCGAGGTGCTTCTTACGGCATGTCCTTTTTGTAACATAACGCTCAGTGATGCAATTAAATCCATGGAAAAGGAAGGCTCAATCAAAGTCATGGATATTACAGAGCTTATTTGCTCATCCCTTCAGTAAGCTACGATAATTTTTGTGTATTTTTTGTTTGCCGGCCTTACTGTTTTCAGACTTTCCCGGACTTTTTTCTTGACTTATGCGAAAATTTCTAATTTATATTCTGCTGATTGTCCAACAAACAGACTATTCTTTGTGCTTCCTTTATGAATTCTTCAAATAACCTAATGAATTGTTTATCCTGATGAGTGCTGGCATTGCGGAAATTGCAGAATACATTGTCCAGCCGATGCCGTTCAATACTTGTTTCCTCTGGATATGCTGATTTGAGCATCCGGGACAGATGTTATTTAGATAACCTTATTACAATGTTGGAGTCTGGTGATGAAAGCTGGGGGCTACGCAGGGTGCGTGCTTCATATTGATCTAACAAGGCAAGAAATTGAAAAGCAGCCGCTGGATATGGATACAGCCAGAAAGTATCTGGGGGGATTTGGGCTAAATTGCAAGTTTTCGTGGGATCTCCTGGACCCTCTGGTTGATCCACTATCGCCCGAAAATATTGTCTTCATGGGCATGGGGCCTATTCTCGGTACAGGGGCTCCAGTATCAAGCAAGTATTCAGTCCTCACCAAGTGGCCGGCAACCGGCACCATATCGCCGGGGACTGCTGGAGGGCGCTTTGGGATAAATGTTAAGCTCGCAGGATATGATCAGGTAATCATCAAGGGGAAATCCAGGACTCCTGTCTACATAAGGATTGATAATGAGCACGTGGAAATATGTGATGCATCCGAACTGTGGGGCAGAGATACCTATGAAGCGACTGATATTCTCTGGGGGAAATACGGTCGTGACTATGCCGTGCTTGCAATGGGTACGGCAGGGGAGCGCATGGTCAATACCACCATATGCCTTGTGGACAAGTGCACCTCTTGGGGCAAGGGCGGACTTCCCGCAATTATGGGCTCCAAGAATCTCAAAGCCATTGTTGCCAGAGGAAGCAGAAAAATTCCGATTTCGGAAAAGGGAAGGTTTGAAAAAAGAAAACGCCAAATCATTGATCGGTTTCTTGCCAACCCCGACCGCAAAAGGCTCATAGAGCTCGGAACAATGGATGGCTTCGGAGGATGGGCAGATTTGCACGGTATGTCGATGAATAACTGGAGAGGCCGGTTTCCGACAAAAGAAGCCTATCGATTATACAGCCCGGAGTATTACCTGAAAAATATCAAGGCAGGAAGACTCTCAGATCCGACCTGCCCTGTGGGATGCAAGGACCACATCAAAATAAAGAAAGGAGAGTTTAGCGGAACCGAGGCGTGGGTTTCTTCCTTTTACGGAAGAGTTGTTCATATGGCGGCGCGTTGCCAGGTGGGAAGCTATGAGAAAAACGTCAAAGCGCAGGAGTATTTTCAGCGAACTGGACTTTGTATCCATTCCTTTACCGCTCTTATTGATTGGGCTCTGGAGCTCTATGAGATGGGTATTATCAGTAAAGAAGAAGCCGGCGGACAGGAACTAAGGCACGACTTTGAAACCACCATGTACCTGGCACAGCAGGCAACTCGAAACGAAGGTCTTGGAGGTATTCTTGCGCAAGGGTTCAAGAAGGCGATTCAGGATATAGGCAGGGGATGTGAAAAATATGCCGTTCATATTAAAGGAATGGAGCCGCTGTATGATCCCAGGATAAACAGGATGAGCGGGCCGGAGTTCAGCCAGGTCGTAAATCCGAGAGGCGCTCATGCCCCACAGGGTACGATTACGCTATATATGTCAAAGGATGAGCCACCCGAAAAATTCCGCGACTGGCTCGAAGACAGAGGTGTGCCCCGGGATGCTATTAGCAGGATATTCGAGCGCCCTGGTTATTTCAACATTGCAAGGATGACGCCCTACGGGGAGGACTGGGTTGCTTTTATGAATTCGGTGGGCATGGGGTGCCTTAGGGGCAGGGTGGACAATTCTATGAAGGGTGAAGATTGGTCTGAAATGTATTCAGCGGTTACAGGGTTTGAAACTTCTCTTACGGAGCTAAGGGAAGCTGCAAGGCGGAACTGGAACCTGTTGAAAACCTTAAATGTCGTGGCTGGATTCTCTCGCAAGGATGACGCGTTTCCAGAAAGGTGGTTTGAACCGCTGGAAACTTCTGACAGGGGCACCATGGTTTTGTGCGATTACTTCGCAACGCCCCTGTCCAGGGAGGACTGTAGCACGCTCCTAGACGACTATTATGATGAAAGAGGATGGGATATCAAGACAGGCATCCCTACATCAAAGACACTACTTGAGAGTGGTTTGGAAGATGTGGTCGATAAGCTCAAGGCAAAAAAGCTGATCAGCTAAAAGCAATGCTGAGCGTTATAGTTCAATGAAAGAGATGGAATTAGGTTTCCGGGAGGAGAGAAAATGGCAAAGGCAAGATTCACTGAGATGTTTAAGTCCATAAAAATTGGGAGCGTGGAGCTCAAGAACCGGCTGGCAATGGCTCCGGTAACAACAAATTTTTCAACGGCTGGATACCCGACCGAGGAGTTCATCGCATTTCTTTCCGCCCGTGCAAGGGGAGGAGTGGGACTTCTTGTTACACCCCCGGCGGTCAATCTCTTTCCAGGGAGCCCGACACACGTTCTTTTCCCCCTTCTTTGTGAAAAAGCTCACCTCCCTTTGTGGAATGAAGTCGTAGAAAGCATCCATGCTTTTGGTGCAAAAGCTTTCGGCCAGGTTCTGGTGGGAGGTGTGGGTCGCCAAACTGCCAAAGGCACTGTGTCAAAAGCTCCTTCAAGTGTACCCATTGTTCGGATCCCTCCTGAAAGCATTCCTCAGAAATCCAAGGAATACGAGATCCGCAAGGGATTGCCTTCCTTGTGGGACCGCTACGCTGATTTGCCTGAACCCGTTGAGCTCACCACAGAAGAGATAAAATGGATAGAGGATGCTTACGCAAAGACCGCTAGACTGATGAAAGATGCAGGTTTTGACGGCGCTGAGCTTCATTTTGCACATGGTTATCTAGGGGACAATTTTCTTTCTCCAAGGACCAATTTGCGCACTGACGCATACGGGGGCAGCCTGGAAAACAGGGCACGCATTTTTCGCAATTCACTGGTAAAGGTGAGGGCACAGGTTGGGCCGGACTTTGTTGTGGGAGTACGCCTCACAGGGGATGAACACGTACTCGGAGGGACTACACCTGAAGATTCTTGCAAGATAGCAAAAATCGGCCAAGACTATGGCCTTGATTACGTCCACCTTACGGCTGGATGCTGGGAGGCAGTTAAATGGTACGTGCCTGAAGAAGACGGGACTATGCTTCCTGAAGCCCAACTAATGAAGCAGACACTGAAGATCCCCGTGATTACCCCTTCAATTCATAAGCCTGAAAATGCCGAAAAAGCGATAAAGCAAGGGAAAACCGACATGGTATCTCTTTGCAGGCCGCTGATAGCCGACCCTGAGTGGCCGAAAAAAGTCGCAGCAGGCGAAGAGAAGAAAATAAGAAAATGTATCAGGTGTCTTGGATGTTTGCAGCGAACCAGGAGGGGGCTGGGGCTTAGGTGCGAGGTGAACAGAGAAGTGGGCCAGGAGAGATACAATCCTGAATACTACAGGTCATCGGCGCCCAACTGGAAAGAATACTGCCTTCCCAGGTAAACCGAAAAACTCGGTGATACTTGCGCTTTTACCTCGAATTGTTTCCCCCACTTAGCCGGGCGCTATATCCGCTGGCTTTGCCGCCTCTTCCGGAAGAAGCGGCAATCCCGCCTGTAACTGCGGTGCCAATTGTTACTGAACGCTCAGGGGGTAACAGGGCCATGGTGAACCAGTTTCTTGTGGTAAGTTTTATTTTTTCACTCGTATCCATTTCTGCTATGGTTTCGTTGTTTAACTTATACTTCAGGCCCTAGTTTTTCAAAGGGTCCTACGGCAAGAAACCAGGGCAGGCCACATCTGACTCAAAGCCGTTGACATTACCCCGGTGTTACTTGTAAGGTGCAACTATTCTATAAGCTTGGTTATTTTGTCCTTCTGGAAAGACAAAGAAATGAGAATCGAGTCAGGAAAGGAGGTGATAGGCGCAGGCTCTATTTTAATGAGGCTCTCGAAGGAGTGTGTACTTTTTGTCCAACCCAATATCTGCAAGGAAAGGAGCTAAAAATGAAGAAAGCGGTTTTTCTTTTCATCACCCTTGTAATTCTTGGATCCCTCTGTGTTGGTTCAACGCTTGCTTTCACAACCGAAGACCTAGCCAGAGCATCAGCGCTGGAGGAAATTTTGAAACGCGGTGAGCTTCGGGTGGGCTTGGAAGCGGGTTATCAGCCGTTTGAAATGCAGGACGAAAAGGGCAATATCGTTGGTTTTGATGTTGATATGGCCTATGAGCTTGGAAAAGCGATTTTCGGTAAAGGGGGAGAAAAAAGGGTCAAAATTGTTAACACAGCATGGGAAGGAATTATTCCCGCATTAATGACCCGAAAATTTGACATAATCATGTCCGGAATGACCGTTTTGCAGAGCCGTAATTTGAAGGTCAATTTTTGCCAACCTTACTACTATATAGGCCAATGCTTGCTTATAAACCGAAAAGATAAAGACAAGATAAAAAGCTACAAGGACCTGAACAAGGAAGGAATGATTGTAACCAGCAAACTTGGCGTAACCGGGGCTTTCACTGCAGAAAAACTCATGCCCAAAGCGACTCTCCGGCTTTTTAAGACTGAGGCAGAAGGGGCGTTGCAGGTGGCAAACGGTATTGCCGACGGGTTCATTTATGACGAGCCCCAAGTTCGCGTCTTTGCAGCCAAATACAAAAAAACAACCATGGGCCTGTTTCAGCCCCTAACATACGAACCTCTTGCATGGGCAATCAGGAAGGGAGATCCTGACTTTCTTAATTTCCTGAACAATTTCCTCGCCCAGGTTCGGGGTGACGGCAGATGGGAAAAACTTAAACAAAAGTGGTTTGTTGACTACATACAGGAGTTAGCCAGGAAACAATAAGTTAACTGCAAGGCGGAGACCAGATCCCGGCTCTCCGCTTCGCTCCAATTCCTTTCAGGAGGCTGGCTTGAAATTTAGCCGAAGATCTTTGATTACACTGGTAGTTCTTGGTGTTATAGCAGCATCTCTTTACTATTTTTTTTCAACAAGGGGAGTTACCTACATATGGCACTGGGAAAAAATCCCCGAGATGTTGTTCTATCATGGATCAAAATCCCCTGAGGATCCGACCCCGCGCCTTCACATGGGAATCCTGATGATCGGTTTCATGCTGACGCTCAAAATTTCCATTTTCTCTATTTTTTTTGCGATTATTATTGGAACGATCGTGGGTATTGCCAGACTTTCCGATGAGCCGGTCACGAGAGCCCTTTCAATATCCTACGTGGAGCTGATCCGGAACACGCCTCTACTTGTCCAAATATATATCATCTACTTTTTTGTCGGCTCCCTGCTCAGGCTTTCAGCATTCACTGCGGGAACAGCGGCTCTATCAATTTTTGCCGGTGCTTACGTCGGGGAGATTGTGAGAGCCGGAATTCAATCCATCCACAGAGGCCAAATGGAGGCGGCTCGCTCCCTGGGTATGTCCTACGCCAAGGCCATGCGGTACGTGATACTACCCCAGGCTTTCAAACGCATTATACCGCCTCTGGCGGGTCAGTTCATTTCCCTTATCAAGGATTCCTCCCTTGTCTCTGTGATAGCGCTTGCAGACCTGATGTTTCAAGGACAACAAGCTGTGGCTCGCACTTACTATGCCTTTGAAATATACTTTACAGTGGCTTTCCTCTATTTGGTTATGACCGCCTCTTTATCAATGGCCACCCAGTATATTGAAAGGAGGCTCGCGATTAGTGATTAGGGCAGTCAAAGTTTGCAAGACTTTTAAAACCACTGACAGGAGGGAGGTCAAGGCGCTGGTTAATTTTTCCACTCACATCAAGAAAGGGGAAGTGGTGGTGATTATTGGACCAAGCGGCTCTGGGAAAAGCACTTTTCTCAGGTGTCTCAATCGTCTCGAAGAAATAGACAGTGGTGAAATCATCATAGACGGCGTGCGCATAACGGAGAAGAAAGTTGATATAAACAAGATTAGGGAAGACATAGGGATGGTTTTTCAGCTCTTTAATCTTTTCCCGCACAAAACAGTACTTGAAAATGTCACACTGGCCCAGATGATTGTCCGAAAAAGAAAAAAGAAAGAGGCCGTGGACACTGCAAGGGATTTGTTGCACAAGGTGGGCATTCTTGAAAAGGAAAACGTGTATCCTTCTCAACTTTCAGGAGGACAACAGCAAAGAGTGGCGATTGCCCGGGCACTGGCAATGCATCCTAAAATCATGATGTTTGATGAGGCGACATCCGCCCTTGATCCGGAAATGATTGGCGAAGTGCTGGATGTCATGAAAAAACTGGCCCGAGAGGGCATGACCATGGTTGTTGTCACACACGAAATGGGATTTGCCAGGGAAGTGTCTGACCGGGTTATTTTTATGGATGCAGGACAGATCGTGGAGGAAGGCACTGCCGAGCATTTTTTCACTAACCCCGCTCATGAAAGGACCAAGGTCTTCTTGAGCCAGATCCTGTAATGGATCCGCAGAAGTACGAGTCTCCCAGAGCTGTGGCTCGGCAGGGCCCTGAGGTTATATCTTTCTCGCTTGCCCCTGTTTCCTGGGAGGGGCGAAAGGAGGGAAAAGTATGTTTAGAAAAATGAGTTTCTTGGTTTCACTTTGGCTATGCTTTTTCCTTTGGGAAAGTCTTGTTAGCTCTCAGGCCAAGGGAGGTGAAACAATGAATATTGAGATAAAAAGCGCCGCTTTTGAGCAAGGAGGAATGATTCCCAAACAATATACCTGTGATGGTAAAGATATCTCCCCTCCTCTGGTGTGGTCGGGTATTCCTGCGGAAACGAAAAGCCTTGCCCTAATTTGCGATGATCCGGATGCTCCAATGGGAACATGGGTTCACTGGGTGATCTTTAATATCCCCCCACAGGAGACAGGCCTGCCCGAGGGTGTCCCCGGCTCAGCCACCCTTAAGAACGGAGCAGTGCATGGCAAGAATGATTTCCGCAGACTTGGCTATGGAGGTCCGTGTCCGCCCAGCGGAACGCACCGCTATTTTTTCAAGGTGTATGCCCTGGACAAAGTTTTAGACCTGGATCCGGGCGTTAGTAAGGCAGGATTGCTGATGGCTATGGAGGGGCATATTGTTGCGCAGGGGCAGCTTATTGGGCGTTACAAAAGATAGCTGAAGAGAAAAGCGCCGAGCGACAGAGGCAGGCTGTTTGGCCCCCTGTCCAAAAGAGTGCTCAACAATAGCCGGCCGATTTTTTTGTTCTTGACAGATAGGGGGGCATGAACTATATAGTTCCATTCGACTCCAGGCAGGGGGCACTTGCCGGAGCTAGTAGAAGCTTGAAAATATTTGATTACAAGAAGGATAAGGCTTGGATTGAAAACATCGCGCTGGTGAGCCAGCTCGGGCTCACCGTGGCGGGTTCCATCCTGTTTTGTCTTGCCATCGGGTATTTCCTCGACAAATGGCTCGGGACAAAAGCCCTTTTCAAGATCATCTTTATCCTTCTTGGCATAGCCGGAGGGGGGTATACCGCTTACAGGCAAATCGAAGGCGCTCTGGACCTCAAAGCAGGCAAAAAGCCCCCTGATGACAGGAACGCAGAATGAAAGAAGTCAAAGAAGCAAAGCGCAAGTATTGTTCTCAAGCGCTGTTGGCGGCAGTGATAGTGGCAGTCGTGGCTATCATACTGGGGCAAAGGGCCATAGCAAGAGGGGTATTGCTGGGTGCTATTTTCAGCACCATTAACTTTAGCGTTATGGCAATGCTCAACCCTCTGAAAATCGGCAAGTCCAAATACAAGGCAGGCTCCTTTGCTTTTCTTTCCTTGTTCTTGAGGATGGCCATACTTGCAATCCCGCTTGTAATATCCGCAAAGAATACTTCTGTTAATTTTTTTGCCGTGGTTGTAGGTATCTTTTTTGTTCAACTTGTTATTCTGCTTGACCAGTTTGTGATGAACCGTTTCAGTCTGGTCCGTTAACCAGGTAGAGACAGGGTCCTGATTATGGAAGAAATATCGCATATTCCTCAAATAACGCTGAATCTGCTGGGCTTCAATTTGGTATTCAACATAGAAACCATCGTCATGACCTGGATAGTGATGGGGATCTTGATCACTTTTGGGTTTCTCGCTACCAGGAAGATTGCCTTTGTCCCGAATCCGTTCCAGGTTGTAGGAGAACTGCTGGTAAGCTCTTTTTACGATCTTACAAAAGATGCCCTGGGAGAAGATATGGTAAAGAAGTATTTTCCCCTTATCTGCAGCCTTTTTATGTTCCTACTTTTATCTGACTGGCTCGGTATCATACCCATGCTTTCTGAACCTACCAAGGACCTGAACACTCCTCTTTCCCTCGGCATAATGGGGTTTTGCATAGCTCATTACTCGGGCATCAAGGTGAAAGGTATCAAGCAGTATGTTAAAGGATATTGTGAGCCGATAATTTTCATGGCCCCCTTGAACCTGATCGGTGAACTGGCCAAGGTTATCTCCATCTCCTTTCGTCTTTTTGGAAATATCATGGGAGGGGCGATTATTATCCTGGTCGTCTCCCACCTGGTTTATAGCCTGATCTTGCCGCCTTTGCTTGTTTTCTTTTTCGGACTTTTTGTCGGCACGATACAGGCCTTTGTTTTCACAATGTTGACCCTTGTCTATATTTCGTTGCAGGTAAAGTGAACTCATGCTGAATACAGCTACATACATAAGCGCATCTTCGTTTCTGGGGGCAGCTCTGGCTATTGGATTTGGAGCTATTGGAGCTGCGGTGGGTGAGGGTTATGCGGCCGGTCTGGCAAACCAGGCACTTTCCTTCAGGCCTGAAAAATCCGGTGATGTGTTGAAAAATATGCTGGTCGGCCAGGCGATAGCTGAATCAGCGGCAATTTTTGCCCTGGTTGTGGCGATCCTCCTGCTTTTCTCGACCCCTCAACCAAAAACAGTGCTCATTGCGTGGGCTGCAATTGGCGCCGGACTCTCCATGGGTCTCTCGGCCATAGGTTCAGGGGTTGGAGCGGGCCTTCCGGCAGGGTCAGCGTGCGTGGGAATCGTGCGACAACCTCAAAATGCGAACAAGGTCCTTACTACTATGCTCATAGGCTCCGCTGTCTGCCAGACACCTGCTATTTTTGGTATGGTGATCGCATTTCTTCTTCTTTTCCTTGATTTTTCAAATATGCCTGTCTACCCGGGATGGGCAGCTCTTCTAGGTGCAGGCCTCGCTACAGGGCTTGCGGCCGGGGGACCTGGCGTAGGCAATGGACTGACTTCCAGAGAGGCTGTGACAGGGGTTGCTCGAAACCCCGAAGCTGGCACCGAGACAAACCGGGTGATGTTGATTGGCCTCAGCGTTGGGCAATCCACAGCAATTTATGGGTTCCTGATTAGTCTTCTGCTTGTTTTTACTGGGCTTGAGAAAAGCACCTCTCTTTCAGACTCTTTCCGGCTTCTTGGGGCTGGCCTTTCTTCCGGTTTTGGAGGGATTGGTCCTGGTGTAGGACTTGGCGTTGTGGCTGCTTATGCGTGCAAATGGGTTGCGAGGAGACCTGAGGCAACGGGAATTCTGACAAGAACTATGCTGGTTGGTATGGCTGTTACAGAGTCGACATCGATCTACGCATTAATTGTAGCATTACTATTGGTTATTGTGTTTTGATAAATGAATGAATAATTTATTTTTAGGAGGTTTGTCATGAATATCGCTGGTCCTGATTTTATCAAAGGTTTGGCTTTCTTGGGTGCTGGACTTGCCATGGGGCTTGGAGCCATCGGGCCGGGTGTGGGTGAAGGTTTCGCCGCCGGAAAGGCGTGCGAGGCGATTGGGCGAAAGCCGGAAGAGGCAGGTCTTTTGACTAGAACGATGCTTGTAGGGCAGGCTGTTTCTGAGTCAACAGGAATTTATTCCCTGGTGGTGGCTTTATTGCTGCTTTTCGTAGTGTAAAACACTGAGGCGAGAAAAGGCAATGATTAGCATCAATGCAACTCTGATTGTCCAGGTCGTTCAATTCTTGATTTTGGCCTTTATTCTCAATCGAATCATGATTCAGCCCATCTTCAAACTTATCCAGGAAAGAGAAGGGCATATTGAGAATGTCCAGAAGGAAGCGGTAAACATTGAAGAGGAGTCTGAGCGACTTGCCAATGAATACCTGGAAAAGGAAATGCAGGCGCGCAGAGAAGCGGAAAAAGAGAGGGCGCGTCTGAGACAGGAGGCGCTTGCCGAGGCCGGGAACTTCATCCGTGAAGCAGAAAAAAAGATGCTTTCAGAAAGAGAGAAGGTTGATGGCAGTGTGAAGGCGGAGATTGAGAAAGTTCGGCCGACCCTGCGGGGTGAGGCGGAAGCACTTGTGGGTGAACTGGCTGAGAAAGTGATTGGCAGGAGGATATAAAGTTGAGTAAGGGAGTGGTGAAGCT
>Ga0180301_10004307_pt1 | contig 10992 bp, 10 predicted proteins | sample GuaBasSediGuay16_FD_121797 | JGI IMG/M metagenome (GOLD analysis project Ga0180301, IMG submission 121797) | Subseafloor sediment microbial communities from Guaymas Basin, Gulf of California, Mexico - Guay16, Core 4569-2, 12-15 cm | ecosystem: Environmental > Aquatic > Marine > Hydrothermal... | reverse complement strand
TTTTCTTCCATCAGCTTCCTATATGCATCTTTCGCCTCTTTAAAACTCATTTTCAACGTTATTAAATTCTTAACTTTAAGCAATCCCTTCTCAATAAGCTTTAGCACCAACCGATTATCATCTTTCACGGTCCACCAGCCATGACGCGACTCAAATCTAGGTCTTCTGCTCGCATGCGCCCCTATAATACATAGACCCTTTCTATGAACCTCAGGATAGAAATTTACTTCACATGATCCTCTAGGACTACCTAAAATAACCACCCGCCCATACTCAGCCGCCAGCTTTAAAGCGATTGGAATCGCCTGGGGATTTCCAGTAGCCTCAATAACAACGTCGGCGCCTTTTCCACCAGTGATTTCCCTAACTTCCTTCTCTAAATCCACCTTTGATGGATTAAGCGCATAGTCGGCTCCATTCTCCAAGGATACTTTAAGCCTAAAATCATATAGGTCGACTCCGATAACGGGCATTCCTCCACTCAATTTCGCAAGTTGAAGCGCTAACTGACCTACAAGCCCCTGCCCCACCACGACGACGGATTCACCCAGCTCAATATTGGCTTTCCTAACCCCCTGTAGGGCTATTGAGCCAAGGGCGAAAAACGCTGCCTCATCAAAAGAAACGCTTTCCGGAATATGCAACACTACGCTTTCAGAAGCAATCACGTAGCTCGCATGATTCCTTTGCGACACAACCCTATCTCCAACCTTAAATTCAGACACGTTGCTTCCAGTAGCAACAACAACGCCTGCATTCGAGTATCCGGGATATTGGGGGAAAACGCCCCGAGTATTCGGTAAAGCCATCAAAAAAGCCGTTTCAGTTCCGGGGCTGATGAGAGTGCTAACAGTCTCAATTAAAACTTCATCACTCTCCAGCTGCCTTAACTTGAAATCTTCAACTGAAACCTCGCCCTTTTTCACGAAAACAATCCGCTTACCAGTTAATTCCTTCTCAACAATTGAACTCATAATAGACACCCTCTATAGAGTAAAGAGCCAACTTTTTTAAGCCTTTTGAAAAATCCTCTACCTATTTTTTCGAATGGTTTCAATAAGAGCCATAATATTCTCCTTAGGCGTTCCCGGCACTATGTAATTTGAAACCCCACAATGATCTCGACTTCTTTTAGCCTCTCTTAGGCATGGAAGGGTTTCAGCAATCACCTCATCCCTCGTTCCAAAATGAAGAGTATGGGAGCTAATGTTTCCAATCAAAACCAGATCCGGAAATCAAGTTTTCTGAGGCTCATCCCAGCCCGCCCATCAATTTCATAGTAGCCATCAACACTTGATCGGCCGAAGAGGTCATCGGCAATCAGCTAGAGTTTTCCAGTTTAGCATACAGCAAATATGTATTGTATTTGTGGCATTCTTCAGCAACCCTCTGGATTCTAGGTAAAACAAGCTTGCGGAATGCTTCTGGCGGAAAACATGGACCCCTCGTTTGACGCCATATCGCAACCACTAAACAGAAATTTTACGCCAGCCTCCGCGAAATATCTGATCTGTTTTAGAGCAGTCTCCATCCGTATGTCTAAATATTGTTCTGCAAGATTTGGTTTTGCAACCGTGGCTAGCATACCTAATGAAGCTCTAACGCTTTGATGGAATTTAGGTTTAAGGTTCTAAGCCGCTTCATCAGCAGTATTTTAGCGTGGAATCGTCCAACGGCTATTTTCGTCGATAATAATTAAGAACCTTTTCAATGGCTTTCGCTATGTCCTCCACATCTTCCTCCGTGAAATATTCATTGCATGGCAGGGTTATAAGCTGTTTCAGAATTCGCTCAGCATTTGGACATAAACCTTCTCTATAAACTATATCTTTGCCATAGAGAGGACAAATCCACGGGCATTCTGTTCCACCGTAACCTCTCTTCTCCAGGAAAATTGGCGCCAGGTATATGGGTTTTCCAATGTATCCGGCACCAGCTGGAATTCCCTCAGCCGATATAGCCCTAACTATCTCCGCTAGAGATGCATTAAACATTTCGAGATCTATTTTTAATGGATAAAGCCAATAACTATGCTTATAGCCGTCGGGAATCTTCGGCGTCTCAACCCCTTCAATTTCGCTGAGCCTTTTAGTTAATGAGGCCGCCACTTTTCTACGTCTTTCAACAACCCACCTAACTTTCTTGAGCTGAGCGCGTGCAACCGCTCCTTGGAGCTCAGTCATCCTATAGTTGAATCCTAGCATAACATATGCCCTTGGACCAGCTATGCCTCTGTCCCAGCCCTTATCCATAAAAAGCCTAGCCTTCTCAGCGAATTCATCGTTGTTTGTTACAGTTATGCCTCCATCCCCCGTAAACATGTGTTTTGATTGTTGAAGACTGAAACATCCAATATCGCCGATTGTTCCAACAAGTTTACCCCTATATTCCGCTAGGTAGGCTTGAGCACAGTCTTCTATAACTATAAGCCCCTTCTCCTCAGCCACCTCCATCAGGGAATTCATGTCAGCCGGCAAACCAAACAAATGGACGACTATTATCGCTCGAGTTTTGTCGTTGATCCTTTCCCTAACGCTTTCCGGATCCAAATTATATGTTTCTGGATCTATGTCGGCGAAAACCGGTATAGCGTTCTGACCCAATATGCTTATAATAGTTCCCATATCCGTTATCGGCGAAGTTATCACCTCAACGCCGGGACCTATGCCTGCGGCGCCCGTAGCTATGTGAAGGGCGGCTGTACCGGATGTCGAGGCAACCGCATACTTAACTCCCAGAAACTCAGCGAACTCCTTTTCAAAGCTACTAACCATTATTCCAGAATGCCTAAACAGACTACCAGTTTCTATAACCTTCTTTAGAAGCTCAAGTTCTTCATCACCTATATTTCTGCCAGATCTATTACTTATAGTTGGAAGAGGCTTTCGTCTAACCGGCTTTCCACCAAAGATGGCAAGCTTACTCATGAAACGAAAGTTATTTTCTGTAAATATAAGTCTTGTTTATTGATGCATCATCAAAACCCTCTTTTAAAGCTTGAAAATTCTTTCCGCATTCAAATAAAATATTTTTTCTTTGTCACTCTTGGAAATATCGGCTTCAATTATCATCCCTATCGTATGGGCTGGATTCAACAACGTTAAATCGCTACCAAACAGTATTTTATCGGCTCCAATCGCATCTACAGCCTCCTCAATTTTTCCTCTCTCAAGAGTTGTTTGACATATCTCCAGATATAGGTTTGAATATTCTTTAGCAGCTGCTATGGCGGACTTCCAGCCTAAACCCGTTCCAAATCTAACTGACCCACCCATATGGGCGGCTATGAAAATCGTATCCGAAAACTTGTTCGCCAGCTCCGCAATCTGGCTTATATGCTCCCTACTGTAGGTATGGATCAATATGGGTTTGTTGTAATTCGCAGCCTCCTCAATTATTGAAATTAGGTTCTCTGAGTTTATGGGAACTCCACTATATCCCGGATGGACTTCTCCAACACCCTTGAAAAGCGGATTTCCAAGATATTTCCGGATCTCGGCTTTAGATAATTCAGGATAATTTGGATTGACATATACGTATCCAAGCAATCCCTTATCATAGTCTAGGATCTTGCTTAATTCATTGTTGCCTTCAATCATGTCGTAAGTTATTGCCTTGCTTGAGGAGAGAATCACATATTTAATGTTATGTCGACGCATCATGCTTATTATATCGCTTGTCTTCGACGCATATATTGGGGAAAACCATTCTCCATAATGGGCATGAACATCTATTATATATGGTGGAAACAAGTCACATCTCCTCCCCAATTATTCTAAGAAGGTTTTCTCCAAGGACTAGGTTTTTATGCTCCTCAGAAAGCCTTGATGATTCAACCATCATATAGGAGGCTTGAAAATATTCAAGCGGCGTCCCTGAGCCAAATATTATTCTGTCTGCTCCAACCTTATTTACTAAGACTTCAAGGGAGTCGGGAGAGGCTAAATGATGGGTTTCAACATACAGATTTTTATTCTTTCTTGCCGAAACTATGAATTCACTTAGGTTTGAGTAGAAACAACCAACGATTATAACGGGGAAATCTTTCCCGCAGGTTAGCTTAGATACAGCTGTTATGTCACCGCGTCCGCCAACAGAAATTAATAACGGCGCCTTTAATCCATCTAAACAATTGAAGATTTCTATTACCGGAGAATAATTTAACGGATATCCTTGAACATCTGGGAAAAGTCTAAATGCCTTAAAGCCGAGTTCTAAGAGGCTTTCAATCTCGCTTCGTCCGCCCAGAAATCTCCTAGGATCCAGTGTAGCCACGGGCATCAGATTTCTATGATTCTTGCATACCCTTAATGTCTCCTCATTTCCCTCCTCATAGCTATAGAAGACTCCCTTCAATGAAAGGGTTAAAGCTTTACTAACCCCATTCTCCTTCATTATTTGGAGGAGGGCTTCAAGCGAGGAATCCACCTTCCTTCTAGGATAAAAACCAAAGAAAGTATTAGCGTCTACTATAGTTCTTTTAGACAAACATGCCACCAATTTAATTTTTCCTGAAACCTTTAATTATTTAAAGCTTGCTAGATTTTTCGGTGATGAAAAAGATGAAAATTTGGATTATTACCGATCTCGAAGGAGTAGCCGGAGTCTTTAGTTTCGAGGAATGCTCCAGTGGCAAACGATATGAGATTGCTAAAAGCCTTTTAACCCAAGAAGTAAACGCAGCCATCGAGGGAGCGCTTGAAATGGGGGCGAAGGAAATCCTTGTCGTCGACAGCCATGGACCTGGCGGAATAAAAATTGAGGAATTACATCCAGAGGCAAAACTTCTTGGGGGAAGACCTATTCCCCTGCCCTGGGGATTAGAGGAGGGCTTTGACGCCGCCTTCATAATTGGGCAACATGCCATGGCCGGCATTGAAAAAGCGCATCTAAGCCATACAATGAGCCATGTAAATGTTCAAAACATTTGGTTAAATGGCGCTAGGATTGGGGAAATCGGCATAATCGCCGCAATCGCCGGATACTTTGATGTTCCAGTTGTTTTAGTTACCGGCGATGAAGCCGCATGCACAGAAGCAAGGAATCTTATACCAAACATAAAGACCGTGGCCGTGAAGAAGGGAATTACTCATGGCTCCGCAATAAGCGTGACGCCTGTTAAGGCGCGAAAGATGATTAAAGAGGGGGCAAAAGAAGCTCTAAAAATGATTGATGAGATAAAGCCCTACAAAGTCAAAGCGCCCATAGAGCTCATCATAGAATACAGTGAAAGCGGCAAACGTTTAGCCGAAATTCTCTCCCAAAGACCCGGTTTAGAAAAAATCAACAGCCGAACAATCAGGATTAGGGGAGATGACTTATTGGAGGTTTTTAAGAAATGGAGGGCATGATTAGTACCATCCGCTTTTATATCCTTCATCATACATTGCAACAACATGTTTTGGAGGAGTGATTACTTGAATGTTGTGGCATGGTCCTAGGATGTAACCGCCGCCTTCCCCCAATATGCGAATGTTGTCTCTAACTTCTTGTCGGATTTCTTCTTCTGAGCCGAAGGCTAGGGTTCGCTGATTGTCCATGGCTCCATGAAAAACTATTTTATCGCCGAAGCTTCTTTTAAGTTCTTGGCGATCCATTCCCCTACATCTCCATTGAATCGGATCCAATATGTCCATCCCTATATCAATTAGGTCGGGAATTATTCTTCTAATAGCTCCGTCGCTATGGGTCATCACGTAGGCCCCGTAATGGTGGATGAGATCCATCATCCGCTTCATTCTTGGGAGAAAGTATTCTCGGATATGTTTAGGCGAGTAGAGTAGGTCTGTTTGAGAGCCTAGATCCTCTGAGACGCTACTAATCATTATTTTGCCTGGAATCTGCTCAAATATGAGGCGGGTATGCTCATAATAGAAGTCGAAGAGCTTATCTAGGCAGTAATGCACAATTTCCGGATTAACATATAAATCAATATAGGCTTGCTTTTCACCTCGAAGACGCTTATATATTAGGAAAACCTCACATCCACCACCTGAAATAGGGTGCGTATCCTCATAACCCTTAATCTGATCAGGTATCACCGAATAATCAAACCAATCCACACTAGGCCATGTATACTCTTTTTCAATCTCCCTAACCGTCTTAAACTTTGCAAGAGGATGATATACGCATTCACGATATACTCCAGCATTTTCTCCACGCCCATATTTAATCTTCATGTAGCGGCAACCAAACATGTCTCCATCAGGCGGAATTGGAGGACCTACATATTTCGGACCCACATGTATAACTCTATCAATATGCAACCGCTCATATAATTCATTCATGCTTTTACATTTCAAATACTCCATTAAACGCCTCGTGGTTTCTTCCGTGGCTCTATAAGTCATTGGAACCCTATCCGGTTTCCTATGTCTAAGCACCGCAAGCCAACGTTCCCGCGGCGTCATTTCCTCCTCTCTCATGACCGTCCGCTCCAAGAAATAAAAGGAGAGAATTATCAAAATTAAAGTGTTTGAGTCATCAGATGTTTAGCCGATACAATTCTTTTGGGTTTTGGTAAAACCACATTTTAGCTATTTCGATTGCTTCGTTTTCACTCATAAGTTTTTCTTTGATTCGTCGGGCTAGGACTTTTGCAATGTTTTCGCGGGCCATTTTTAAATGTCCATAAACTTTTTCTACGGGTATCCTATAGTCTCCGCCGAAGGCTATTACTTTGTTTATTGGAACTAGGTCTATTAGTTCATCTAGGGCTTGACACGCTATTTTAGGCGAAATTATGTGAAGCCAGCATAGATTAAGCCAAACATTTGAAAAGTTCTTTCCGATGATTATGGCTTCTCTAACGTATGGCACGCCTAGATGATAGAGATCGAATCTTGTTTCCGGATGCCTCATAATAACCGGAATCATATGCTGAGGATCCAAAAACCTAAAATCACCCCACATACCGGTATGAACCGCCACAACCAAATTAAGCTCAGCAGCCATTTTTAGAATCTCATCCATGAGGAAAGTGTAAAGGGGATTCATGTGTTCTTGCGTGCCTGGCCATGGAAGTTTCTTTCTCTCATTTTGCATTAGTTCGTCGAAGAGGGCGATAGCTTGACTTCTGTTTAGTTTTCCGTAGGGTTTAGATGACATTTTGATTCCGATGACGCCCTCAGACTTCCATTTTTCCAAACCTTTCCTAACAACTTCTAAATAGTCGTCTAGGGTTTTTACTTTTTCGCCGAAAGCTACGGCACGAGACTCTATGTCTTTTTTAGATTGAATGACAGCATAATTGTCTAAGGGCATTAGGGGAATTAAGAGGTCTAGGTCGTAGTCGGTTCTATTGGCTTGAGTTAACGCTACACGAATCCCGCATTTTTCACGTAGAATCTTATGGTAGATTCCAGGCTTGTTTTCAGCGGCTATCCGTTCTGAAAGCGCCTTATAGGTTTTTTCGTTTATATCATCGAATCCATAGATTTCTTTTGCTACTATGAAGGCTGGACGCGCATACGATCCATACTTTATATATTTTAGAAATGGGGCAAACATTTCCCAACGTTTTTCAAGCGGAATTGATGGATCATGTATTTTCTCCCAATATTCTCGAGGCATTCCAGATGCGAAGAAATCAACTCTCGTGTAATGGCTGAAAAGCGTGAAAACATCCACTTTCTGCTCTAAACGAACTTTTTCAGGCGGTAAATGCTCATGGGCATCAACTACCTCAAATTTCTCAAAGGCCTCTATGAGACTATTCTCCAATGATGAAAGATTTTCAGAACCCATTTTTCCTCACCCAATATATAGAAATTACCTTTGATGAGTCATATAAGACTTCCTAAAACAACTTGGACTAGTATCCGGCCTGCCTTAAGATTCTCAGAGCTTCTTTTAACGGCTCATTATTTCCTTCTCCTGGACGTATTTCAAGACAGCCTCTTCCCCTATAATTATACATCATAAGAGCATTCTTGATTTCAACTAAGGGCATCTCGCTTAATGGCGCTGGCTCAGCTTTGGCTTTCACACGTCTTATCCCCTTTATATGTATCTGCGCAATTAAATCCGCCATCCTGTGTATTTGCTCGATCGGATCTTCTCCCTGCCAAATACAGTTTCCAATATCAAAGTAAACTTTAACAGCATCATGATTTATGGCTCTAACAAGCTTTTCAAGAGTGCTTGGTTTGTATGAGCCTACATGTTCAAGTGCTAACGTAATTCCTCTATCTTTAGCATAATCAGCTGGCTTCTTTAACTCCTCTACATATATGTTAACATACTCATTGAACGGTAAATCTTCGCAGGTGGCTAGGAGGATCACGTCAGCTCCACATTTTTCAGAAAGATCAACCATTTTCATGATGCGTTCTATGATTAATCGACGTGCTCTGCTGCCGCTAGATTGACTGACAAATTTCCAAATGCTCATGCTAGTGCTCTTTATGGGAAAATCTATGTCTCTGATTAGGTTGCAGATGTGGGACATATACTGTTCATCCATAGAGTCAATCTCCTCATTCCGCAATGGCAATTCCAGAAAATCGTATCCTAAATCCTTCAACACCCTCATTTTTTCCTCTAGAGTGTCGGCAAATACGCATCCCGTTCGGGCACCAAGCTCCATAATCCGCTCACCCAGTATTCTTAGTAAAAACTTATAAAAAACTTTTTATATGTTATTCCCGGCTTTTTATTCAGAGCGTCATCTAAGGGTGAATAGGATGAGTAAAATATCTTGCAGTACTTGGAGTTATTGTACAGGAACTTTCAGGCAATGGAAGCTTGAGGACATTGTGCGAAGCATAAGCAATATTGGTTATAGGGGGATTGAAATAGTTGCTCAGCCATGGCCTTTAGCCGAGATGCCGCATAATGAAATAAAAAGCATAGTGGATCTCCTCAGCTCCTATAATCTTCAGCTAGTATGCATTTCCCCAGTTTTCGATTTTCTAAATCCTCAAACTGGAAGCTTCGAGAAGGAAATTGAACTCCTTAAAAAATATGTAGACTTGGCTGTTGAAATGGGGGCGCCTATATTACGCGTTTTTGGAACAATGAGGCTGCCTGAGGGGCTTACTAGAGAGGAGGGAATTGAAATAGAGGTGAGGGCGTTGAAGGAAGGCGCCAGATATGCTGAAGATGCGGATATTAAATTGGCTCTTGAAAATCACGGCAGGTTTGATGCAGTTCCAGAAAACCTTATTGAAATAGTGACCAGAGTAAATTCAGATTATCTAGGTGTATGCCTTCATCCCCGTCCTAGAGGCCATGAAGAGGATACTCTCAAAATTGTAGATGCTCTAGGAGAGAAAATATTTCACACTCACCTGATGGATTGGAAGCTTCCGCCGATGGAATATCGTGAAATAATTAGGCTGAAAAGAATAGGAAAGTCCATGGAGAGCTTGGTAGAGAAGTATGGGAAAGATTTAGTTGAGAAAGCGCTAGCTTGGAAGCCGGAGGTAGTTGCTTTAGGAGAAGGTGAAGTCGATTTAAGAACCCACGTAGAAAAACTTAGGGATAAGGGATATAGGGGATGGTATAATTTTGAGGGCATGGGGGGAGGAGCCGGCATCCCCGAATATTATGCAAAAAGAGCATTCGATTACATTAAAAAATTGTTAATGGAGCTTGGAATAGAGGGATAAAATAATGGCGAAGATTAAAGTTGGGGTAATAGGCTGTGGAGGAATAGCCGCAAACCACTGTGAGAGAGCCCTCTCCAAGATTGAGGATGTAGAATTATGCGCTTTCTGCGATGTTCAGTTTGAGAAAGCAAAAGAAATGGCATCTAAATTTCATGGAAAAGCATATAGAGATCACCATGAAATGCTGGAGAAAGAGAAACTAGACGCCGTTTGGATTTGTATACCACCCTTCGCCCACACCGATCAAGAACTTCTTTGTGCAGAGAAAAGCATACCGTTTTTCGTTGAGAAACCTGTCGCCCTCTCCATTAAAACAGCTAGAGAAGTTAATGATGCAGTAAAAAAGAGGAGGCTTCTAACCCAAGTTGGCTATGCAATGCGATTTAATAAACCTCTGATCGAAGTCAGAAGAATCGTAAAAGAGGAGGGAGGGCCAATAGGTCTAATAAGTACGGAGCGCCTTAATTGGTGGGTTGGAGCTGGCTTCACTAAACGATGGCTTGTTGATGTCACGAAAAGCGGGGGAGTCCTAGTAGAAAATATAACGCATCACGTAGACACTATGAGATGGATAGCTGGAGATGTAAAAAGAGTTTATGCGCGGTTCGACAAACGCCTTTGGGATCCAGTTAGAGAATCCCATTTCACTATCGAAGATGCATGCGTCGTAGTGCTCGAATTTGAAAGCGGGGCTATAGGATCGATTGTTGGTGCCGCTAGGGCGCATAATTGGAGGATGACATTTACGATTATAGCCAAGAACCTCCAAGTTGAAACCACACCTGAAGGATATTTGATAACGCGACGTAAGGATGGCTCCGTTGAAAGAACAGTGATAAGAACCACCAAAGGCCGGGGAGGAAACGCTATGTATGAGGAGGATCTCCACTTCATAAACAGCATTAAACGCGGCGAGTTAATAAGAGATGATGCAGCTGACTATGAGGAGGGAATGAAAACTCTTGAAGTCACGCTGGCAGCGGTGCTTTCAGCGGAAACTAATAAACCGATAGATTTGCCTCTTAAACAAGAAATAATCTTAAAATAGAGGGGTGAGAATAACCTTTTTGGAGGTGTAAAAATTGGTGAAGATCACAATTATTGGCGGTGGAAGCAGCACCTTCACCCCACAGTTAATGAAACTATTTGTTGAATCGGAGGTCCTCAGCGGAAGCACAATAACTTTAATGGATATCAATGAACACCGCCTGAAAATTATGGAGAAATTATCGAAACGAATTATAGAGAAAACAGGAGCTGATCTTCAAGTTGAAACCGCAATGGATCAAAGAGAATCCTTAGTGGATGCAGATTTTGTAATAACCTCCATTGCTGTTGGCGGAAATGATGCATGGGAGAAAGACATTGAAATTCCAGCAAA
>Ga0180301_10004306_pt1 | contig 10994 bp, 4 predicted proteins | sample GuaBasSediGuay16_FD_121797 | JGI IMG/M metagenome (GOLD analysis project Ga0180301, IMG submission 121797) | Subseafloor sediment microbial communities from Guaymas Basin, Gulf of California, Mexico - Guay16, Core 4569-2, 12-15 cm | ecosystem: Environmental > Aquatic > Marine > Hydrothermal... | reverse complement strand
CCAATAGCTTCCTTTCGGGTACCCAATCTATAAAAACTTTCCGATACCCCCCAAACGAATCATTAACGAAGGAGGGAGGCAAGTAGGGAGGAACAACATCGCGATTCGGCCCCCAAACGAAAACTCCTTACTCAGTAATGATAAGTGCTTATGGATTCATGACAAACTATGATAGATCTTCATCTGTACACGCACCTATACATTAAACTAAATAGTAATTAGAGAGGTATGAACGGTAATAAGGCAATATATACCTCAGTCTAATGAGTATTCAAGGGACTTCAGTATATACTAGGTTTATAGTTGCTGCAGTTAATGTTAAGTACTTATTGTTTGTATTTATTGAATAGCGCTAGCATGGTGTTTGGTGCTTTTGTATGTATGGGTATTATTGTTCTGGGTTTAACAGCATCTATTATTTCCTTAAACTCGTGGGGGTAGTAATGACCGCTTAGATGTAGTCGTAGGCTCGTTAGGCCGAGGAGTTTAAGCCAATTACTTACCTTCTTTTCCTCAATTACCCACTCCTCACTGAGTGGCTCACCAAGTACTGTTATGTGTAGTAGTCCCGACGTCTCTACTCCGAGTAATTTAGATGTAGTTACAACGTCCTTAACACCGGGGATAGGGATGAAGATTGCGACAGCTCTATCCCTTAACTCAGTTATATATGCAGTCTCAAAGTTATCTAAGAGATATAATCCGGAAGTTTTAGGTGGCGTAAAGTATAGTTCACGACCTTCAATTTCATAATTTACATGGTTCATCTGAATATCCATTAACTTCGCATAGTACGAATTCACAAAGACTGGAGTAAAACCTCGCTCCCAGAGAAGCTCGAGAACCCTTAACGTTACTTCTAGATCTAGCGGATGTACCGATACATAGAGTACCCTACGGTCATACCTGTTAAGTAGATCCTTAAGTAGTGCCTCAAAGTAAGGTACTGTAAGGTAGTTCATCCTCCTACCAAAGTTTGTCCCCTCAATAATAAGGACGTCAGTTCGATCCTCAGCTAGCCCTCTAAGACTATCTAGAGTGTTCGATATGTTTGGGTAGGGAGATTCTAACCTAAGATCTCCACTATAGATTATAGATACATCGTCTGCCTCAACTCTAAAGGCGTATGAAGGGAAAGCGCTGTGTGAAACCCTAGCAAAACTCACTTCCCTACCATCCTCAACATTCCTGAAACCTGTGAAGGAGAGGGTTTTCGGTAGTAGTTGTTGCCTCCAACCAAACCACCACCCCCTAGAGAGGAGCTCGGCAATATCCCTTGAAGGGAGGTATGCCGGTACATCCCGCGGTATGTTCAGGCTCCCTAAATGGTCTAAATGAAGGTGTGATACATATATCACATCAACGTTCTCGTAAGCTATCTCAGGAGGTAGTACGTGCATCTCCCTTAGCTCATCAACACTATCAGGCTGTATAGTAAATCCGTAGAACTTCTCCAACCACGTAAAATTCATACCCTGATCAAGCATTATCCTGATTGAAGGAGACTCTATAACTACGCAGTTACCTCCAATAGTGTTTAGACCCCCATAAATCCTTATCTTAGTCTTACCGAACGTGAATACTTTCATATTATCGACCTACATTTTAAAGAGGTATTCCTCCCTCTCCACCCTATATGCACGCCTCCGTAGTGGTAGGCGTTTAAGCGGGTTCCTTATAGCTAGGATTACTGGATTTTTGGTTTTAATCCCATACACAAGGTAAAGCCAGTAAGAGTCACCCTTCTCCTTAGCCACCCTTACCTCCTCATCCGTGAGCCTAAACGTTAAATCTCGTGTAACCTTAGTCTTCACCTCTATGAACCTCTCCTCAATCACCTCACCTTTAGAACCCCTCTTAACGCTTCTCACGTCGTAATGTTCGTGGCTTGAAACTCTCGTAGCGGATCTCCCCTGAAGACCTTCATAATTAAATACTATAGGTATGGACTCATCTTCAGTCCAGCCCCAAACCTCCTCACTAAGTATCCCTCCTACCTCCGGGAGAAAAGCAGTACTTACAAAAATGAACTTTGGATCACTAACTTTAACATTAAGTCCGTACGTCCTAAAGAACCCCAAGCCTTTGAATTTAGCCTTGATCTTCTCGTATTTCTTGACCGCCTTAATAATCCTCAAAGCTCCATTCTCCAGAACTTGGGTTTGATACGTACTATGAGCAGTGTCAATTGCTTCCCTAACTTTCCCCATAACATCATCTAACCCGTAAATCTCATCTACTGGAAGAGACGTCGGTATTACGTTAGCTAATTCCTCCACAAGTTCCTTTCCTCTAAGAATAGAGAAGTTGCTTGTATTGCCAAGCTCATAAAGAATGCCTATGGGTTCTCTATATCTAACCTCACCATCCAAGGATACAGTGACTTCGGTTAATATCAGGAGCTTCTTTCCTTCACTCCTAAACATAAAGTACTTTGCATAATCCTCACTTTTAAAGTGTTTTAGTAATTCTCCAATAATCTTTTCAGGACTCTCATTAGGTAAGATTACTACTCTCCCATCCTTAAAGCGCAACATTACCTTCTCTTTATGATCTTCAATGTTACAACCCAAGATGCGAGCTAGTAGTGAGGTTAGCCTTCTCACAGTATCGTTGGCTTCCGAAGTATCGCTAAACCCGGTTAGATACTTAAGCTCTCCCCTAACCTTACTCACCTCCACGGTTGATGGGTAAATATTCTTATACTTTATTTCTTTTATCAATCTTTTCAGAGCTCTTATAAAGACTTCAACAAAAGCTCTAGCATCTCTAGATATTAAATCAATAATCCTCATTTCAGAGAGCGAGACCTTCCTGCCCTTAAACTCCATCTCTAAAGGTACGAGCCCTCCTATAGACATCCTTGTTGGTTCCTTAATCGCATGCTCCAGTACTTCATTTCTTATGGTGGAAAGGAATACTTTCTCTCCTATGATCGGCTCGAGCTTACCTATCGAAATAGTTATTCCGTAAAGCTTACTGAAAACTACCTCAGCAACCTCCCTCTCTAAAGCATCCGCTAGGAATAGATTAAAGACATAAGTCACTCTGTTTTGTCCGTATCTCCAAACCCTACCTATCCTCTGCTCAAGCCTTATTGGGGACCATGAGATCTCATAGTTTATTAGAACATTGGCATATTGGAGATTGAGGCCCTCACCTGCAACATCAGTCGTTATCAGTACCCTTCTACCGCTTCCAGCAAGCCACTTCTTAATGTCCTCTATCTCATGTTTATTATCTGAGGTAAACACTTTTACTACGTCCTTCTCATGAAACTCTTCTTCAGTCCACCTTCTTAACCTATCATAGAGATAGTATGCAGTATCCTTAAACTCTGTAAACACTATTACCTTACCGCTAGCTAGATCACTAAACTCATCAGGTAATTCGTTAGGAGAACCTCCTAGAACGATCCTTAATACTCTTTTTAGTGTCTCTACCTTAGAGTCTGGAACCTTACCTGACAGTACCTCCTTAGCTGATTTGACAATGGTTTCCAGCTTACTTCTAAGCTCCTCATCATGGCCAAGGAAAATGTCAAAGTATGTACTAAGCCTATCAAACTCCTCATCAAGCTCTCTTTCATGTTCTCCAATATCTCCCGTGAGTATCTCATCAAGCTTCCTGCTATACTCTTCAAGCTCCTCCCCTATCACCTCTTTAGCCTCCTCAAAACTGTACCCCCTCTCAAGAAGCTCTGCAAGCCTTCCCCTCTTTTCCACGAGCTTAGTAAAGGTCTTCACAACGGCTTGGGGACTTGATAGACCTCTCTTTATTAGTAGTGTCCTTAGCAATGCTATTATACTCTGAACCCTACCGGTCTTCCACCCGAAATTCTCCATTAGGTAACTGTAGTACCTGCCTAAGTATATCGTTGCTATATCTGTTACAGTCCTGATGAGTCTCCGCTCAACATCGTTCGGTTCTATGAGGACTGCGAGCATTTTACATGGCTTAAATATCTCCCTCCCCTCATACACCTTATTAACGTCTTCCTTACTCCTCCTAAACAGTATAGTGTTATGCGTCGATCTATAGAACTCAGGCTTATCAAATACTTTCTCTAGAGTCCCTACATTCGTTACCTTAAGGAGTGTTGGATCAAGAAGGGCTAAGCGTGAGAGGTAGTCGTTTGCCTTCCCCCTATGTGGTGTAGCGGTTAGGAGGAGCACTACGGCTTCTCTGTTTTCCATAATGAGTTTCCCTAAGTTTTGCCATCTAAGGTTAGGCTCCCTACCCGGCATACCTAGTTTGTGTGCCTCATCAACGATTATCGCGTCCCACCTATTCCTCAACAGAAGAGCCATGTATTCTGGCTGCTTTAAGGTATCCATAGATCCAACATACCACCCAGAGGGTAATTCTGGATGCCTGATGTAGAAGTCTAAGGTTCTTCTCTCAATAATGTGAAGTGCCTCCCCCATACTTCTCGCTTCATCAACCCACTGGTCGATAAGGACGCTTGGAACAATGATTAAAACCTTACCAAGCCTTCTATAATTGCTCATTACCTTGAGTATTCTCAGTGCGGTAATGGTCTTTCCCAACCCTATTACATCAGCTATCAACATTCTAGTAGGCTTTAGAAATAATGACTTAGTGACTATCTCGGTTTGATGAAGTAAGGGTCTTCTCCCCCCATAGATAAAGAAAGGATTAAAGTTGAGGTACTTCTCAGCAATCCATAAGAGCGGAGCTATATATACATTCATATTATTACCTTACTCAAGTTTGTAAAGCACTTTTACGGCTCTGCCAACACGTAGCATGTACCAATGCCATGAAGCACTACCACTTCCCCTAAGTTCTGAATACCTATCTAAGGCTATTTGCGTTAGAATGTTTAACAGATTAGCGTTTAGCGTAGACACTAAGATTCTAACACTATTTATTTTACTCGGCTTTCTGTACGTTGAAATTGTTAGGGAGAAGAGAAGGTGCCTCCTAAACGCCACCTCATTAGGTAGAATAACGAGGGGTTTTTCGTATGTGTACTTAGATCTTGGTGGTCTAACCCTCCGTATATTAACAACCCTTCCTCCAAGCTCCTCCGCAAAGCTCAGTACAGCCTCTGTGAACCTTACAGGAAAGGCTATCCTTGGCTCGTTCTCAGAAACGACCTTCTCAGGCTCTTGCTCAGCTAAAACATCATAGTATTCTATATAGAACCTATGTGTCCTTAAGATACCTGTGTAGTTAGTACTAGGCTTACTCCTCCTTCTAACACTGAACGTGAATACATGGGTAGCTACAGGCAATACTAACCACCTGCAACCCTCTCTTTCACCTTAAACTTAAAGAGCCTTGGATTAGCTAAGGACCTCATAATATCCCCTAACTCGGGCTCCTTACCTGTCAGGAAGGATGTCTTAACGTTCGCAGTCACCTTTAACTCAGGGAGCCTTGTTAGAGCAACCAAAGATGATGTAATAAGCTTGAGAATGGTGGGGTCTGAGCAACTAATGCTTAGAACTATAGACTCTTCCCCTCTCTCTAACTTTACTCTCCCTTCTACTCTACCTCCATACTTTTCAAGTATCCTAGTAATGTCCGATATTGACTGTATATTTGATGTCTCAGTATAGACCACTTTTACATTCTCCTTAATGGGCCTACCATCACTCTCCCTGATAGGCTGACCTTTATCATCTACAACTACGTTATACTCCATCCACTCACCTAGAACGGAGATAGGGAAAGATCTACTCTCTAGAAGCTCCCCCCTACCATATACCTTAACTCTAAGCTCGTAGTCTCCGGGTCTTGAGGTAGTTATTGTGAAGTTGAGAGATAACGGTGGCTTACCTTCAAACTCCATGGGCTCTACTAGGAGATCCCCACCTACATCCATCTCCACCTTAATCTCATCCTTAAAGCCCTCGACAGCAACCTTTAGCGTGCCTCTGTACTCCCTCCCCTCCCATAACTCGGACGGTATGTCCAAATCCATGTCTACTATATATTTCTTCCTCTCGTAGAACAGCTTACCAGCTTTGACCTCACTCCTAGGATCTGGGCTTTTCAGAACGTCTCTCAAGTCAACTACATCTCCCTTCACACGCTTAACCTTAATGACTTTATCCCTCGGCAAGTCTCTGAGGATCCTCTCTTTCCACTCATCGAACGCGTTCATATAGTGGATAAGCTCTATCCTATCCCAAGACTCGCGCTTCCTTCTCAAAACGTTCTCCACATTCCTCAGCAAGACTTCACCATCATCAGCTCCCTCAGCTTCACTCCTATCCCTATATATAGGTTTCCATAGAAGGACTTCCCCTACCTTAACAGCATAGTTAAGGCTTCTAATAAGGTCTTTCACAGCTTCAACAAACATTTTGTAACTAATTATAGGGACATTTGCTTTATCCGTAGTGCGTATGTACTGCCATACAGCACCAACATTTAGCGGTTCCTTCTCGGGATCCTTCCCTAGGTAATCCCTTATTAGCGAGAGAAGGTCATCTCCGGAGAAGGTCTCAGGAATGAGCCCTTTCTCCCTTAGGAAGATCTCTATTATGGGTAGTAAAGGCTTATCCGATTCTAGACTTAGGCCTTCCTCATATCTCAGGTCTCCAAGTCTAAAGTAGTAGACCTTCTGGTAGACCCTGTTTATTAGGTTCCACGCATGCCTGTAGTAGTATGCTTTCTTACCCGAAACCTTCGACCTAAGCATATTTAGAATGTCCTCAGCAAGTTCCTCTCCCCCAATCTTCTCGAAGGCGAACCTCTTCAGGTGCTCATCAGTAATGTATTCGGAGACAACAACATAGTATTTAAGTATCTCTATAAGCCCCCTCCATGAATCCCTAATATTGAGTCGTGAGAGTTCACTTATACCCTTAATATCTTCAGGAGGGAGTGGTTCTGGCTCAACATACCCCTCTATATATGGCGCTAGTACCACAATGTTATTCCTACCTCTAAGGATTTCAACCAAGTCATTCTTACATACCTTATCGACAAAGATAACTACTGCTGGATTTTTAGACTCCAGTACCTCTCTCTGGATTTCCCTAGCAGACCTAACAATACTGTACTGCTCAAACACTTCTGACTCAGCTCTAAAACCTTTAGGAGGCCTACCTCTCCCTCTCCTACCTCCCAACCCAGCCTCAAGAAGCTCAGCTAACGCGTTCTTAGCCATAGCATCAGTAACATTCCTTCTGAAAGTCTCTATAAGCTCCTCTATTGAGGGTACATTCGCGAAGAACCACCTAGCCGAATCGCTTTCCGAATCACCATGTACTACGAGTTGGGGTAGGAGAACTCTAATCTTACTAAGTATACCCTTCACATCAAGCTCTGTTGGAGCTACTGAGTACACTAGATCTATAGTTCTGGGGTAGACCCCTATATTTATGGGTAGTCCTAAACCTACAAGGCTGTGTAGCCATATTATAGAGGCCAGTTTTATAGCAAGACCCAAATCCTCCCTCTTAAGGGATCTCAGACTCTGCGCGACTACTCTCTCGTAAAATGCATTCATACTCATTTCCTTTAAGTCGTCATAATTATGTGGTATCAAAATATTCTCTTTAAGGATTAGGCTGAAGATCCTATACTCGTTCGGCGCGTTCCTGAGTAGGATGTCTGTTAGTATCTCATTTATGAAGATAGGTATGTGGTAAGGCATTATGAGGTCTACCTCATTCTCAAGCCAGTTAAACAGCCCCTCTCTTATGGCTAAGACCGCTAAGACCGCCAACCTTATAGCATCCCTAGTCCTTTGCAAGTATGGTAGTCTGTAAGCAAGTTTCTCCAGTACCTCTAGGAACATTGGGTGGAATGGGTAGGTCTCCTTTACATGCCTCCAGAAGCCCCTTTCATCGAGAACTCTCCTAACCTGTAATGGATACTCCTTATTTAGTTCCTTAGCTATGAAGTCCTCAGCAAACTTCTCGAATTCCTTCCTATTATGAGTGAATATTCTCTTCCTGAGTATCTCTGCTAAATCCCTCCTCTCGACAGGCTTAATAATCTCTATGTTCGGCCTACTTAGCACCTTATTTATAGCTTGAACAAGCTCTTCCCTATGGACATACTTCATCGCTTCAGCCTCCTCTACCTCCTTCTCCATAACCTCGTAGGGTAGTGATATTATGATGGCGACCTCCCTAACTGTGTACTTACTTAGTGCTTCAGCCAAGTTCATTAAGAATGTGGAAATTATTGTTGGAGGAAGACCGCTAACATCGTAGTACCTACCTATCTCATCTATCAGTACTAGAGCACGACTCTCATTAACTACTTTAAATAAATCATCAACGTAGGGCGCTATTCCCCTACTATCCGCTTCAGCTACATATTCATACCTACCCAGCTCGTAACCTAGGTAGCCCCAGAGAGTTCTTATCTCCCTACCAGCTATCCTTACAGGCTTTGCAGGGCTCGGAGCTAGATCGCTAACCTTACAATCAATAACAACGACCTTAATTGGCTTACTCTTTAACTCGCCCCAGTACTCCGAGACGAACTCCGCAATATCACTATCAAGGATCCTTAACTTACTAACAATCTCCTCCCTACTCCTTGATTTATTAATAAGGCTGAAAACATGATATAGGAGTATTAGTGAGTGGGTCTTCCCACCTCCAAACTCTGATGGAAGTACTATTAAGTTGCTGGTAACCTCATATCTCTTACCCCCCACACTTGCTGTCTTAAGCCCTAGAATACTCATTAGGGATTTTATAATTAGTGATTTAATATTGCTTGTTAGGTACGTTCTCTCAAAGAAGGCGGCCGGGTCTGATATGAAGGTCGGTGCTTCACCTTTAATAACGCTCGCTAGGTCTACAGCAGGCTCGAACCTAAGGGTTTCAGCCTCTTCCCTAATCCTCAACTCTTTAATCTTCATAGCATCACCTACCCTCAATATACTCTACGACTAGCTTAGCTAAATGAGATTCAGGATCCCCTACAAAGCCTGAGATTACTCTAGCACATTCAACAGCTTCCCTAACTAGGTTCGGATATTTAGCGTAGAGCTCACTGTATATCTTGCCGAATTCAGCCCTACCCTGCTTAGCATAGTACTCCAGTAGGTGTAGGGCATCGATAGTGTTTAGTTCCCTCCTCTCAGCCACGAGCTTAATCGGGTCAACACCTCTAGCACCCAAAAGCCTCTTAACCTCATCCAGAGAGCCTCTTAGAGGCTCTAGTAGCTTGAACACTTTCTGCTGCGCAACCTTAGCCCCACCAGCTTTCTCAACAGGCTCTATAATCCTGGCATCCTCAAACACTTTAACGCCTAGCTTCTCCTCCTTCTCCCCAGACCCTACCTTAAGGAAGCCGTAGGATAGGGTTATTACGTCTTGACTTGACAGTATTATAGGTTCATTGGGAACACCCGTTAATGTGGTTTGACCCTTCGGCTTAGCGTACTTACGGAATATCGCCTTACAAGCTAGGTAGAATAGCGCTTCAGGCGACTTAATGGTCTCGGTAGCGTTAGCTACGACTCTAGTAGCTATGGCGTAAGCCTCCCTAACAACATCCTTAGGAGTGAACTCCCTACCAAACCTCACGACCCTATCATAGGATGTGAACTCCGAGAGCGCCCCGATCATTGACGCTAGGAATAGGTCAGCATCAGTAAGCCCTACCTTAAGGGCAGAGCTAAGTTCACTCTTAGCCTTTCCTAAAGCCCTCACATAAACATCCCTATACTCACCAACCTTCATATCTTCCCTATTCTTTCTCCTCCAAACAACAACTATGCTTGACTCTAAGGCAGTCTTACCCCTAGCAGTAACTCTCTGAGCAGATTCAGTAGCGAAAGCCCAAGCCTTAGTAACCCTTAGACCTGCCCTCCTCCAACCAGCCTCAATAAGCTCAACCCAAGCCCTAGGGCTAGAATGAGCAAAGTATGTAACCAGTAAACCACCATCCTTCAATAATTCTTCCATCTTCTTGAAAGCCATACCCATAAGTCTTTCATAATAATCCTCAGTCTCCTTAACCCCGAAGTAGCTCAGCCTACCCTCATTATAGCTAATTTCATTCAAAGCAAAACTCTCCCATTGAGTATTGTATATAAGTGCATCAGCATGGAATCTAGGAGTTAAGTTATCATCGCTTAAAGCCCTCTTAAGCCAGACATAGTAGAAGTCGCTAAGCTCAGCATAAGCCACATCGTCACGGTAAGGTGGATCGGTAACAATAATGTCAAACCTTTCACCACTAAGCTTGCTAAGCATAGTAGCGTCATCAAGCAGAACCCTAACTCTACTAGAACTACCAGAAACAGCAGAAACAAGATAAGACAAACCATCAATTGTATATGGTAGAAATGTTTTAAGTCCTAGTATAGGTTCAAACTCACACCATGACCACGTCATGGCTATTCCTCTAAATGCAAGGGCATGCTTCACTTTCAATAGTCCCCAATAGGAGTCTTGCCAATGAGTTACAATATTATCATATCGTACAAAGTTAACAAACCATATTGTTAGGTATGTTGTTACCGCTTCTGCGTACTTGAATGCCTCCTCCTTGCTCCACCCCCCTCTTAGCTTCTCCCCTTCAACCCTCTTGCCAGCCTCACGTATCAGCTTAACTAGCTTGACAAGTGTTAGGAGCTGGCGTGGATTAAAGAATTGATACCATTTACTTACAGCATATACTGGGAATCTTAGACCTCCACCAATATTTCCATAAGGAGGTATTGGTTCTATTGGTATGTCTGGGTCTCCCCATATCTGCTTTAGCTTCTCTAGTGCTCTCCATAGTTTCTCGTTGTCTTCTTCTGTTGCTGGTTCGAACTTTAGGTCTTTGTTTACTATCCTTACTTTGATTAATAGTCTTGGTCTTGCTAAGGCGTTTCTTAAGTCTTCTAGGCTTATCTTTCCGTTTAGGTAATCTTCCAGCCTTTGGTTCCAATCCTTTATAGCGTGTTTGGGGTAGAACTCTAGCCTGTCCTTAACTTCCTTGTTAGGTGCTTCACTTCTTGACCTGTAGATCCTGCCCGTCTTGGGGTCTATGTACGTTAT
>Ga0180301_10004304_pt1 | contig 10994 bp, 15 predicted proteins | sample GuaBasSediGuay16_FD_121797 | JGI IMG/M metagenome (GOLD analysis project Ga0180301, IMG submission 121797) | Subseafloor sediment microbial communities from Guaymas Basin, Gulf of California, Mexico - Guay16, Core 4569-2, 12-15 cm | ecosystem: Environmental > Aquatic > Marine > Hydrothermal... | reverse complement strand
TTATTTCCAGAGGTACTTTGTTTCTCTCGAAGATTTTTAGCTCTTCTACAATTTCCTTTACTTTTAGCATAATAATGCATGATTTTAAGTATCTATAGTTTTATACTAATGTGGACATGTCCTCCTCATCAAAGGTTGCTATTCTTTTTATCCCATAATGCCTGCATGTCGCAGCTATTAAAGCATCGTTGGGTAGGAGCTTATATCTTTCCATAATTCCTGACCAGCTCATCTAGCCCGCACCTATTTTCAAGTACGGGAATGTTCAAGTCCTCAACAAACTCTACGAATTTTTTATGGAGGGTAAGTTTTGAATATCCCTTCCTCTTTAAGTAGTCTCTTTGCTCATAAAATTTTGAAATCCCGTGCGTTTTAAGCTCCTCCCGTACAAGAATAAAAATGCTCTCTTCAACTGTATTTGTGAAAAGTACAGGCTGATAGCTCTTAAATACGAATCTCAGTATATCTTTTGCTCTACTCGTTAATTGAGTTTTCAGGATGAAGTTTACAATAAGATTGGTATCTAAAGCTACGCTTTCCAAGTTTTCGCCTCCAAACGCATTCTCTCAATGTCCTCAATACTCAGATCGGATTCGAGCAAACCACAGTATTTTTCCAGGATTTCATCGATATTTTCAATTTTGATTCTTACCCTCTCCCCCAATTCAACCTTCTCCAATGGTTTGAACACTCCGTTTTCATAAATTACCTCAATAATCTTTGGCATACAAATTATTACACACGAGATTAAAAATAGGTTTCGTTGCTCTGACAGCAAAAATAAAAGTTAAAAAAGTAAACCAAAAGCATGAAGAGGTGAGCTGGCAGCGATAGGACTCTTATGACTATCAGGGTAGGAATCTCCACTTGAGACGCCACCAGAGAGTTGGGTGTTATAAGCGGTCGTATATTTTTTAACAATTATTAATGAACTATAGTGACTGTGGAGTTGATTGGTAGTATCGTGATCCAACACAATCTATTAATACCATATTACCAATTTACCATTATGGAAGTAATTAAGGTTGATAAGGCTGGCAGACTCGTAATCCCAAAATCTATAAGGGAAAGGATGGGAAGTAAGGGGGAAGACCACATTCTTCTTGTGGAACACAACGACACTATCATTCTAAAAAAGCTTGATATAACTGAGATAGCTAAGAAAATAGAGGAAGAATTGAAGGGTTTTGATGTTGAAAAGGCATTTGAAAGGATTAGGGAAGAATCAACCAAACTCGTTCTTAAAGACCATCCGGAGATTAAAGAATGAAACTTCTCCTTGACTCAAATGTAATTGTAGCAGCTATAAAGAATCCGTTAAAAGAGACCGTAACTCTTAGACTATTGATAAAGTTGTTGAGTAGTGATATTCAATTAATTGGAAATAAGTATTTGGCTCTACGAGTATGGTAAAATTGTTGAAAAGTTCCCATCTGAAACTGCAAAGAAAATTGTATTGGATCTTCTTGGGAAAATGAAGGTCGTTGAGGTAGAGAAAGATATAATTTTCTAATTTAAAGAGTATGTGGATACAACTTTGGCAGCTACTTGTTTTAAGGAGAATGTGATCCTCATCACAAACGATAATGACTTTAAAAAGGTTAAAGAAGAAGGGATTATAAAAATCTGGAGTGTAAGTGAAGCTATTCGGAATTTGATGAGGGATTTTGATGGCTAAACTAAACGTCAGCACATCTATGACTACAATTTTAACAAGAAAAACTTAAGTATAAACACGTGTTAATAAAAATATGCCTATGCAAAAGACCAATAAGACAAAATTAACCCTGACAGTGGATAAAAATCTGGTAGAGTCTGCAAGAGAAATAAACATAAATCTGTCAGCATTTCTGGAATTGAAGCTAAGAGAATACCTAAGCGTCATAAAAAATGGGATACAAACAATTCCACAGTGGGCCCGGGGAGGTTCGAACTCCCGACCTTCGCCGTGTGAAGGCGACGTCATAACCACTAGACCACGGGCCCTCAACGATTTGTAAACTATTTTTCCCAAAATTTAAAATTTATGCTTTGGAAAATATCCGATTTCGAAAGTGAGGAGTAAGACGTCAAGACTTTAAAAACGATTCAATAAATTCTTTAACCTCCTTATCGCTTTTTGGCTTTAACTTCCCCAAAACTTTTCCATTCTCAAATAAAATTAATACAGGCAATCCTATAATCCCGTATCTTCTTGCAATCTCCCTGTTTTCCCTAACATTCAGCTTGGCAAATTTTACGTTGAATTTAGTAGACAAATCATCCAAAATCGGTTCAATTAGTTTGCATTTACCACATTGCTTTGAATAGAAATCCACCAATACAATACCATTTGAAATCGTTTCATCAAAGTTCTCTTTATTTAGCTCGATCATGTTTTTGTTACACCATTGACATAACCTCAGCCCCCAAAACTGTATCGATACCTTCAACAAGGGGCTTTTTGTTGATTGTCTTACCTTTAAGTTTATACTTCAACCTTATCTCCTCCCCATCCTTGAGCTTAACATCCCATAGAATCGTAGAGTAGTCTGATTTCAATACTTTCGCATTTTCCACATCAACTTCTCCACTACAAATCTCGTAAATCTTGAATTCCTTCTTCGCCTTTGAATAGTTCGCAACGTTTATTGTTACCTCTACTACCCCATCTTTCTCCACAACCTTCCTTTCAACAAAGACGTGTCCCATTATCCTTGCAACAACCTTCTCAATCTCTAAAGGCTCTTTCTCCAAAACCTCGCAAACCTTCTTAGCTAGTAACGGTAAAATCTTGTTTAAAATCTCCTCTTTTTTCTTCTTTTTCTGCAACTTTTGTTTTCTGCCTATGTGCTCTTTTAATCTCCTCCCAACTTCCTGTAAAGACAATCTGACCTCATCTATAATTTCTGGAATCGCTGCAACAGCCTCTTTGGATTCTGATGTGTATGGAACGTTTGTTGAGGCTAAATGAATTAGTATTACCGCTGGTCCACTTGGCAATTCATTTTTGCTCTGATTTAACCCGTAATTTTTCCAGTTGACACTCTCACAAGCCTTTGTTAGGGCACATCCGCTCTGCTGGTACAACAATGGCACTTTGTTTGCAAACCTCAAGATGTTGACTTTGTCATCCGCCTTAATCTCTCCCCCATAAGCTAACCCAACTTCAATCAAAAAAGGATGCCCCGAATACACCTTTGGTTTCCTTGTCAATGCAAAAACGAATTCTGGTTTGTATTCTGCCATTAGACTCTTCATTATAGCATTTTCACCAATTGGAGACAAACAGTCAGTTGGTGGTGGTAAAAAGTCTGTTTCCTTAAATGCATTCAAAAGCTTTACTACCTCATCCCTCGAAAGCTTTTTTGGAATTGCATCTTCCAACCCAGCTTTTCTTAAAACCTCCTCAGCCGTCTTATCTCCCACCCTGATGAACTCGGATTTTAAGAAGGATTTTAGGTCTCTTGCTTTCGTACTTTTAAGCATGTTCATTAGTGTTCCCAACTCAATTCCATGTGGGTGGGGTTTTATTTCCTTAGGGGTTTCAGGAATCTGCTCGCTAATTCTTTCAAAAACTGTTATGTCTCCATCGGGATCAACAAACGTTATCTTTGCGTGCGGATTGACAACTGACGTCTCCTTTAAATACTCGTAAACGCTTTGCTTTCTTTCCTTTGCATAAGCCCCAACTATCTCAAGCTCAATTCTTGTGCCTGAAGGCATGTACCAATCCACTTCTTCTTCACTCACAACCTCAGGCTCATTCTTCTTTGTGTTTATGAAAATGGATAGTTTGTAAGCTTTGGAATTTGCAACCTTTGAAGTAATCTCTGCCGGCTTGCCAGTTGTAAGTTGAGCATACAAGACCGCTGAGGAAATACCAATGCCTTGTTGACCCCTACTCTGCCTTATAACGTGAAATCTTGACCCATACAGCAGTTTACCAAAAACCCTTGGTATCTGCTCTTTTACTATTCCTGGCCCATTATCTTCAACGGTTATTCGATAAACGTTCCTCTCAACTCTCCTTATTTTGATTAAAATGTCTGGTAAAATACCAGCATCCTCGCAAGCATCCAATGCATTGTCAACTGCCTCCTTAACACATGTAATTAAGCTCCTTGCGGGATTTGAGTATCCAAGGATGTGCTTGTTCTTTTCGAAAAACTCAGCTATGCTTATTTCTCTCTGTTTCTTCGCCAATTCTTCTGCGATCATATTTCGGCTCCAACAACCGTCTGAGTCTTCGTGACACCTTCAATAGCCCTTATGTCGTCAACGGTTTTATTCAATTCTGAAAGGCTACTTGCCTCGATTATAACAACAAAATCGAACTCGCCAAAGACGTGGTATATGTCTCTGACGTTCTTCATCTTCTTGATTTCAACGTAAGTTGTTTTTTCACTACCCGGCATCACGTTAACCATCGTTACACCTATAACCATGTTAATATGTTATTTTTGCAATATAAAAATCCTTCTCTATTTTTAATCAATTTCCAATTCGTCAATGTTCTGTAATAATCTCAAAATATCTCACCAACCTCATCCAACCCTGCAAGCACTTCGAAGAGGAATTCACACGTAATTTCCAGAAAAGTGTTGGAAGATTGGCGAGAGAATACCAATTGACATTGTTTTTATTTTGATTAAAATTAACTAAAGGTATGGTCTGGGTGAATATAGATAAACCTACAAAAAAGTGCACAATTCACACCAATCCTGATTGTGTGTATGTTATCCGAAAACAGGAAACACTTCACAAGGGTCTGGAAAAATTGAGGTGCGATGGTGGGTGGTTATTCTTCTCCACCCTAGAGGATGCAGAAAGCTTCTGCAAAGCCAGATTTTCTAACTACTCCGTTATCAGGCACTGCTAAATTTACTATGTTTTTATGTCTATATTGGTAATTTCAGAAATAATTCAAAAAATCTAATCGTACTCTCTCCAGGTCTTCCCGCATTTGGTACATCTGAAAAATCTCACCTCACTCTCGTCAGCAGCCCTGAGCTGTCTCAACCACCAGTACGCCTCTCTATTGCCGCAAGCTGGACAAATTACTTCAATTGTTGGTAGGGTTTTTATGTTGTCTCCTTCAATAACCGGAACGTCTTTCCTGCTTTTTGATGAAATTATAACTTCTTCGTATTCTTCAACCTCCTTTTCATACCCACACTTCCTGCATACGGCTTTACTACCTTGATAAATCATTATGCTCTTACATTTTGGACAGAATTCCATGGATTATCTCCTCCGCATCTTTAATCATTTTCTCGTGATCAAAGGCAAGTTTGGGGAGCTTGTCCAACTCAAACAGTCCAACTTCCTTTGCATCACTCCCGGCTTTAAGCCTACCCTTACCTTCAACAACAAAGCACACAGACACGAAATGCCCCCTCGGATCACGATCAGGATTGCTGTATACTCCTACAAGCTTATAAATCTTCCCCTTCAAGCCAGTCTCTTCTTCAACTTCCCTAAGCAAAGCATCCTCAACTGTTTCACCATACTCAACTATTCCGCCAGGCAATGCATAATAGCCTTTGAAGGGTTCATTAGCCCTTTTAATCAAAACTATTTTTCCCCTGTATGGTATTATTGCATCAACCGTTAAAGTTATGCACTTCATAGTTCTAAGACAAACCTACCGTTTTTAAGGTATTTTCTTGCTACTTCAAACCCCCATGAAACGTCTCCAATCCTTTTTATACTATGACTATCACTCCCTATCGAATATCTGACCCTACCTTTAACGTTCATATCCAGCAACTCAAGGAAATCGATAGGCGGAGCTGAGTGGGCTGTATTAACTTCCAAAGCCACGTCTCTATCGACGAGCAAATCAATTATCTCTAAATCTCTCTCCAAATTCCTTCCATTTAGGCTCCCAAACATAGTTGAATGCAGATGGGCTAAAATATCGAAATCGTTGTACTTGAGACATTCGACAATTCTGTGATAGTACTCCTCTGCGTACAAAAAGTCGTGGATTGAAGCCAAAACCAAATCAAACTTGAATTTTGGCAAAACAATTTCACCATCAGCCTTAATTCCGCATTCTATCCCGCTTAAAACTTCGATATCGTATTTTGATGCAAATTTGTCAATCTCCTCTTGCCTTTTTCTGGCTTTTCTCTCATTTAGCCCAAATCTGTGCTCAATCGAATGGTCAACTATTGCTACAACCTTCAGTCCTACTTCTTTCGCCTTTTTTACTATCTGTTCAACACTTGCATCTCCGTCAGAGTATGAGGAGTGAACGTGTAGATCGTACACTTCCAAAAATCAACCTTGACTCATAAAACTTTAGCGATGGTTTAACAAACCTTATAAACTGTTGTCTCCCAATGCAACCATGCCCGGAATTATTCCACACCGCCACTGTGTTGTTTGTGGAAAAGCTATCGAGCCTGACAAGATCTATTGCAGTGATGAGTGCGAAGATGTGATGAATAAAGAAAAGAAGAGGCAAAGAAATTTCATGATCTTCATGTTTGCAATTCTGATAGCCTTGTTCATCCTGATGGTTTTAAGAGCATAACCTTGGATGTAGGAAGATTTTTATAAACACTGTATAGATTAAAATTATGGAAGAAGGGGTTTCGAGAATTGGTGTTAGCTTGCCGAAAAACCTTCTTGACGAGTTTGATAGCATTATAAAAAACAGGGGATATTCTTCAAGGAGTGAGGCGATAAGAGACGCTATAAGGAGTTATATTGCCGAATATAAATGGCTTGAAAGGGAGAAAGGAGAAATAATTGGGGTTGTGAATGTAATGTACGATCATCACTTCAAAGGCATAAGTGATTCACTAACATCCCTGCAGCACGACTTTTACGACATAATTACCACAACACTCCACATACACTTGAATAAAGACACCTGTTTAGAGATGGTACTAGTTAAGGGAGACATGGATAAGATAAAGAGGTTAGTTGATAGGGTTTCGGCGATTAGAGGGGTGACGAACGTAAAGCTGATTACAGCTTTTAGAGAGTAGATCGTTTAAAATTTAAAAATCAAAAAAAAACGAATCAATCTTCAAGCAACTCGCTTAAATCCCACTCTTCCTCCTCAAACTCGAATTCATCGATATCTTCAAGTTCCTCTATCTCTTCTTCTATCTCCTCTTCCTCATCTACGATCTCTGTCTCTTCAGCTTTTTCGATAAATCCCTCCATTATGGTTAACAAAGCTTGTTTAACCACATTTTTGTATTCCTCCAAATCGGTTGAATAAATCTGTTTTGCAAGCTTAGCATCCTCATTTCCTTCTTTCATCCTCTTAATCCTCTCAATTGTAGCTTTTGCAGTCTCAACGACCCAGTAATCTCTAACATCGCTTGTTACCGTTGATATGCTTTCTGGCCTGATAAAAACCATAATTCTGCTACCTTCAAAAATCCTAACTTTAGCAGTTATTGCTACGAGTTCTGGGGGTTCAATTTCCAGCAAAGATTCAAAGGCTTCAGGTTGATACCTGCCAACAAATCCCATGAAAACGCCCGTTGGGTCACTAACCCTAATCCTCCAAATTCCCGAATCTGGCTTGGCTTCTTCCTTCTCAAGCAATGCACCAACGATAAAAATTCTGTTACACTTTAAGCCAAGAGGTGTTAAAACGTACACAGGACTTTTTTCACCCTCATCTTGTATTTTGTAAGTTGAATTGTTGAATTCATGGGCAAAGATTCTTCTTGCCACCTCTCTCTTCCTAATCGTCATCATGCCTGAACCTCCAGTGATTTAATCAGTTCTTCAACCTCCTCCTTCAAACCAACCTTCAAAAATTCGATGTTTTTTACAATCAGGTATCTCTCACCTTTATTTCCAATCAATTTAAAATACCTGCCCAACAACCGTTTTTTCAACTCCGTCAACACAGCAGTTCTATCCAAAAATTCTTCAGCAATATTTTTAGCCTCTTTCAACCCAATACCTGTCAGATTTTTTATATTCTCTTCATTTAAGATGATCTCATATACATTTTCTCCATCGTCTATTACTCCCTTAACCCTCAAATCGTCGTATCCATCCATTTTCCCATGAATTGGACACAGTCCTTTTGTCATAGCTCTATTACAAATCTTGCACCTCCTAATTAACCCACTGTTCTGTTGGATTGAAATTAATGCCCCAACAACCTCAATCTCCCTTGGTGGTAGTGAAACGTCTTCCTCAATTTCCACTATCTCGCTATTTCTGTTCACATTAACCTGCATTCTTCCACCAAACGAGTCTGTTACGACATTTTTGAAAATGTAGCTTTTGCCCTCTTCAACCTCCTTTTTACCAGCCTTTGCCCATATTACAAATTTAATAATCCCTGTTTCATCTCCAATCAATCCAACTTGTGAGATGTTTGGACTGTTTGAATCCCACAACTGCACAACCTTGACTTTTAAACTTACCCACTGGTTTGGCTTTGTTATGTCAGAAATCCTTACAAACTCGCTTTCAACAGCCAAACTTTCCCTTGGAATCTCCAACTCTTTAACGAGATAGTTCACTGTCGTCCTCACGGCTTCATTTTCAGGAACCTTAAACTCGAGCATGAGCAATTTTAACCGCTTTAACACCTCTTTTGCGTTAATCTTATACCCAGATTTCTCAAATCGCTGTACAATTTGTTGTGTTAGCTCTTCAATCCTCTTTTCAATCATGTAATCACCTTGAGGTAATAGGGAGTTTAACAATAAATGGTTTTCCAAATATTTCAAAGAACTTTTTTATTTTTTAATTCATATTCTACTTTATCAAGATACTTGGAGAGGCTTTCAACTGCTGTTATGTCTTTGCTGACAAACCTGAAAATCTTTCTCTTAATCTGAACATCTGGTGTTATCCCCCAGCTTGAAAATTTTTTTACAAGGGTTTTCTCAATTTTGTTTCCCCTATCATCATAATCTGTCAGGATCACGACGTCTTTACCTCTAATTTTATCCACAACGTCTGTGCATGATGTTAGAACGATTATCTCACCTTCAACTCCCAAGTCCCTCAAAGATTTCCGATCTTTAACTCCTTCAACCACGATCACAGCCCCATTTTTTGATTTCTCCATTAGTTCATCAATTGTCTTTCTAACCTCCACGTAGTCTTTGTAATCCAGCATCGCTTGTTGTATTCTTTTTAACTATAAAAGGTTTGGTGGATTGGATGAATTGGAATAAAAAACTAAATAAAAAAGTAGGAAAAAGTAGAAACATAGTGGAGAGGTGGCAGTAAGCCCCCTTCTGTTTTCGGCGGCATTAATCTAAGCCGCTAAGCGTTGCACTGGCGGGGCTGGCAATTTCATCCTGTCTGGATGACCTCATCCTTTCGGAGTCATCGCATAGCTCCAGACAGGTTGTTTTCTGTGCCGCACCATGCCTCTCGGCATAGCCCCTTTCGGGACTCCGCCATTAACGGTGGGGGGACTTTCCTCCTCGGTAGCGAGGTTAGCCGCCCACCACCTCTCCAGAATTAATATGGTAGCAGTTTTAAAAATCTTTCCTGACACAAATCAAAAGATGCGTCTTCTCAACCTTTCAGTTTTTATCCATTCCTCATCAAGTTCATCAAGAATTTTCACTATTCTCTCGATTTGGTTTGCCAGATTTTCTTTAACATCCTTTACTTCTGCCACCTCGAGGTAGCCGGAAATCACAGCTAGTGGATTTCTGATCCTATCTGCCAAGTAGGCAAATTGCTCGATGTTTTTCTCGATCTGCTCGTAAGCCCTCCTTTTTACTTCATTTAGATTAATTGCCTCGATTGCAAAAGCAATATCGTTTGCAAGGGTTTGTAAAATCTCAATTTCCCTTTGAGTGGGCAAAACATCAGAATACAGCAAAATTACACCCTCCACATCTTCATATATCATTGGAAATGCAATACAAAATTCGTACTTGTAGTGTTTTGCCAATGGACAATCAGCACAATTCTGATCTCTCCTAACAATCAGATGTTTTTTTAAATTTAAAGCACTTCTAACAACTTTACAGGGTTGAGAATCATCGTCTATCTCTATTTTACCAATTTTTATTCCGATTGAAGCTATTTCATGGATGTACTTCCTTTTAGCCAGACCGATCCAGACTGAGAGATAGTCTTCCAATGTAGCCAGTTCGATACAAACTCTCCTGAGCAGTTCATTTTTGTCTAAGGTGTGTAAAATTAGCTTGTTAATACTGTTTACAGCGTTTAACAATCTGTTTAATCTAATCAAGTCTGTGAGATCACGTATGATGACCACGCAGTGTTTTTTATTGTGCAATTCGATGGGTACAAAATGGGATAGAAAGTACCTGTTACCAATTCTATCTTCAAGGGTTATTATCGAATTGTTCAGGATTGCTTGTTTAATGCATTCCACCCTTTTCTCGGCAACGTCCGCTGGAAATACATTGTGAACTTCTTTGCCAACTGGATTGTAACCAACATCTTTTACAAATGTTGGATTGGCATCAACAAAAACAGCGTTTTCATCAACAATCGCAACAGAGCTTGGCGAATTCTCAAATATTTTCCTGAACTTCTCTTCACTCTCTCTTATCTTACGATCCATCTCGATTCTTTCTGTAATATCTCTCACTACGATTACTGCACCCTGAACAACATTATTAATTACGACTGGAGAGCCAATCGATTCCATCCATATCCACTTACCATCCTTTCTCAGATATCTATGCCGAGCAACTCCCGGTTTTCTTTCCTTTAGACACGTAAAAAACGTGTTTTTCACATCCTCAACATCATCTGGATGAACAAATTCAAACACGGATTTTCCTATCAAATCTTCAGCCTTGTAACCCAAGATCTTCTCCACTGCTGGACTTACGTATGTTCTTTTACCTTTTGTATCGACAGTGACAATAATATCTCTCGAATTCTCAACAATCAACCTGTATTTCGCTTCACTCTTCCTCAACTCCTCCAGCATTATCTTCTTCTCAGTCACATCCCTCAAAATCCCCTCAGCCCCAACGACCTTGTTGTTATCATAAACTGGCCACAGTGTTACCTCCATT
>Ga0180301_10004300_pt1 | contig 10997 bp, 15 predicted proteins | sample GuaBasSediGuay16_FD_121797 | JGI IMG/M metagenome (GOLD analysis project Ga0180301, IMG submission 121797) | Subseafloor sediment microbial communities from Guaymas Basin, Gulf of California, Mexico - Guay16, Core 4569-2, 12-15 cm | ecosystem: Environmental > Aquatic > Marine > Hydrothermal... | reverse complement strand
CTTACGACGCGTATAGCTGTTCCGGACGAGCTCAATTGAATGAGAAATTTCGGATAGAAAGAAGGAAGAGATTGTGGGACCGCCGCCGGGATTTGAACCCGGGACCTCCGGATCCACAGTCCGTTTCAGCACATGGTTCATATAATATCGGTTTCCCCAGTAATGTAGGTTCTGATGGTAGGTTTATTGGCGGAAAAGTGATTGTGCTTCCAGGTGAAGAAGAGTTTAAGCAGTGGCTTAGGAAGTCTATTAGCCCCGGTACTCTTAGGGACTATATGAGCTATTTCCGTAAACTACCTAAACTTATTCCCTACGGTAAAATACCTGGCATTGTAAAAAACAAGTACTACCGTGTGGTTTTAAACGAGATAGCCGAGTTCCTATGGGAAACCGGTAAGATAAGCTGGGAAGACAAGGAAAGAATCAAGGCTTTAACCAGAAAAGCATCGGGAACCCCTAGAAGCAAAAAAGTCAGAAACGTTGTAGTGGATGCTGAAGAATTCCTGGAAACAATGAAGTATCTTAGACAGCACAACCCCCTAGCCCACAGAATATACGAGATAATGTACTTCTCAGGATGCAGACTCGAAGAAGCAGCATACCTGCTAGCTAATGTTAAAATGTTTTTCAGAAAGCTTCCCCAAAGAGAATTCAAAGCCCTAGGCTACATCGATTTAGGCGAAGCCGTCAGAATAAACATTCACTACAATAGGGCTAGGAAAAGATGTGAGCATTTATGGATGCCTAAGCAGTTGTTCCTAAGCCTGAAACCCATAAGTGTTAAGCCCAAGAAAATAAGCGACTACGTTAAGGCAAGAGGGCTTTTGAGACCGAAGCTAGTACGGAAGCTGCACTACCAAACCCTAGAGGATCTGATAGAGGACGTTTCTCTTAGAGAAATCATGCAGAACCGATACGAGAAAATGACCGTAGGCGACACAAACTATTCGAAGCTCATTCTAAGAGCAGATAAAGCATACACGGAAAAGATCCTACCAAAACTAAACAACAACCTAAGAAGGTGAATCATGATGGTTCTATATGATTTTCCATGTCCTTATCGTGACGTTTGTGAGCTAGGTAAAATATGCTGTAGAAAGGGTGCTGAAGTCATAACGTGTGAAAAGTACCTAGAGTTTGTTGAGAAGGAAAGAAAGAAGGTAGACACAATACTATGCGTTCTCAAGTATAGGGCGGACGGCTATGCAATACACGACATCAGGGACTTCTGCAGATGCAGTGAGTACATGGTACGTAAGATACTGAAGCAATACGGTGACCCACTAAAAAAGGATAGGTTGTACATGATTAGTATCAGCGGTAGGGCTAGGCGTTTGCTGGTTAAGCAGCATTCTAGGCTGTACAGGTTGCTTAAGAGCATTATTGAGGAAATGTATCCTGTTGAAGCAAGGAACGGAAGCGAAGCAAAAAGGAAATTCATGGAAGAATACCCTGCTGCAGCAGCATTCTTCGAAATAGTAGCTGAAAAACTACAATGGAAATTCCCTGAGGTCCTAAGAGCATACCCACCATACGCAGCATACGGGTGATGTGATGGATAGGTTTGTTTTTAATGTTCACTATTTGAGGGGTAAGTTGGAGAAGTGGCTGCTTAATCCTGGGAAGAATGGGAAGCTTGAGCGCTTAGCTGTTGTTGAGATTGCGAAGCAGCTTTACCCTAGAGAGGTTGAAATGCTGGGTAACCTGACTTGTCCATTCTGCGGTGCAGTGTTCACTCTACGTACAAGCCTGAGAAGGCATTTGGGAATGTCCAGGAAAATGACGGAATGTAGAGCACGGTTCAAAAACATGGTTGACCACATTCTTGAAACATATGTTGACTTCATGGATTCGCTGAAAATACTGAAGTACCATGGAAGAAGAAGGTATAGGCTAACAAACAGCGAAGGCGTAGCCTTCAAATTCAAACACATCACCGAAGCAGCCACATTCTATGTAAACAACTACGCTAAGGTTAAGGTGATATGGTGAAGAGTCAGTATGAGGTTGTTAAGACCACTAGGCTTCTAAGGTTTATTGACGATAAGACTTTGCGCAAAAATGTTCTGTTGCTAATGGATGTTCTGGACGATGACGAGCTTCGCCTGCTAGCCTCTTCAGCATTAGCCCCTTCAACAGTCAAGTCCAGGGCTGCTGAGATTCTAAGGTCCCGCCGGTGCGCACGCGCGAACAAGCAAGAACCCTGTTCCCATAGTCCCTAATTAATTAATTATACACACCCGCGCGGGACAGTTACGGACATTTAAAGACATCTATGCTCATAATTCAATATCGGGCTGGTTAAGCTGCTTTTGAAGCTGAAAAGAGCATTAGAGAAGCTTGTGCAGCTAAAACCGAAGAAAACAGACCATTAGGGCTTGACGAAATAGTTGCTGAATTAGCTCTTATCTCAACTTTTAATTACCCATTTTTGGTATCTATAGCGTTCAAGCACATAATAGTTCTTTAGCAGTATTTCTTTCTTTTCAAGGTTAAGGAACGGATTAGGTTGGGGATCAAAAACGATGCCTTCATCGAATGTTATAAGTCCCACAACCCTTATTGTTTTCAAAATGTCTACTATTAGGTAGTCAACATTTTTGGGTAGTGTTGGCATCACTAAGAATACTTTATCAAAAATTCCTCCCAGATATGATCTATTATTGTACATGAACCCTATTGGGTTTATTAGGTAAAAAAGGGCTTCACCTATCCCAGTATATACTTGCTTAAGTGATGGTTCCTCTCTTTCAGAACCCTTTACTTCAAATCCTAAAATAGTAGAGTTTTTAATAGCTATAATGTCAGCATCAGGCTGAAAAGAATACGTTACCTTCTCTCCAGCCATGATGTTATGCTTAACATTTATGAATACATTAAAGCTCTCATTTACAAGTACATCAGCATACTTTAATAAAACGTCTTTCTCACTTACTCCTTTGCTTTTCCTTGGTCTAAAAAGGGATTCGCTTATCGGAAGCTTCATTAGAAAATCCATGCCTTCACTTAGTACTCTTTCTAAGAATGGAATAATCTCATTATCATATCTTAAAGCACAAACTACATTATCATCAACCATGAGAGCTACAGTACCTGTAACATTATAGTTTCCTTGGCGTGTTCTAAACTTTTTAGAAGCAGGTTCTACGAAAACCTCAAAACCTAAGCTCCTTAAAACTTCAAGACATGTTTTAATGCTTCGCGTAGCTGGTTTAAGATATCTTTCATAAGCTTCCTTTTCGCTAATTCCTCTTCCACCATAGCCTCCGAATCTCCCTTTAACAACTATTTCACTCCAAGGAATACCATGCTTTGACTGTATGGCATTCAAAAGCTCAACAATCCTACTATGAACATTACGATTAAAATATGGACTAAAATAAATAAAGCTTAACAAGCTTTTTTCTCCCTATAGGAATTTCCAACCTTATTATTATAAGTTCTTTGTTAAGTACTATCTTTACATGTAGTCTCTGGAACCCTAGAGTTTCAAGCCTATAAATGCATTACTTTAAAGTTGAGGTAGGAAGGTAGGACAAGTAGGATGAGTAGGAAGGTAGGATGGGTAGTATTAGAAAATGTGAGAGTAGCAAGACATTGTTAAGTGTGAAAAGCGTTTAATTCTTTGATGTATTTTAAACAGAGTTTATGAGGATGAGGAAAGTTGCGCAAAAAGTTCTTCGACAAGTTATCTAAGGCGATAGCAGAGAGTTTAACGCTTATAGGAGAAGTATTTACAATAATTTTTCTCTCAATGTACGTAATGTTCATTACTACATCAACAATATATTTCGTTTTACATGCTTTCAAAATAGACGGTCAGGTAGTTAATACTGTCTTGACATTTATTGCTCTTATAATATTTTCCATAGTGTCTATTAGTGGGCTTTACTACAAGCTAGGATTTACTGAAAGGAAAACGAAACGAAAAGAGGCTATAGAGGCAATCATAGGCATTGTCATGATAATGGCAATGTTTTTCTTAGTACCTCTAACATCGTTTATGGGGTTTTTAGATACTTTAACAAAGTACTTTAAAATATTAGGTTTGGATGAGGAATATTTTATCTTTGTAATAATATTAAATGCTATGTTCTTTTGGATGATAGTGTTTGATAAATTTAAAAGTAAATAGCATCGAATTCATTTAAAGATTTAAATGCAAGCCTCACTTATTCTAACCGTTTAATGAACCAATAAAATACCCCTATTATTACCGTGATTGCTATGATAAGTGAGGTAAAAGTATCTAGAAACTGTGTTATATTAAGTACTCTGTAACTTAAGTTCACGTATTGCTTGTCTATAATTCCTAATTTCTCATAAGCTGATGCTGTTTCTTTTAAAGAGGATATTATGTATGGTGTTGCTGAAAACACTAAACCTACTAGTATGACTAATGCTTTAATAGGATCTATTTCTTTAACCATTTTCTATCAATACTAGATTATGGGATAAACATGTATTTAAAAGGTTCACCTTTTAAATGTTACTTCTAAGTTTGTGGTAAAGCTCCTTATTTGATTCAAGCTCCGCACTAAGGTATCTTATGGTTCTCTCTAGCCCAACAAGTATGGTTTCTTTTGACATGGGCTTTAACTTTTTAAACGCATTAATTATTCTCATTAAATTCTTCTTCTTTGCTTTTTCAAAGAGTTCTTTCTCTGTTTCACTATAGGGTGGTTCACTTAGAAGGCTGAAGGCTGCAGGAACATTGAATGATAGGCATTTACTAAGAAGAGTTCCGAAACCAAATTCGTTAACTATTAATCTCATATAGTGAGAATCAAATTTTCTTAAGGTATTTTTATAAAGTATTGGTTTAACTTCTATTAATTCTTCGAGAATCCATGGACCACGAATTAAGATTAATTCTTTACTTGGAGGCTTATAGATACGCTCTTTTATATGCTTGGTTTTTTCATGAAAGCATAGTTCTTTAATGAATTCTGCTAAATCCTCAGTTAAGTAACCTTTTCTCTTTAAAACTTCGACTGCAGCTAATTCTCCGATTTCTCTCTCATCATAAGCTAGCAGAATATCTAAGCCTACAGGACCAATATCTATGACATATTTTCCCTTGCCTTTTCTCGGTCTTTCCAATACTTCAATGATCATAGCTTCTTCTAAAATATTTAAACGCCTTAGAAAATAAGCTCTTATTCTCTCAAAGTTTAAGTTTAAAGCCTCAGATACTCTTCTTGATATCGCATATAGAGTTAGTGGTCCTTCAAAAGCAATAATTCTCAATGCATACACTAGAATCTGTGTATAATTCATCTCCCTTCGCACAGATCTCTCATAATTCTCTGTGTGCTTTTTCATAGCGTTATACACCCTTAATATGTGCTTCTGTACACATATCTTAAATACTTTATCCCTAATTTATCTTCCGGTGATATAGAAGTGAGTAAGAAAATAGTTGTTTCGCCAAGAAAAGTATCTTTTACCATGAATCGCTATGTGATTTCGTTGCCCAGATCTATCGGAAGAAAACTTCATGGAAAGTTAGTTAAAGTAACAATCGAAGTTATCGAAGATTCAACATTAAAAAATTAGAAGGTGGAATAAATGCTTCCTGGGACCCGAGAACCCCGCCCCGAAATAGAGAAAGCGGAACAAAAAATAAAAACACTACTAAGGCTTATAATAGATAATTGCCTTCTTACCTTTATATTCGCCTATTTCGACAAAGAGAATGTCGCCTTTTTTAAGGTTAAGTTTGGTAACGAAGTCTTTAGGTACAGTTACGGTAAATTGATCATAATTTCTTATCTTCCTACTTTGAAGCTTAACAACTTCAGGCATATTAAACACCACTTAAGACTTATCCAGACTACGTTTAAAAACTCTGTCTCTGTTTTTATACGAAACATATATAAGTTACTAGAGACACTAGTAACAATAGAGGTGAAAATAGGTGGAATCAGCTAAGGTTCAGGAAAAGAGTGGTCTTAGCGAGGTTGTTAAGCGTAGGTATAATGGTTTAATGGAAGAGTTTGCTGAGGATTTTGAAAAGCTTGTTGGCTATGCTGTTGAGCATGCTGTTGATGCTAAGCAGTTCGCAGTATTAATGATGCCTCTTCTAAGGAAGTCTATGGTCTGGATTGATCCTGGAAAAGTTGAAGCTGTTAGTGTTGAGCTTGGAAGGTGGGATGAGGTTGTTGTTAAGCTGAAAATGCCTAGCTGCGAGGTCCAGTTATCAAGGCATGGTGCAGAAGTCCTAATACCTTCAATATATGTTGAGCAAGGGTGAAAGCCATGTTGTTTTCTGATCTTCTGTGGGTTGTTGCGGATGGGGATTTTGAAGGAGCTGCTAGAGTTGTTGCTGAAGCGGAATGTTTTGCGCAGCTAAGGCTTGTTCAGGAATTAATTGTTGAAGTGGAAAAGTATGAGGGTTCAGCAATACCTAAGGATGTCCTATTAGCTGTGCTAAGGGAAGAAAAAGAAGGAATCCTACTAGACCTTGAGCTAATGAGGAAACAAAGACTCTTGCCAACAAGATTCCACATTCCAAAAGTAAGAGAAGCTGAAGCACAGGTGAAGCAGCCATGAGTTCTCGGGTGCTTCAGCTTCCTCAGGAGGTTTCCGGGAAAATAAGGGAGCTTATGAGGGTCTCTAAGGAAATTGCTGCTTACCTTAACAGGGACTTCCGGGAAGAGTTCGAAACGAAAATGTCAGACATTATAGCTGATTTAGCAACTTACTTCGTAGCTAAAGCTAAAGAACAGGAACCGTTCCTGGTCCTCAGCATAGGTGTCGATTTAGACAAAGAAGAAGTAACGGTTAAAGTTGAAGAGGAGGAAAGCAGCTAAAATGGCTTCCCAAACCCAAATCACTCTTTTTTCCATTGATATTCTGAAGAAAATTCTCCTATGGAAGATTCACAGGGCTAGGGGAACAGTTGTTACCGTAAGCCCTAGGGATATTCGGAAAATCCTGAACATTGAGGATCACGCTCTTGAAACATGGTTTGGTAAGCTGCTTTCCCAACTAGCTAGGGAAGGAAAACTCGTACTCGTCAGGTTCAGGAGACCTAGAGCATACCTTGTTACTTCCAGGTTACTAGAGGACCTATTTAACCTAGATTATGATTCTCTTCGTGATAAGCCTAGGTTTATGCTTACTTGGCTTGAGATTTTCTATCTTACATTAAAGCTTTATGAGGCGTCATGGAATGCAAATTAATGCACAAACAGTTTATAGTTGGTTTAGGAAGCTTATTGAGAAGTCCTCTAGGGTACATTACGATACCAACATTATTCATGTTGGCGAAGTTTCAGGATGCTTGAGGAAGGTATTCTACGATCGTAAATCGTTAAGAGCAACACTTGACATTAAAAACATCATTATGGCTATAGGGAATGGAATTCATTTTCAGCTACAGGATCTTCTTAGGGAAGAGGGATGGGTTAGCGAGGTTAAAACAACCTGGGGTTTAGGTGAATTTAAGCTCATAGGGCATATTGACCTTTACAATCCGAGGGAAAACATTGTCCTAGAAATTAAAACCACAAATAAGGTTCCTGAGAAACCCTACTTACCTCATTTAAGGCAGCTTAACGCTTACCTCATAATGAGTAAGGCTAGGAAGGGATACCTTATCTACATTGGGAAGGACGGGAAAGTAAGGGTTTATGATTTAAAACCTGATAAGCGATTATGGCATGAAACAGTTAAGAGAGCATTCTACCTATGGCATTCTCTCAAGGAAAATAAGCCGCCTAAACCCGAATTCTCACCTTTATGCAACCTATGCGAGTATCGTTGGAAGTGTTTCTCATTTAAAAATAGTAGCCAGGGTGGTGTAGGGTATGCTTAGGGTTACTATTTCGGAATCTGAAGGTAGGTTTGTAGCTGAAGTTAGCATGGATGGTGTTGCTATTACTGAGGAAGCTGATACTCTCAGAACGCTTCATGAGAAGCTGCGTTCTAAAGAGTTTTTCCAGAAGTTTTTCGAAAAATTCTTTGAAGAAAAGAAACCCTCAAGCCTTAGCGATTATGCGGATTTAATTTTCGACTTCCAGAATAGGCTGAATGCTGCTTTTGAGAAAGCACTTCTCGAATACCTTCGCTTACACACTAAGGCTGAAGAGTTTAGCGTTCCCAATGAGGCATCAGTTTACCTAGCCAAGCTACTCTATGTTGCTTACGAGTATGTAACTCTGCTTTGGCAAGACGGAATAACCCTTAGGCTTAATGGCGGAAGGGAAACATACGATATATTGGCTTTCAAACAAGTTGGGCTATCAGCTAATGGTGAAACGATTTCCTGGAGAGATGTTCTCGAAAAACATGGGCTAGATCCCTCTAAGCCATACAATGTAACTCTTGAAAGAACACCTTATCTATGGTTTTATCTAACAGATGATATGAGACTAATCATTTCAGACTCCTACTTTAAACAAGGACTAGCTACAGGATACTTAAGCGGGGCTTCACCTGAAAAGCTAAGGGAAATATTTGAAAACATGAACTCTGTTGATAGAGCGAATCTTTTCAGAGAAATTGAGAGAAAGTTCAAGATAAACCCTGAAGAGGGATTAGAGAAGCTAGCTGAAGTAACTTTCTTCCTTAAGAAGGGGCTTAGTGATGAAGTTTTAGACTACTTCCTTCAGCCCGAAGTTTGGAATAGGGTTCTTGAAAAAGCGTTTCCAAAAGGCGGAGCAGACCCCTTTATTTACAAGTTCTACGGTAGCTACGTTCTACCGTTCTTTAGAATTATTGATTCACCTCACGCCTTACTTTTCACACCAACTAGAAGAGCTAAGACGTTAATGGCTAAATCCGTTCAAGACGATGAACCAGTATCTGATGCTTCACCCGCATCTCTCATAGGCGGAATAGATCCTTCCTCAAAGAAGCCCGTAATAGGTGTTCTTCACAGTAGAGACATTATGCTTCAAGTTGAAAGCCTTGAAACCAAGAGCGCTAACGAAACGTTAAGATATGCTTTAGAATACATGGCTAACGGATTCTCTACGAGGCTTGTAGGGTTAAACACTATAAGATGTTCTGGAACAGCACCTCTTGTTTTCACAGGGAACACTTTGAGCGGAAGAGTTGAGGAATTCAGCGATACCGTTAGGCTTCTTCTTTCAAACCCTGAAGCCCTAGGTTCAAGAACACTCTTCTTCTACCTTCCAAGACTAGCTGAAAGCAGGTATTCCATGTTTAATGAGGAATTCCATAAAGCCTGGAAAATAATTAAAGGCGTTAGATCAAATAGGAAGCTTAAAAGGCTTCTCAGGAAAATATGGGAAAGCTTCGAAGTTGAAACATGGCTTCAAGGGAAAGTGGAGTTTCCAGATAAGGTGGAATCGTCTATTGAAGCACTTGAGGAAAGAGGCTTCGGATTCCTAGCAACATATTTGAGGAATGTGTTTAAGTATTCTTCGAGAAGACTGAGAGCTTTAGCTTTAAACAATGTTTTGCTTAAACACCTTCCTGAAATATGGTTTAACAAGCTATCGTTAAACGAGGTTTTAGAGGAAGCAGAGGAAACATTAGAGTACTTTAAGGGCATGATGATTGCTTCTTTAGGATACCTTGTTAGCGATATTGGCTTAGCTACATCATGGGAAATAGTTGCTTCACTTCCCTACTACATTAGAGCAGTAATTTATGCAGCATCACGCAGACTTAACGAGCAATTAGATGCTAAAGGAGATATTGTCGAAATGGGGTTCAATGATGAAGCCTTAAGAAACCACATTCTAAACATCATAGACACTAAGAAGTGGTCCTACCGCAAAATAGAGGAACTTCTGAGAAAGAAGATTCCAGAACTACATGAGAACACCTTGCTAAGGGAGCTTGGAATAAGCTTCACAATTAAAGATAATGAAGTGGTGATTCAGCTTAGAAGAGACGGCATAATAGCTAAGCTAGCCCCAAGCGAAATAGAGGAACTTCTGCAAATAAAGAAGACCACATAGTTTTAACCATTCGGAATTCTGTCGGAATCGGTCGGAATTCTTTGAGAAACAACATAAGTTTATGTCGGAATTACATTCGGAATTAATTTCGGAATTCCACATTATCTGAGAGAGGAGAGAAAACTACAGGAGAGAGGGCTACACACCTCTCGCTCATGTACGAATTCCGACATCAACCCTAAAAGGAAATCTAAATAAAACTGAAGGTAACCCAAGTAGTTCCGAAGGAATTCCGACAGAATTCCGAATGTGATTCCGACATTAACCTCTCTTAATGAGCATCATGATTAATGGTATCAATAATATTATGAAGACTATTCCATCTACAGATAGAATTAATGGTATCAAGCCAAATGTTAAGCTTTTACTTTTATGCATAATTTCTCGTGCTTCCTTATCGGACACCTGTGGAGAAAAGCTCTCGTTGATATACGATATAGTATAGATACCTATGTATAGGAGAATGCCCACTATGATTATGCTCGTGATTATAACTGTGATTTTCATTTTGGAACCCTTATGATATCTTTATTCTAATAGGGCTATTTGAGGAAACGGGGTAGTGTTTCGACAGTTCTGATCTTGGCGTGGAAACTATTTAACAAGGGTGGAACCCTTTGACATGGTTTTGAAGTAGATTTCTGCAAGAATTAACCTCAGACTTTTATTTTAACTGAAAATTGCTTCTTTGAATTAGCCAATGAAAAAACATATACTTTCTGTTTCCCCAGTTATGTGTTTTTATTTGGAAACCAATATTAGAGCGATATGGGGGGGAAATAGCTGTGGGGAACCCTGAAATGGTCTTCTACAGAATAAAGAAGGTCAAAGGAAACCACTACCTCATAAAAGAATGGTACGACCCAGAAACGGGAAAGAAAAAATCCAAATCCCTGGGACCAATAACCCTAATAGAGAAACTCATGCAACAACACAGGAAAAACAAAGGGAAAATATGGGACCGCCGCCGGGATTTGAACCCGGGACCTCCGGATCCACAGTCCGGCGCTCTTCCAGACTGAGCTACGGCGGCCTCGTTTGTTTGGTTCGTAGAGAAAT